>JAEEGI010004209.1_pt1 | contig 33832 bp, 31 predicted proteins | sample 8958751 | NCBI WGS metagenome assembly JAEEGI01 (sample SAMN16246545, study PRJNA631951) | gut metagenome | biome: gut microbiome; feature: rumen; material: KS-attached | host: Bos | place: Iran: Karaj | collected 2018-10
CGCAATTTAACAAGAACTCACTATCGCAACTATCTGATTTGCAAATATAATAGATTTTATCAAGATTGCAAATGCTTGCGAAGTTGGGGGCCTGTTGGAGTCACGAGAAAACCCCGCTAGAACGCGTTCTAGCGGGGTTTTTTGTTTCTTCCGTACCACATCCGTACCACCAACTCTAAAAGAGGACTTTTCATCCGTTTTCACAAATTTGCTATCCAACTAATTATCTAGCAATTAGTTAAGTATATAATTCCCTATCTTTGCCACAGCTCGGTTGAGTTGTGGCTTTTCGCCATATGATGCCGAGGTAGTTTAACAAAAACCATCTTTTATATGGCAGAAACGATAGCAATTATCAACTACAAAGGAGGCGCCGGCAAAACACAGACCGCCGAAGAAGCCCTCCACTGGTTGGCGATGAAAGACATGCGCGTCCTCGGACTCGATGCCGACCACCAGGCCAACCTCACCAAGATCCTTAGTAAAGACACGCCGACCGGCAAGCGGAAACTGCCCGACATCCTCACCAGTGGAGATTTCATCACTCATAATGATATCTCCACCCGGATGATCGACAAGGAAGGGCACCACATTGACTACATCGCATCGGGTCTTGCCGCCGGTCGCCTTGAAAAGAAACTGCGGGATGACCTTCCCAAGGAGTATGTCCTCAAGGATGCTTTATCCCTGATCCGGGACGACTACGACTTTATCATCATCGACACTCCCCCTTCGGCCGAGTTGATTTCCACTTGTACGCTGATTGCTTGTGACAGCGTGTTGATTGTGAGCCAAGCGGCCCTGTTCAGTGCCGACGGGGTGAATCAGCTGATGCCGGTCATCAAGACGATGCAGAGCCATCCGCGGCTCAACCCCAATTTGAAGGTGCTTGGCATCCTCATGACCATGTATGAAGAGACCAATGACTCCCGCAAGACGTTGGAAGAACTCCAGCAGTCCTACGGCAATATGGTTCTCTCCCCCGCTATACGTAAGTGCACGAAGGTCAAAGAGTCCAACCGTCACTTCACGTCCGTACAGGCTTATGCGCCGAGTTCTACCAGCGCGTATGACTACAGGTGCGTTTTCCAGAGGATTTTCGGACCGAAGCTCGGGAACCGATAGCCATGATAACAATCTAACTCTAACCCCATAGGAATATGAGCAACTACCAGAGCGAAGAAGACATCAATAGCATCCTCGGAATTGATACGGCCAAGGATGTGACCACTACCCTTCCTCCCCTTTCACCTGAAGAACAGCGCAAGCGACTCCGGGATGCACAGAACGTCAATCGCGGACACCCGCGAAAAGGTGAGATACGCGAAGAGCTAAGACAAATCAATGTCAGCTGCCTACCGACATACAGTGATCAATTCACGGACATCTCCTTGAAAACCGGAAAGACCAAACGGACACTACTGGAAGAGGCCATCAAGCACCTGATTAAAAAGTATTCTAGATGATAAGCGAAAGCAAAACTGTACACTCTGGTGTAGCAAGAGGGAGTGGCACTATTTACCACTCTTTCTTGTCCATCTAGAGACTTAAAACAGCGCTGCGCTACCTTCCAGTGACGTTTTTCAAATTGAATTCAAAACGCATATGCCTAGAAAGATAGAGAAAACAGCCGGTCGGAAGTCGCTTATGGCCGACGAAAACACGCACGAATACGTGAAAAACCTTGCTAACAAATTAGGAATTTCACAGCCTAAATGCTTGGCAATGATGATTGACGAGAAAAAGCATAGAGACAAACTCGATAGCAAGCGGAAAGCGGAAGAGTTCGAAGAATTGGATATCCAGACCGCCATGAACCAGATTAACCGCCGTCTTGAGAAGATTGAGAAGCGGGAGAATCCACGGGACACCATCGTATCCTTCTTCCGGACCCAGGAAACGAATATCCTCAAACCGATGAACGAGAGGATCGAGACCATTTCCTCCAAGCTGCAGGAAATCATCGACGCGCTCAACAAGATCCAATAGTCCCTAATTCCCTATGTACCCTAAACTTCAGAGCCAAGGCCTGGCTGGCGGTCCCAACACCGGCAGCTGTGCCGCTTATGCCTATTATCTAGAGCACGAGAATCACTGGAAGAAGAAGAATGGCCATAGGAAGGACATCATACCGTTCTACGACCAGAACGGCAAAGCTGTTTCCGTGGGGACGGTAATCAACACAATAGACGCAAACAAGCAAGGGCTCCACGTCGAAGATGCCAAATTCTTTTCGCTAGTGATTAACCCCTCCGAGAAAGAAATAGCCAAGATGGGCGTCACTCGCGAGGAAAGGATCAAAGCCCTCGAACAGCTGGTTGACAAAATGATGGATCGCTACGCTGCCGGCTTCGGGAAACAGGATATCAAGAGCCATAATGATCTCCTTTACTTCTATACGATTCATGAGTTCCGGGAAGATAAGAAAGGCGACCTCCGGCCCGGGATCCATGTCCACATCATCGTAAGTAGGAAGGACATCAACGGGAAATACAAGCTCTCACCGATGACGAACCATCGGGGCGAAACCGCAGGTGTCATCAAGTCCGGCTTCAACCGGGACACGTTCTACCGCGACTGCGAGAGCATCTTCGACACCACCTACGGATATGAAAGGCGAATCGTCGAGACTTACGACTACCTCAATACGCTGAAGCACGGGACTACCGAAGAGAAATCGGCGATGATCCGCGCCGGCGTCCAGGAGGAAGGGCTCTGTTCATCGGTCACCAATTCCCTTGCCAGGAGAGCAGCCCGGTTAGCTCAGGAAGCCGCTACGGCCGAGGCAAAGCGCCAACGGGAAGCTGAGTTGGCGCGCCTGGATGAAGACAAGAAAAAGCGGAACGAATTCTGGAATAGCTATCAAAGCTACTATCGGCCCACCCTCGACAAACTGAATGACCAATGCAAGTCGGCATTTTCTCTATACAACGATTTGAAAGCTGAAAGAGCCGATATTCATGATGATATCTCTAAACAATACGAGCAGCTTAGAAACACCTATGAACTAATGTCCGTCCATCGGGCGGAAATACAAAAGGACAGGGACTATGAAGACCTTGTGAAATCCTTCGCATATCTTTTGGCACTCGCCAATCCCATCCCAATCCTCATCCTTTCCCTGGTTCTTCTTATCGTTCTTGAGGGAAAGAGGGAAAATGAAAAAGCCGACATCAAGACACTTCGTCATCAGGCTGAGCAGATCCGCGCCAACATCGAGCATCTTCAAAGCGAACAGGAGAAACTGAAGCTCGCCCAGAAGGATACTCTTCGCCAATACATCCAGGTCAAGGATGAGAAGACCGAACTGAAAAACAAACTCAATGAGCTCAAGAGCGAGCTTGACAAGCCACTAGAAACAGGCATCGACCTTGAATCTCTGGCCAAAGAGCTTGCCGAGCAAAAAAAAAGCCCCAGAAGAGAGTTGTTCTTTTGGTGTGATCCTCAATGCCCTTGGCGTGTACGGCGCCGTCATGACAGCCGAAACGAAGCTGGAGCTGGACCTTGAATTGCTCACTGATAACACGGTTATTGAGCCGATCTTTCATCCCAATGGAGGCGTAGCCGATTTCAGGATCACTACGAGCGGGACCGAGTCATTGGCAAGCAAGGATTATTCCGATGAGAAACTCGCTGCCATGCTAGAAAAATGGAGTATCCTGACCGGGCAGACTCCGGCCTATAAGATGGCAGATAAAACTGATACCGATAAATCGATAACAACAAAACCGAATATTGAAAAGCCATGGATAACAAAGAAATCCTCGACGCCCTCGCCAAGATACCCGAGCTCGTCAAAGCTGCCGAAACCTTCAAAAGGACAACAGAGAAAGCCATAGCGACACTAGCTGAGGCAGTGAAGCAACGGCCCCAGGCTATGATTTCGGAATCCGAACTCGACAAACTGAGCGAAAGGATTTCGAAAACGAAGTGCGCCCCTCCCGACACGACTCTTATCTCTAGGGAATTATCCAGGAGGCTTTCCTGTGATATTTCGGATGCCATCGGCCTCGTAATTAAGAATAAGGCGGCCGTGGCTTTGAAAAACGCTTCCGTGACGGTGGAACATAGTCATGTCGTCGAAAGGGACCTGAAGGACGTGGTGGACAAAAGGATGAGACACAAAATCCTCATGCTTTGGATCATCATCATTGTCCTGCTTGAAGCAATCGGTATTTCTGCCTTTAACTACTACTGTAGTGACATTTTTTGGGGGAAACAATTCAAAGAGTTATACACTTCCAAGTATATCACACAGGACGAAAAAGCCCGCATTGAGAGGAATGCTGGCTATACAGGCATTCTCCCCAAAGGTTATCACAAGAATCCTGGTGCTGCTCAAGCGCGGCTTCAGTTGAGCATGGAGATACTGAAAAAACGCGAGAAAGAGGCGAAGATGAACAATGGAAAATTCAGTACAGAAGAAGAGATCCAATTCTAAATATGTCCACGGTAAGCATTTAGATATACTCGAACATCCTTCCGCCAAATACTTTCTTCAGTTTTTCATCAAGTTCGTAATCAGGGGCATACTTATCCTCAAATGATAGCCACCCTAAGAACAGGGCTTTGTCGATGAGGAGTTTACGATAGGAACTCCCATTATAATACCTGCGCCCTAGTTCAATCTCTGTGACCATTGCTCCATGCTCATATCTATGGGTCACATCTACCACGATTAACGAAGAGGAATCCGTTACTGCTTGAGGAAAGTAGAAATCAATCCGGTCCCCTACCCTCGGAATACATTTTAGACCAAGGTTAAACCTGAATCCGCTTTTATCAACTTCAGAATAATAATGGAACGTACACATCTGCTCGCCAGGATTGACAAACAGCTCGGGATGCTTTTGGTTTAATTCAAAGATGTCCGTATAAATCTGCCTTAACCACTTATTGACCAACGACTGTTTTTCGCCAAGCCTTGCTGCGTAACTTGCCACTGTCATTCTCTTCACGAATTCACGGTCCGAGTCTTCATTGTACACCGGCTCCATAAGAAGGAAATCGATCAACTTGGAATAAGGCTTACCGTCATCTCTGACGAGTTCCATCCACTGGCGTTCTTCTTCCAGGGCAAAGATTATTTCCCGAATGGGAGGGTTCTTTTCTCCGTATACCATAGGCTGTAGTTTTCCTAAATATACGGTTTCTATTTCAATATAGCTTTTATCACGTTGACATATTGGTAATGTAGATGAGAATTATTATTTTTACGTCGATACCACAGGGAGCATAGAAGAAATACCGCAGAATAACTATATTGCGAAAATACGTTACGTGCTCAATAGTTATTTTTGCGACCTAAAACACAGTACTTCATATGACCAACTTCCAAGTTCATCCTCATTTTGGATATCTTAATTCTGACGTGTTATTGTCTAACAATTGCGATTACGCTTTTGATGTAAAAGACACTTCACATGGAGAAGTTTATCATTTATCCCCCAAAGAGAGTATTTCCGTTCGGCTTACGGCTGGAGAACACAAGCTTGTTGCCGAAATAGAGGACGAGAAAATCGAGACGGAAACCGTGATTGTTGAAGATGCCATCAAACTTGGGGGAAGTAAAGAGAAAAAGACATATGTATTTGAGGGAACACCATGGACATTGATGGTTATGCTTGACCGCACCTATTTTATTAATAGGGATACTAAAATGCAATTTGTTGAGCATGGTTTGGTGCCAAAGAGTATTAAATATCTAACACCCAAATACCTTCTTTTCACTACAGAGAACGATAATTCTGTGTTTTCTTTGGAGAACCTATCTGTAGTAAAAACAATCGGGAATTCGCAATTATTGTTCTCGAATAATCAATATTCATTGTTTTCATCTGGTGAGGATTTAGTTCTATTTCGGTTTGTGGACGGAGCGGGAGATCAATGCATCACGCTCAAATGTGACGACTATACCATAGACAAGCATAAATATGTACTGTTTTATCATGTCAAAGGGGAGAAGAGAATTTGGGCAAAGCGGTTGGATAAACCGGAGACTCCCACAACGGCAATTGGAACAGAAGAAGATTTCCAGTGTTTTATTGGGATTCGTAGCGCTGTTTGTGGGAAAAGTCCTCAATCACTAAGTGTTGTTAACCTCCATTCAAAGGATTCCACTGTTTTATATGGAGATGCAATACCCGTCACCCATGTTAATGGAAAGCAAATCTGGATTAATAATTGTGTATCTTCCCTGACAGATACAGAGATTGAGAATGGGTTTACTTCTTCTGCCGAACTCACGGTTTATGAACGCGGGAGCAGATGGTTCTTCGTTAAGCAGGTCAAGCATGTTCTAAAGAATAAAAAGGTTATTACTAAAACAAATACTTATAGCTTACATGTTCTAAAAGACGATAAGGTTTATTTCGAGTCATCTCAGCCTCTATCCGTAACCAAAGGAATAACATTTGACTGCGTGAACAATGGATCGATAAAGAACCTCTTGATTTTCCCGTATTCAACTGATGAATGTGTCGGCTCTCCTTTAGTATCACCAAGGGGATATATTCTATTGTTAAAGACGAATACTAGTAACTCAAAAGTTCTATTTGATCCTCTTACCCAGAAACAATACCCATGTGTTTCTGGTGATTTATTCCAGAAAACGGGACTAATTGAACAAGATCGTCCAGATGAAACCGAAGATGCCCTAAAGCATTGTTTCCTAGATGTTGAGACAAAACGTTCTTTTGCCAACAAGTTCTACGAAGAGCTGACTTGTTCGGGTTTCTATAGATTGTACGGAGGTGCTGGAGATTATGTCCATTCTTTGGATGGACACGTCCATTCAATGCCATGCATAAAAGATCGCCTTGTCTCGATCTCCGAAGAATGTAACTACGCAATTGTTCGAAGCGAGGATGGAATCATGCTTCTTAAATATGATTCCGAACAAAAGAAATGGGTTGGAACAGCATTAGAGCGCATGGACATTGACGAAAGCTATTATGTGAAAGCTGTTTTTTGTTCGGACGGAGAAAGTATCATATATCAAAAAAAGACCGGAGACAAATATTATCTTCGACAAATTGGATCAAATGAGGAAACCGAATTTGACCTACAAGGGTCTGTTGTCAGAAGAAATTTCAATGGATATTTGCCTTACATGGATTTTGATACCCATAGAAGACCCGTATATGTGGATCCAGTAACCTTAACTAGAATTGAGGCCGCAGCAGCTGGACAGTTTACATATCAAAGCATAGACGGGACTATTAAGCATGTTGCTCATAATGTTATCAAGTATTATAGCAATGAAAAAAGACAGATCGTTTCGAAAGAAGAGTATAACGAATATGTGTTACGATACGATTACGAGATTTTGGGGGAGTTGGGAGGAAATAAGGTATATAAGACGGATGGCCCTCGATATGAGACGGCAAAGAATAATCGTATCGCATATTTCCGTTTGAACAAGCAATGGTTGTGTGAAGCAATTCGGTCATCCTCTTTTTTTCAAACACTTTCAGAAGATCGTTGTCTTAAGTCCTTTCTGGATTATGGTTCAGTATGTGAAGATGTTCTCTTTAAACTATCATTTTATGTTCGAGAGAAAATAGGAGAAGAGCTTATTGACATCCAAATACCTCGTGCTTTATACTTTCTGAACTATGTTTCATACTCCTACGACAACAAGTATATCATTGTATCAGGACGTTTTCCCATGAACTCGAGGTATAAAGGACTTGCATTAGTATATGATGTTGATAATCGTAAAACTGTTTACTTTTCAGCGTCCACGATGGCAGTATGGCTAGGTGTGTTTAGCAAACAAGGGATGGCTGCTTATTATGATAGCACGCCTAACTCTTATTTATCGCCAAATGTAATCAACGATGCGAGTTTTATTGAGATTCCAGGGCGTAGCTTTTTGGCATTTAGCCCTTCCGGGAATCTTATCGCACTTTCACGCCAAGGATACATTCCTTATGCGTCCGGAGACCCCCACTGGGGTCATCAACCATCCAGGGATGTGTACGTGGTAAAAAGCAGCTCCCCTAATAATGAACTTGCTCACTACTGCGACCATGGAGACCAGATTGAAGGAACCGGTGGGTGGGATAGAACTAATTCTTCCGTTGCCTCGGCTTCTTTCTCAGCAGACGATAAGAAACTAATGACAGTTAGTAAAGACGGAGTTGTAGTCGTAAGGAATCTTCATTTTGAGGAGGCCGACGAATAATCGCGAACATATAGTTCGTAATACGTATATACCTTTGCCACCGAAAACGGTAGCAAACATATGTGCGAGCAGTGTTCATTTTTTACCAGGACGCAAGAGCCTTACTCCTTTCTCCTTGAAAGAAGAGAATGGGGAGCGAAACGTTTGAGGATTCTTGCCCGGGATCATTATACCTGTAAAGAATGCGGTGTAAATGAAGGCAATGGTGTGGCTCTTCAGGTCCACCATCTGCACTATATCTATGGGCTCGATCCTTGGGAATACAAGGATTCCGAACTGGTGACGCTCTGCGAAAGCTGCCATAGCGAAGTACATTCCCGATACCATGTCCCGGTGTATCGTCTTGAAGGTGATTCCCTTGTCGAGGTCCAGCTGACCCCCTGCAGCCGCTGCGGCGGTGCGGGTTGGTTCCCCGAGTACAAGCATGTTCAGGGTGGCGTCTGCTTCCGCTGCCACGGGGCGAAGTATGACGAGTTGATCGAGGTCGTCGAGAATTATGCGGAGGAGCATGATATCGACATCGACGATATCGACGACGGTTTCATGACTTTGGATCCGGAGGTGGAAGGAGTGGGAACCATCAGGGAGGTGAGGATCAGCAAATGCAGAAACCGTGATGGTGTTTATGCTGAACTGATAATGAACACGGGCTTTATCTATCCCTGCTGCCTTGATTTCTCCGTGGACGCCAAGCCCGGCGACAGGCTTGATCCCAAAAAACTGAGATACAGGACGGCCGTGAAGAAGAACGGCGAGGAGTATACGATCATCAAGGGAGTTCGGCTCCCGAAGTCTACCCCGTAGCCCGGGTGGGTAGACTACCGTGTCAGGATTTGCTTGGATATCATCTTCTTGACCACATTGTCGAATACGGACCTAAGGAAGAGGATATCTATCTTTTTGCTTTTGGTGTCGGTAGAACCCCCTCCATGAGCCAGCGACGAATTGCGTATATTCTTTAGTTCAATTACCTTGTTGATATGATCGCGGCCGACACCGCAATAGCCATGAAGGGCGGCGCAAATCAAGCCGATGTCAGTGCCCTTCTGAGCGATTCTGCTCCACTCTTTGCCGACATCATTGGCTGGCATCCGGTCGGGATAGGACCCGAACTGTATAGGGGTCTTCGGAGTTGTTGACAGGTCCAGTTCGATACAGGCATCAAAAATGTCTACGGCTTCAGACCCTTTCCTAAGGCGGATGCCGTCAATGATGAAGTGGGTCTTGATAGCGGTCTCAATGAAAACGATCAGGTTCAAGGCGGCGGATCTCATGTTGATTTCATGAGAACGGGTGTCCGTATCGTCGTCCTGTCTCAGGATTTCGAAAAAGTCCTGAAGATAAGGGATGTCTTTGCATAGACAGTAATAGTCTCTCAAGTATGAATTGGCACAGGCTTTTTGTATCGCGTGTGCAAAACAACTGAACACCATCTTGGAACCATCCCGGTCATAGAGATGAGCGGGGTTCTCCTTTATAACGTATCCTGAGAAATACTTCTCGGACGCGACATAGTTCAGGGTTTTTTCCGAAGCCGTGAAGAAGACAATCTGGGCGCCTTGATTCTTTTCATCATAGATATACTGGGCGATCCGATGACCCGTGTATGCGGTATGATCAGGATTGGTGTGATCCTCTTCGTGAAGCCTCAAGTCGAGAACGTAACAACTCGCGTCAGGAACAGAATCAATAAAAGACTTGATCCTGGTAAAAAGCTCTTCTCTGCTGTACGTACTGTCAAAGTCTTCATAAGCAAGGTATTTGGCTTTGGAATTACCGATCAGCCTCTCCATGATATCGCCCCACCCCAGTCCGACCTCGTCGTCGATGAACACAATCTTTCCGGAGATATTGGAAATCTGTGCGGGCGCCTTATGCTTCTTTTTGAAATGCGTTCTCGGGCCGAGTGTCGCCTGAAGCCATTTGAAATACAGGCCGTTGGCGAAATCCCTGACACTCGGGTGCAATTGCGGAGGATTGCTTTCCCACTCGAACATCTCTTCCCAGCGAAGGAGAGTCCAGCGGTTTGTGACGGAATGGTGCGAGTCATTCGACGGAGCGTCAACCACGAAGCCGTCCATGAAGGAAGAATACTCCTTCTCCGAAAGAGGATGCAGGTTGTCCTTGTTGATTTCGATCCAGTTCAACAGGGCATCGGCAGTGGAGAGATCGGACATGAAGACCTGGGGCGTGACAAGGAAACGGGCCAGGGGGGATAGCCGGAAAGCCTCATCCAAGGAGAAAGGTCCCAGGATAAGCATGGGCGCTTTTTTGAGACAGCCGTCCCTGTCATCCAAACGGAAATGGGCGGCGAGGCGGATTCCGGTTAGCTCGGCGGGATTAATCTCGCTGAGCGTGTGTGGCAACACGACCAGATCCGGCTCAAAAGGGGCCTCGCCGCTCTTCGGGGAGATCAGTTCATTCACCTGATTGGACAGGAAGGTGTCATAATCCTCCTCAGAAACGGATGCTTGGGCGACCTTATATATTGCGAATTCCCAACCTTTTTCATTGGTTAAACCGGTGATGCCCACGGGGAGGTTTTCGTTATGGATGATTAGGACTCTCATAGGGAATGCAATTCTTTAGTGATCTCATCATCCAAGCCCCCCTCGTCGGTCATTGAGAGAGCCTTTTTCAATTCTGCGATTTTCATTCTCGGCTCATACGAACGTGTTCCAGCAGGGAACCGCCACAGCAATTGCCTTAATTGCAATAAAATGGGCAATCTCCAGTGAGATACTCCGTACACGAGCACCAGTAATTGAACACGCTGATCGGTAGGATTCTCCAGGTACTTACAGAAGGGGATAAGGTTCTGGGAGTAGAAGTTGACTGCGGGAACCTTCAGAAGGCGCCCTTCGTTCGATAGTACCATCTGGCTTACTGCGCCGCTGAAGATGATTACATACTTCTCCGTCGCCAACCTGGCTATAAAAGCCTCAAGGTGATTCTGGCTTATCAAGGAGCCGTGAATCGCGATAACGTCGAAAGACAGAATGACCTCTTCGTCAGGGACACTCTCTTCAATGTGAACATTAGGCAGGGCTTCAAGGACAGCCCATTGTTCATCGCCCATCAGACGTTGGGCCCGTAGTTGTCGATTGTCGACGATTAAGATGCGATTCCCCATTACTTATAGAACCTCATAATGTACTCAAAGCCCTCCGCCTCATTCTCCATCAGCGAAATGCGGGGCTCGGGGATGTCGTCCGAACTTGTTCCGACCAGCCCAGGGTACAGATAGTCGATCCTGTATGATTTTAGGGAATGAGACTCATCGTCTGAATAGAACCGACTCTGAACGGCGTAGTCGCAGACACTCATGAGGCTGTTGTACTGGGTGGTTTCCTTCCATAATCGCCAAGATGCGACGTTTCCCCGATACAACAGCTTTCCGTCCTTGATATCCTTGTCGGCGAATGAGCCTTCATGAAGGACGTGCAGTTCGAAGGTGTCGTCACCCGTATCAGTAGTGAAGATCTTCACGGTTTTGGGAGCGCCCTGAAGAATCCGGCCTTTCACATTGTCGAACACGGTGTTCAAAAAATCCTTTACCACGCTGGTGTACGTATAGAAGGAAATCCCTTTTACGTTGTCGTCGATCTCCGGCTCAAAATCGGCATTCTCAAAAGTGTCGAAGACCATTGCCTCGAAATCGAAGTCGCGGAACTCTATGATATGCTTGAAATACTCGATGAGCTCCTCCATGTTGGCGATTCCCCTGCCGTTGTAAAGGCCTTTGGGACGGCATTCTGCAGGAAACTCCGTCATAGGCATCTCGCCCAGTTTCTTTTCCGGGTTGTTCGCCATCCACGTCTGAATGGCTCCGGCGGGATACTGCAAGCCGATGCGGATGCTCTCTTTTGGGATAGAGAACTCCTTTCTCCCGTCATTCAGAAGGAACTCCCGGAGCGTGTAGTTCAGACCGATGTTATAATGGAACAGATTCTTGAAGGTGCTGTCGCTGTTTAGGCAGTTTACAATCCTCTGGATGAAGACAGAATAGTCCTTGAACTCGCCGCGGTCCCAGGAATGGAAGGCGAGCCTCAGGATCGGGTCGGAAGAGAACTTTTTCAGGAAGTTGCACACTTCCCGCGGATTGTGAATCCACGCGCCTTGGCTGACGGACTCTTCGGTCTCACCAGCTTCCCCATCCTTCTGCTTGAGTTCATCCCGAATATACTGTTTTGTCCGTGTCATCAAATCCTTCTCGATGTCTTCGGTAATCAGCGCAATGACCTTTTCTCTGTCTTTTTGCGTCAGAGAAGGATTGTTCAAGATGGCGAACATGAAACTATTCTTATCCATTCGGCTATTCTTTATTGTCTTCGGGAAAGAGGATCTTCAAACTAGGGAAGGGGATGTCGGACTGACTGCCGCCATCTTTGTCGTGAACAAGGTCCTTGAAAACGGGCCGGGGAAGCTCTTCCAAACTGACGCTGGCGCCAGTCGGACGAATTATCTTGAAAATCCGGTCGTTCGTTTTCTTCCTCCGCTCCGCCTGGATCTCCGCAGCAATCGCATACTCAATGCCGTTCTTTTCCCAGAGGCTGATCAGTTTCTTTGCGGATAAGACCAGTTCCATGGGTTTCTCTATCTTGGCCTCACCGGCATGGCAATACCAGAACAGGACGTCCTTCTTCTTGCATAAGGAGACCTGGAGCTTGGCAAAATGGGCGTTGTCCTTGCCCTTTTTCAGGATTCCTTTCGCCCGTTTAGAGAGGTGGAGATTATGCTTGGTTACGCCCATGACGAAGGATGCGGAAATCCCCTTGTCACCGACGCTAGCAGTGATGTCCGTGTCGAAGAGCCGCTCGAAATCCGCGTACTGGTATGTCGCCAGGAATAGGATGTCCTCCACTTGCGGCCGCTTTTTGGCCATGAGTGCGTTGAAGAGGGTGGAGTACCTGACATACACCTTGTCCTTCTCTCCCTTTACCATTCTCAGGTAGTTGAGCTTACCACCGACGACGCTTTCCAGGGAGACGTTCCGCTTGTCCTTCCCGGGAATGCCTTTCCTGTCGGAAACCAGTCTGGCGAGGGCTTTCTCGTAGCCGTACTTCTCCCAGACGAAGAGGATGAGATCCAATTCGCGGATATACCGCCTGGTCGTGTTGACCTTGTTGCTGATGACCAGGCCGGTCACCTCCTGTCTCTCGCCTCGCTTCTGGAGGCGGGTCTTGAGAGGGTTGACGGTGAAGGCCTGGCCTTCTATCGTGCTGACGATTTCAGCGAACACCTCTCCCTTGGGAGACAGCACGCTGTGCATGCTGCTGAACGTCATGTCGTCGGCATACCGAGAGTATCTGAGGTTGTGATTGGCCGCTATGGCAAAGAGCCTGCGGTCGAGCTTTTCGCAGATGATGTTGGTCAGGATGGGGGACGTCGGGGCGCCCTGGGGCAAGACGTATTTCTTCTCCCCGTCTTCCTCGATTCTGATCGCACACAATCCGGCAACGACATTCGCGACTTCCCGGGTGAAATTGAACGGGGGCAGCTGCAGCCTTTTCCAGACACGGGCCTGGTGGATGCTCGGGAAGAAGTCCTTCAGGTCGAGGTTAAGGACGTAGTTCTGCCCGAGGTGAAGCTTCGCATTGTCGACGACGCTGCGGCAGGCCGTGAATCCCATCACGCACGGTGCCGGTTCATAAAGGGAATCGAGGATCTCCTTGACGGGCCAGAGAATCGCACGCAGCTTGGGCATCGGAGAGGCGATTTCCCTCCGTCCGCCGGATTTCTTCGGGATGGTGAACTTACGATACCGCGTAACCCGGGAATTCGGGTTACAGTACAGCGCAAGCTGCTTGGGCTCTATCTTTTTGAGCCCGTCGTAGCCAGAAGTCGCCCGTATCTCATTGATAAGCTCAAGGAGATCCTTGGAGGTCTTCATTTCCCTTGCCTTTCTGGCTATCTCTGAAGGTGTCATCGAATAATATCTAAAGCTGGTTGGAATACCGAGACTCATTTCTTTATATCAAGAGAACGAGAATGCGAGTTCTCAACTCCTCAACTACATAAAACAACAAGTACACAGATCTTGAATAGGATATTCAAGAATGCAGGGACATTGTTCTCCTAACCCGGAGACCGGGCAGGACATCTGCAACGACCGGCAGACTAGGTCAAATGTTTAATCTCGGTATTCCAAAGAGCTAGTTACAAATATAAGCATTTATTTGCTTTGTCGATGCAAAGGTAATACATGAGAGCGAATTCTATTTTCGCCATTCAAATTCAACACTGAAGTTATTCCAACTCGTCATAATTCTTAAGTGTATAACTAAGAAGACCCCTCATCGTCGCCCTTACCTCGACAGGATCGACGATGATGACTGTGTCGCGATACGATGCGAATAGCGCATACATTTCCACGTTGGGGCGACAGTTGATGACAAAGAATTTGCAGTCCTTTAGGCTGGGGTATCGAGCCTTGTACTCTTTCTCGGCCTCAGGATTGAGCTCATCCTGGGAGGGATGAAGGTATTTCGTGAGAACATATCCCACCGCCTCCGGCTTCACCGCAAAAAAGATGTCCTCCTGCTTCACATTTTGGTAGGTCACACCGACGATCTCGTCGAATCGGGCGTCGATGTCAACGGGGGTCTCGATGAAAGGCAAATCCTCGACGTACTCCACCTTCCCGTCCATGCGGTCCAAAGCATAGGTATAGATTGAATCGGGCTCAAAGGGGTATTTTTCGTTCCCTATGGGGTTGCACAGGAGGAACCAACGGTTGTTGTACTGCCGGAGCTGGTAAGGATAGGCCGTTACCGAAGAGTAGGGCTGGTCGGCATTCTGAAAGCGGCGGTAACCGAATCGGATTACCTTCCGCCTGGAGATGGCGGAATACAGGTATCCCAGGAGATTCTCAGGGATCTGCAGGATGTCGTTCCTGGCAAAGGAGATGATGGGACGCTCCTTTTTTCCTCCTGGGATATCAAGTCTCTTCTTGAGGTTCTCCAACCACTTGAAGTTCTCGAGGCCCTCGAACTGACCGAGGCTGCCAAGGGCTTCACGGAGGATGTCCTCCTCATCGGAGGTAAGTTCCTGGTAGAACAAGGGAGTGGACTGATCCTCGTAGCGCACGGTCCCCCTCCCGCCCTTTCCGCGGAGCATCTTCTTATCGAAGGGAGCCTCCTCCAGCGCCTTGATGTCCTTCTGGATCATCCGCGTGGTCACCTTGGGGCATTCACGGGCGACGGCCTTTTCAATGTCCTTGGTGGTATAGTCCTTATGGGGGTCGGCCAGCATCCGGTCGATGATCCGGTACCGGGCCATGGCGTCTTTGTTTACGGGCATGGTTCTGTGGTTTTCTAGTGCAAAGGTATGGATTAAAAACGAAACCTATGTTCGTTTTAAGAAAAAGATGACAGGCTATTCCTCTTCTTCGGGGAGCAGTCGGGGATGAATGAACATATTGAAAGAGAGCATCGCACAGTCGTTGAAACTGCTGTTTCCCGCGAGCGAGCCCATCCTGTGGACAATCTCGCAGAAGATCAGGTTCTCGATGAGGCATTCCGCGTTCTTGTCTTGGGACTCCAGGCAGTGCCGGACCATCGTGTCAAGGCAGATTGTTCTCAACTTATCGTAGTAGTTGTTTGCAATGACTGCGAAGGATGAGGGGCCGTGGTCCATCTGGGTGTTCGCCCGCCAGGAGATCCAGGCTTCCAGCAGGTATTTCGTGTAGATGCGGGATTCCAGGATTTCGCCTAGCATGGGTATGCCGTCCCATGTGCTGAACTTCACGTACTCGAGAGCGAGGACAGTCCGGCGGTCGATGTCCTTTTCCGCTTCTAATGCCCGCTTCAGGTTCTCCAACTGTTCATCGGAGGGCTTTGCCCCCTCGTATTCGTACATATTCATCCTGACCAGCGTGTCGATCTCGGGTATGAGATTCCTCTTGTCATACCAGTCCCAGAAATGTTCCTCGAAACGGTCGGTCTCCTCTTCGCTGACTAATCCCGGGAATTCCGAAAGTGCTTCCGTGTACCGGTTGATCGCGGTGCTGAACGGAGAGTCCTCGCTATCATCCCCGTCGAAACGGTCGTACGCTTTCAGCAGCCTGTCCGCCCGGGACTGCGCCCCGGCATCCGGAAGGGCCGCCCTGATGACCGATTCGGACACCCTCGGGCGGACGGAGCGGATCCATTCCAGGGTGTCCTTCTTGGTAATGGAACTATCCTCCTCGTCAATTCCCGTGGACATCCGCTGGAACCACTCGTATGAGTGGATCACCCTGTTGAACAAGGCAACGTAGTTGTATCGTAGTTGGACCTTCCGAACCAGCTCATTATCCCGGATGTCAGGTGCCGGAAGATAGAACGCATCCTTTTCCGGGGTGGTCTCTTTGAAGAAGTCGTCCGTGTAATCCGGGAAAGCGGATTCCATCGCCTCCTGGCTGGTAAGTAGAGCGTTACAGAGCCGGACCGGTTCAAGAGAGGCATTTTCATCCCTGAAGAAAGGGAGGGCTGCGAGTTCCTTGGCAGACACAGTTATGGCCCCATCCTGAAATGTTGTCGCAGTCTTTGAAGTTGAAGACTGCTTGCTCTCACGGTGGCCGCAGGAGGAGAGAACGAGCGCCACAAGGACGCAAAGGAATGAGTATGACAATCTGGTCATGGGTATGATTCTTTCGTTATCGATGCAAAAATGGCACTTTTCAGCGAAGCGTATCTTCGTCGGGCATGTCGGTTTCTAAGACAGGAGTCCCGTTCGAGAGGTCGTAAACCAGTCCATCTCGATAATCCAGGCAAAAGCACCTGCGGCAATCCAAACAGTAAGCCCTGTTCTTGATATTGATCGGCCTCCCGACCATTGTATGGCCGAACACCTGGACGACTCCCGGCAACCGGTTCTCCTCGTATCCTTGTTCCTGTACGTCCGCCCATACCATGCTGCCCCAGGGCTTGTCACCCCAGCGATAACAGGATACGTCCTCGAGAGACTTCATGAATCGCGGATAACCGACGAGGTCGTTGAACAATTCCGCCGTCAGTTCTTCCGGCGCCAGTCCGGGAAATGAATCCCTTATCCATCCCATTCCGACACCTGCGTGGGAGAACAGGAAACGCCTCCCTCCGGCGACGGTTTCGAACGCCATCTTGAAGAGAGTCTGGTTGTCCCAGAAAAGATGGGCGTTTCGCTCTGCATTCTCAAAGTCATACCGGCTTCCCATCATCTCGGGGTACATGTAATGGAGGTCATGGTTGCCCCAGAGAAGGGTCACCCTGTCCTGGTTCCGTCGCTTGAAGTCAATGATGTCGAGTAATCCCGCAAGGGCTTGCCCCTCAGTTATATCCTCGTGCTGATAGGGGTCGAGGTAGTCACCGAGGAACAGGAACTCTCCGTCGGGATAGTCACGGACTGCCACCCGCCAGAAGTCCCGTCCGTGCACGTCGGGAATGATAATCAGTCGGTTCATCCCTATCCTTGCTTCTCGTCTTCCGGAATGTAGAGGTTGATCCGCTTCGGATAACGGAACAGAACGAGGAGCGTCACCGGACAGAGCCAGGCAGTTGGAATCTCAAAGAGCCGTCCATCCAGTTCGACGACCGGGGTCACGCCGTTGGCGTCCTGGCACTTGTAGGATGCTCCGTACCCCTTCTGGTAGCGGTCCATTATAACGACCGGTTCCCTACCCTCGATGCGGTTGTTGTCAAGGGTGACGTCGACGATGGCCTTCCTGGGATGGCCTTCCATCTGCGCCACGTAGGCGCACAGGCGGTCCGCTCCCGCGACCATCATGAGGTTGTGGTGAGCGAAGGGATAACCGGGGAAGTCGATGTACCAGTCCCCATCGGCTTCCTTATTGAAAGTCAAGTGAAAGATCTTCATGATCAATGGTGTTTTGTAGTGTTTTGTGTGAGAAGTGTGTGCTATTAAATACGCCCGCCGGGCAAAAAAGTTTCAATCGGCCCTACAGGGGCTTGCAGAGTGGTTTTTCAATTGCTTTCTTTATACCAGGGAACCGCCGTCCGCATGGCCAGGGTGATTGCCTCTCCAACGGGGACGTAGTCGGAAAGGAGATAGTGGCGGGAGCGCTTCGAAGATACCGTGAAGCCCGCCCACTCCCCTGTCCGGAGGAACCGTTTTCTTGTTTTCGCGTCCTTGCAATATGTGGCCCCGCCGATACCGAACGCCGTCCCGGTGGGGCTCAGGCCGAAGATGATGGGACCCGAGTCCATCAGTAGGATGGGCCCCTTTGTCCCCTTGAGCAGTTCTCTGAATCCCGTAAACGGCCACTTCTTGAGAAAGGCTTTCTTCAGAAGCGCATATTGTTTCCGTGCGAACGCTTCGTCGACAAAAGTCAGGTAATAAACGCTGAGAGCGGAATAGGATCCCATAATAGGCTGGTTTTCCTCCCATGTTTTCCCGTCGGGGACCATGGACATAATCAGACCGGTTTCCGGGTCCATATGGTTCGCCTGCATGTTTGCCAGCCAGAGATCCACGACATCCCGGTACTTGCCCCCGTTCAGCCTGGCGTAGTTGGCCAAGGCAACGATAGCGACAAGCATGTCCGGAACATAGATAGGCGTCCCAGGGAAAGTCTGGAGATTGAGGTCTGTCCTGGCCATGATCCTTCTGGCCATCGTCTCGCAGAGAGAGTCGAAGAGATCGTCGTACCTACCGTCTCCGCCAACCGTCTTGTACCCGCTGATCATCCAGGCAAGCAGGCTGAGGTACGAGATGTGGCTCTTGTCCCCCTTGAGACTCTCCAGGGGATCTTCTCCAAAGGAAGACGCATCGTATTCACGCAACTCCGGGGAAAGTGTGATCTTAATCAGACTGTCAATCTTCTCTGCAGCTTCCCCCTTCGTTTCCGGATAGAGGATGGCGGTGTTTACCAGTGCAGCAGAGAGCATGGACGTCGAGTAGATTGCCCATTCCCCCTGGAAGTGGGGGCCGACGGCGGAGGGCATCGAGCTGACCAGAGCCTTTGGCTCGACCACGACCTTCTCCAGGAGATAGCTGCGCCGGCGCAGGATGTCGGTCCGTTCAGATTCGAACGTCCCGACATGCATCGTCATGACGGCCACCCAGACCATTTTCGCAAGAACTATCAGCAAGACAGTCAGAAGCAGGATTCCGAGAATCTTCATTTTGTGGTTATGTTGGAATGTGTTATCGGGAAATGTGTGCATTATAATACGTCTGTCACGAAAAAAAGTTTCAACCGGCCTTCCAGGGCCTTGTAAGCATGGTTTTGAGCACCCTGATGGATCGCCTTCGGGTTCTTATCCCCGTATGCTGCCTCATCGTCTGTCCTCCCCTTCGTTGATAAAATCGTAGACCTTCAACGCCGTCTCCCCTAGCGTGCTCCAGACCAAGCGGAGTAGACCGGTACGTTCGGTCGTTCCCGTGACAGGAACCTTGACCGTCCTTGTGGTCTTCTTGGTCTCGTTTGAATCAGGTTTCTCGGTCTTTTCTCCGAACTCGTCCGGGGAGAACAGCCGCCCGTCCTGTTCTGGCGAGGTCGTTTTCTCTGTGACTTCCACCTCGACTGTTTCCGGCTCCGCCTCTTCCGGTTGGGCACTCTCCGTCGCGCAGTCCAGTAGCGCGTCATCCTTCGCACAGAGGACCATCCCCGTCACGGCAGCCGCCGACGTGGAAAACACATCCTTCCCGACCGCCGATGAGAAAAGACGCCTGGGGTATCCTTTCCTTACCTTGTAACCGGACATATCCTTGAAAAGGGAGATGTAATTCGTCAGTTCGGCGCCTCCTCCCGTGACAACGATCCCGCTCCGCAGGGAGTTCGAGAAACCGCTCTCCTCAATGTAGTATAAGACCGCTTCAACAATCTCTCTACAGCGACTGTCTACGATTTCAGAGACGTATTTGACGGGAATCTCCATATAGGGATCGGTTAGGCGGATCTGAAGGACCTTTTCGCTGAGCCCTCCGAGCTTGTCCGGCTGACAGGCACCGAAGCGCACCTTGATCTTTTCCGCAAGGTCGGCCGGGATGGCACATTCGGTCTCGATGTCCCCCGTGACAGCCCTTCCACCAAAGGGAATCGACGCGTAATGGCGCAGGATGCCGCCCTGGTAAATGGAAACGGAGGTGACTCCCCCGCCGACGTCAACCAGCGCAACCCCACCGTTGCGCTCCACGTCGTTGAGCACGGCGCGAGAAACCGCATCGGGCAGGAAATACTGCTTGGAGACAGCGATCCCAAGACCATTGAAGATCTTGTCCAGGGCGGTTATGCCCTGTCTCCTTCCGACGAAGACCTTGAATCTGCCTTCCAGGGTCGAGCTCAACGTCCCGACCACCTCTCGCTCCCTTAGCGTCATCCCTTCGTCGATCTCGAAGGACTGCGCAACGACACCGTAGATGCCCTGCTTCCCTGGGTCTGGCAGCGGATAGGTATCCAGCGCGAGCGCCCGGAGGTCCCTGATCTCCTCGAGGGAGATGTACTCGTTCGAAGCGGAACGTTCCATCTTCATCGACGCCGTCAACTGGACCACGTCCTTGCGTGGCAGACCAACGACCACCTGGGAGATGCGGACCATCAGCGCCAATTCCGCCTCCCGGACGAGGTCGCCGACGACCGAAGAAGTCAGTTGTGGATTAAAGACCAGGCTGGTGCGTATGCCAGCCGATACCCTCTCTCCGTAATGGACCACCTCCACCTCGTCGCCCCGGATGCAGGCCACGCAGAGCCGCACGGTCGAACTCCCCAGATCGACCGCAGCCACATATCTTTCATCCATGTCTTTCATAGGTCTATCGCATCAGGAAGGGGTAACGATCGATGCCGGAAAGGGCCAGGCAGGTGCCGCGAGCAACAGCCTTGAGGGGGTCCTCTGCGACGTGGAACGGTATGTTCACCTTGTCGCCGAAACGCCTTGCGATACCGCGGAGAAGCGACCCGCCGCCGGCGAGCCACACACCATTCTTGACGATGTTCGAATACAGCTCCGGGGGTGTGCGCTGGAGAACCTTCAGTATTTCGCTCTCGATCTTAACGACGGTTTTGTCGATGCACATCGCGATCTCCTTGTAGTCGATGGACGCCTCCAGCGGAAGGCCCGTGAGGATGTTCCGTCCGGTCACGGGGAAGGGTTCGGGGACCTCGTCCTCGGGGAGCTCGGGGAGGACCGATCCCACCGCGAACTTGATTTCCTCGGCGGTCGTGCGCCCGACGTGGATGTTGTGCTGCTGGGCCATGTAGTCGATGATGTCAGAGGTAATCTCGTTACCTGCGATATGAATGCTCGCCGATTCCACGATTCCCCCGAGAGAGATGGCTGCTATCTCCGTGGTCCCACCGCCGATATCTACGATCATGTTCCCGTTTGGCGCGGTGACGTCCAGACCGATGCCTAGGGCCGAAGCCATCGGCTCGTATATCATGAAGAGGTCGTGCGCGCCTGCGTGCGACGCCGAGTCACGGATGGACCGCATGTCCACCGGGGTGCTGCCGCCCGGGATGCCGATGACTATCCGCATAGCGGGACGGAACAAACGGGAGAAGGCTCCGCTCTTCTGTCCCGTCGCTTTGCGGATAAACCCCGTGAGCATCATCTCCGCCGCGTCGTAGTCGGCGATGACCCCGTTCATCAGCGGCCGGATGGTTGTGATGCCCGGCGGCGTGTGTTCCTCCATCAGCTGCGCGTGGTTGCCGAGCGCCATAAGCTTCCCGCTCTTCGTGTCCGTCGCAATGATGCTGGGCTCGTCAAGGACTACATCCCCGTCCTTGAAGATAACGGTGTTGGCCGTGCCCAGGTCGATGGCCAACTCCTGCCTAAATAGAGCCATAATCGTCTGTGTATCTTAAATGATCCGAATCTATAGTTAAAAAGTGTTGCTCTTTTCGAATGCGTCGAACGGGTTGTAGGTCCCTACGGCCTCGTTGACTTGTTCCCAGGCCGACCTCTCCTGCGGCTGCTTCTGGACAGGAGGTTTCACAGCGGCGATTCTGCTCAGGGATTCGCTCTCTTCCGTGAATTTCACAAGGTCCCCGTTGAAGACCAGGTTGATGATCCCCATCTCCCCGGAGCGGTTCTTTGCGATGACCAGTTCCGCGACATCAACGGGACTCTCACTGAGCCCAAGCAGGGCCGGACGATGGATGAACAGTACCATGTCCGCATCCTGTTCGATGGATCCGGAATCCCGGAGGTCGCTGAGGACCGGTCGTCCATTCGAGGATCCCTGACGTATTTGAATATTGCGGTTCAGCTGGGCAAGGGCGATGATGGGGATCTTGAGTTCCTTCGCCGTCTCCTTAAGTTGGCGCGATATCTCCCCAATCTCCTGCGCTCGGTATTGGGACTCGTGCCCGGAAGCATGCATCAGCTGGAGGTAGTCCACAAAAGCGATCTGAATATCCCTATCAGCCTTCATCCGCTTGATCTTCGAGGTGAACTCAGAGATGGTGAGCCCCGGAGTCTCATCGATATAGAGCGGAGCCTTTGCAGCCCGGACTAGGGCTACCTCCAAATGTGCCCAGTCCTCATCGCTCATCTTGACCTTTCCTTTACGTTTGTTGGAGATGAGTCCAGTCTCCGTTCCGATGAGACGGTCCGCCAGTTCAACATCCGTCATCTCCAGGGTAAAGAAGGCACTCGGTATCCCATGATCTATTGCGGCGGCACGGGCCATGTTCAAGGCGATTGCGGTCTTCCCGTGACCGGGACGGGCACCGATGACGATGAGATTCCCCTGCTGCCATCCCATCGTGATGGCATCCAGGGACGGGAACCCCGACGGAACACCCGTAAGACCGGTCGACTGCTGAGAACGCTGGATGCGATCGATTGCCTTGTTGAGGGCATTGCCGATCTCCACGTAACCACTGCGCATATTACTTTGCACGGCATTGTACACGTCCGTCTGGGACTCGCTGATCAGTTTGTCGACGTCATAAGACTCATCGAATGCCTTCTTGAGTATCCCATATCCCGCCTCGATGAGGTCCCGCTGAATGGTCTTCTGCTGGAGGATTTTAATGTAGTACTCCACGTTGGAGGCAGAGCCTACGCTAGCGGTCAAGGATGCGAGTTTGACAGCCCCCCCGACTTCATCGAGGGCCCTGTCCTCCCGAAGCCTCTCGGAGACCGTGGTGATATCCACGGCCGTACGGCTATGGAAAAGAGTAGCAATTGAGCGGAAAATCAGACGCATCTTCGGATCGAAGAAGCTCTTTTCAGTGAGCGCTTCGACAGCCATGTTGACGCATTCGCTCTCCACCATCATCGCACCGATAACAGCCTCTTCCACCTCGGGGGCTTGCGGTGGCTTATTCCCCATCTCGGCCGACGCAAGAGTAATCACATCGACCGGTTTCTTCTTATAACTGTATTCTCTTGCCATGATTCTGAATGTATTGTTTCAAGGCAAATATATCATGTTTTTACGGCTGAAAACTGCAGTGTGAACAACTATCTAATAACTTTTCAACTTATTGATTATCAATACTTAATATGTTGATAACTCAATACCGTTACCATGTTGAAATGTGGATATCTCTATCCGCTATCATGACATCACTTTGTTTCCTTGTTTGAGCGGAGGGACGATGGGAAGGGCATCGAGAGCCGCCTTGCGTTTTTCCTCCACCATCTGGTTATATGTTTCGTTCATCATGTGCTGACCGTCATCCAGCATCGCCATGTATACCGTCAAGTTAGCCCGGAAACTCTCAAAGTTCCGGTCACGTGAAGCGACGAAGTATCGCATGCGCTTCCCGTCGTCGGAGATAGATGCTTTCACCATGACTAACTGGTCGGACATACTGTGGGCCGCTGCCTTGAAAAGGTCCATCTCAAGTTCGTTCGGGTCAATGTCGAAGGGTTTGACCAGGAAAAAGAGCGGAAGTCGGTTGGCGTCCACATAGTATGTCTTCCCCTGGACCCTGAATATGACCAGTTTGTCCTTGATTTCCGGGAAGAACCCTTCGAAACGGACAGCGTCGAAAATCTTCTCCACAGTTAGAGGATCCTGGACAGAGCCTCCCTCGTTCATGACGGGGATTCGCTTCACAAGTTCCCGGTTGGCTTCATTCAACCCCTTGACCTCGTCCGCAAGCCTCCGCTTCTCCATGTGACGGTCCCACAGGAGGACGCCCAGAACCACTGCCGTGATGATGCTTATGATCGTTATCTCAGTCATATCCTATTTCTTAATGAGGGGTTTATGGTTAAATGTTCGTGGAAATGTATGAGTGTCAGTTTCGTAATAACCGGTTCAGCAGTAAGACCAGAGCAGGAGGTGCTTCTCTTCCTGTTCGATAATCCGTCCGATGTGCATCATGTCCTTACGGGACACAGTCACACATCCTAGGCAGCTTTTCCCGTTGAGCGGGATGTATCTACGCCAAGTGTTGTTGTCAACCCACCTCGAGCCGTGAATCATGATACCCCGAGAATAGGCATGGCTGTTTGACCGTTCAAGTCCTTTAAGGTAGTATCCGCTCTTGTTCCGGACACCATGCCTGCGGGTCACCTCGAACTTGCCGACGGAAGAGCAGTGGCTTCCTGCGTCATTACTGAACACAGGCTTCCTGGCGGTGCTTCCCTTCCCTGGTCCGTGCATCGCGTAACCCCTATAGACGATCTTCCGTTCGTTGAAGGACCAGACGAATACCCTGGGGCTTCCGCTGGGAATGCTATAATCCACGAACACGCAGTAGTTCGTGCTCATCCCTTTCCGCTTAGCATATCTGTACGCCTGTTCAGCGCGGACCTCGATCTTCTCACTGGGTTTCCCGGACTTGTACCATCTTCGGCCGGACACCAAGGACAGTATCGCAATGACGAGAGTCAGTGCGAGCATCAAAACGGTTATGACAGTTTTCTTATTCATGTGTCTGTGCTATAGGGACGGAGTCAGTGACGCTGTCCGTATTGAATACAGGCATGGGCATTATAGGTTATAAGAGTTGAGAGAGTGTGGCCGACTTCCCCGGACGCGGAGTCCGGCGAGTTGTTCTTGCAGGTGCTGGTTCCAAGGGGAGGTCGCACACAAATATAGCAGAGTATCGCGAACTGGTTTTTCGTTTTTCAAGTAGCTGGAAAAAGTTATCAACAGGCTTTTTCAGACTGCGAAGGAAGACTTTTCCGCTGTCCGCGGGAAAGATCCGTATAATGTCCTTAATCATTGGTTCTGAAGTGTGTTAGAGCATGTTTTCAGAGCGGAAGCATCTCGTTTCCAGATGCAAAGTAACCGCCCTCTGACGAACTGATGTTTCGCTGGAGGGCGGTAAAGAAAATATGTTTCGTTTTGAGGGTTACTCCCTATAGAAAACTACCTTTTTTGTCAAGTCGATGGTTCCTCTTTTAAGATGATGGCATCACGCCTTGCAGACTTCCGGCTCTTACGGGCTGGAGGGCCACGTACATCTATGATCAACATTATACAGCGGCTTTATTCCATCTAGCGAAAGAACTCCGGAAGGAGATCATTCACTTTGAGCACAACCCTGAGGATATTTTCTTCGGACACATCGATGTGGAACTTGTCTTTGCTGCCCGTAAGGGTGTTAATGATCGAGAGCAGCTGGGGACTGGCGATATGATGACCGTAGAATTCAAGAATGAGACAATCCTTGTCCTGAAACATCGTGGTATTATTCGGCAAATCATGGCTAAACCCAACCACAAACCCAATCACTAAAATACTTAAATTCTTATTCATATATCTTGCGGATTCCAAAGCGCAGTGCAATGCCGTCCGATGCGTGAAAGAAGAGCCGATCCCGACTGTGATTATCCCTGGTTCCGAAGACTGATACAGCCTTCTCATCTAGGTGTTTTCGTATCTGCAAAAAACTTGAGCCTTCACGTTTACTGATGGGGCCACGAGAAAACCCCGTTGGAATGAGTTCCAGCGGGGTTTTTCTATAAAAATGTTTTCATGGATTTTGAATAAGTCTGATTGGTATCATATTTCCAGAGAACGTCGGGCGGATCTCGAACCCCTCTGTATGATAACCATACCAATGCGCACATAATCTGTTCTCCCGGACCGAATCTGAGTCTACTATTATCTCTGACCTAAGCCAGAAATAAATAAAAGACCTGTTAGACCAGTCATTCCCAAAAATAACGCCTGTTCTTGGAAACCTAATAGATGCGCCATTAGGTCCGATACAAACGACAGTCTTTGTTTTCGACTCAAGGTGCCAGGAACAATAACTCTGTAACTCAGCCCATTGTTCCTTTGTCGGAAGATCATACGACTCTGCATTACAATAAGGGAAATACTCTATTTCGCCTGCTTCATTCGTCAAAAAGCCATCTGCCCATAGCGTCTTGCTCGGCAAACCTAAATCAATGAACTCAACTCTTCCATGTACATCCAAAGGAAGTTCCTCTTTTCCATCCTGATAACCGTCTTTATATCCATCAGAGTAAGCCTTTTCAATCACATCTCGGAATAAAGCAAGAACGTTCTTAGATGCGTAGCCGACAGCTTTTTCAGATAAATCCATACGTGAAACAATCTTTAGGTCAACGAATACAAATATACCGTTTTTTATTTGAATGAGAACGCATAAATAGGAGAAGAGTAACCCTAGTCCTAAGCCACCATAAAGGCGATAATTCAGTTTGCCTCGGACGGCTATCTTTGCCAAAAAAAAGAAATGAGAGTTTCAATAAGTGACAGTTTGAACAAACCCGATATCCCGGCCATCCAATTGAATATCATGGGGGGGGGAACACTATGGTTCGTCGTTGACACAGGTTCCAATACGAACCTGATCAGTTCAGGCTTTCCTCCCCTGTCAGAAAAGCAATCTGGAACTCATCAGGGTACAGGACGCCAGTGGTTTTTGGGGCATCTGGTCTCCGGAGCCACATACAAACTTAGATACACAACCGATGGAAACGACTTCCTGGACGCTTTCAGTAGCGTCGATTCAACAACTATCCAAGCTTTCAATGAATACGGCATGTCTATCAGCGGAATTCTAGGGACTGAATTCATGATTCATCACAAGGCTGTGATTGATTTTGCCGGCGAGACAAACACTCTCAATGAAAGAATGGAGGACAAGCCGGCTTTCCACAACATATCCACAGAACGGGGACACATCTTGTCATGCTGAACGAGGCATGGCCTGACGGAGTTCCATTAAGATTCAGAAAAACAGTCAATATTTGCAAAAGATTGAGCACGCCAACGGAAACACTACTTCTGCTCCACTCTGATAAAGCGCCAAGGCTTCTTATCCGGCTGCTTATTCGCATCCTTGAGATGGTAGCGCACATCAGTCCTTATAATGACTTTCGCATCATCGGAATCATCAACCCATTTGATATTTAGACCGGCACCCAAAAAGGACTCATAACCAAACAGGTCTTCCCAAAGAAAGCGAGGTTTGCTCACAACAGGACCCTTCTTTTCATACTTGTAGGCACGGATTAGAAACGAAGCCCGGTACTGCTCATCCTTGTTTTCAAAAGTCACATCAACACCGGATTCATGAGGATAGAAAGTGCCTATAACCGGGAAATACGGAACATCCTTCCCTTTGTGATACATATTGATATCCTTCATCCAGTCCGGGTCATCTTCTCTCTCTCCATAGAGATAGAACTCGATGTCCATCGGATAGATTCTAGTACTCTCGTTTACCTGAAAAAAGCCCCCTGAAAGGACAGTGGATGCTATTTCAGCGAACATAGCCTGGATGGTGTTCTCATCCGCTTTGCGGGCATTAAAGTCCGTCAAAAACTCTTTCAATGTTTTCATATTCTGTGTATTATTATGCTTCTTCTAGTGTCACTCGCGCCGGATCGACCTGGATGTTCCAGGTAACGCAATGCAGGGCCCCGCCGGCGTGGATGATGTCTTCACAGGGGCCGATGTATTCTATCTGCTTGTCCGGGAAGAGATCGATGAAAAGGGATTGTACATCACGGGACTCTGCAATTGGCAGCCACGGTACAAAGATACAATCTTTTACCTGCAAATAGTTCAAGAATGCCCAGGAAAACTTGCTGATACGAGGGCCTTTGTAATGCAGTTCTTCAACTTGGAAGTGAGGCGCAAGAGCATCCAGCAGTCGCTTCCGAAGATATGGATCAGTGTCGATGTAGTTGTTCAGGAGAACACGCTCCCCTCCTATGTATCGGACCATACCATCCGCATGGCCAAATATCTCGTAACGATCCCAAGGGATGATGACCAGTTCGGCAAAGAAAAGGTTTTCAAGGGCATTGACAAGCACTTCTCGGCCATATTGAGGATTCTCCTTGAAGATCTTGTCTGTCATAATGACCTTGTCGCCACAAGGGACGACATTGCCGCCGTCCATGACGATATCCGTGGTGATGCAGTTCAGGCCAAGTTCCTTGCAGATTGCTTTGTATTGCGGGATATATCCCGAGTAGCCCTGAAGGTAATCGGGATTATACCGATACAAAAGAAAGAGATCCTTCTCCAATTGGATAGGCATATAATCCCGCGTCCAGATATACTTTACACTCTCTGTCCTCGGCAGCCACTCAAATTCAATTCCCTTACCGTGCAGGGCCTGGACAAGCGTCATTGAAATCGGCTGGTAATAACTGAAGCCCTTCGCCAGATAGACTTTATTGGTTTGATTATCTTGAATCATTTTTATTCTGTCTTTGTATGGCTATTTACATGAATAACATTTAATTATTTAATAATCAATCACTTGTAAGTTCCATCAGCAAAGATAGTCCGTTCGCCATGAACAACCAAACGAAAAGTGTTAAAAAGTGTTAAAGGGGGAAAAAGAGTTATTACAACTGATTGCACAAATTACGAGTACCATGATAGAGTCAGTTTCGGGAGGTTTTTCCAGTTAACAGTTGGAGTCACGAGAAAACCCCGTTGGAATGAGTTCCTACGGGGTTTTTCTTTTTCGCTTTATCCACCGTTCAGCCCCTCTACTTCCCTACCGGCTCCCCCACCCGTGCCCGTAGGTCCATTCGGTGGACCTGAAGGCAGGGAAACCCTATCAAAACATGCCCGTAGGTCCAGCGAATGGACCTACGGGCACGCTCGGACAGGTATCCATCATTCCGAAACCCTGCAAGTGGTTCCATACACGGTCTTCTCCCTCACGGAGGACAGGATTTGGATGAACTCTTCCGGGAGCCGGCTCTGGACCTTTTCCGCAATAGCCTCAGGTATTTCTTTATAGAAGGCTTCAGCGATGCCGCCGGTGATGCAGGCCAGCGTGTCGGAGTCACCGCCGAGGGAGACGGCCTTGCGGATGGCATCCTCGAAGTCCGTCGAATCCAGGAAAGCGATTATCGCCTGCGGTACTGTTCCCTGGCAACTGTCCTCCCAGTCATAGATGGGATGCCAGTAGTCCCAGGTCTTGTGCAGGTCGTACCCATAGGTTTTCTCGATGTAGTCCCGGATCTCTTCCTTGGTCTTTCCGGTTCTGGCCAGGAAAATGGCTGCGGCGGTGGCCTGTGCCCCCTTGATGCCTTCCGGATGGTTGTGCGTGATGGCCGCAGAAATCGCTGCCACCCGCTCCGTCTCTTCCAGGGTGTCGAAGAACCAGCCTACCGCGCTCACGCGCATGGCGGATCCGTTGCCGAAGGAACCGTAGGGATGCCGTCCTGTCCGGGATGCGTAAGGGGAAGCCCCATATCGGTCATCGAAAGGACGTAGTTCCCGGGGACGGAACAGCCAGTAATAGAACCCCGTTCCGTATCCGCCCATCGGGCAAGGACACTTCTCCGCGAAGAGGACCAGGGCGTCCTCCAGTTTCTGGCAAGTGTGCTCCGGATCGGTCAGCAGCCAGTGAGCCACGGCCATCGTCATGACACTGTCATCCGTGTAGTTGCTCTCCGAAAGGAAGAGTTTGAAATGGTAGTCCTTTGTGTTGTGGAACTCGTAGGCCGAGCCTATAGTATCCCCTGTGATTGCGCCTAACATATTCGTTTGTTTTAACTGTTATTTTCCAAAGGGGGCTAAATCAGCCCCATTTTCTCATATACCTGCCAGAAATCGAACGGGTAGTGGATGTTCTCCACATGGATACCGTCCGCCAGAAGCGGAGCCATGGTCTCAGGGGTGTAGCCCCCGTGACCGCAGCCGAGCGCCGTCACGAGGAAGGTCAACTCGGGGTGCTGCCTCGCGTAGTCGACCAGCCGACGGAAAGCCGCGCGAATCTCCTCAGGGCCGATGTTGACGCCCACCGTCGGGATGGCATAGGACTGGCCCTGCGGGCCTTCGGCGACACCCATTCGGGCGCCGAAACGCTGGACGGCCTTCAGGGCCGCTCCGCCATTATGAAGACCCTGGTCGTTGGATCCGAAGACGAACACCTCGTTGCGGCCGAGCCTCCTGATCAGGTCGGTGGCGATACGGCCCTCATATTTCCCATAGCCGGGGATAGGATCCTCCATGTAGAAATGGGCCGCCCTCTCTTTCTTGGCGCGGATCTTCTCCTCATAGGAGGCTTCAGGGCAGCACTGCATGAAGTCGTTCTCCTGCATGTACCAGCGATCGCGGGCACGGCGCTCCTTCTGGAAGGTCCTGAGGGTCTCCTGCTCCGTCTTCTCGAACTTCACCACGTTCGTGATGGAAAGGCTGACGGAGACCCCATGGACATCGTGGTCCGTGCCCATGTAGGCGAAGGACCATCCTTCGTCTTTCAGGTGCTCGACCAGAGCCTTTACCGCCGCCATGTCATACTCGTGGGAGTCGTTCTCGTATCCGTCGGTGATTACCGTCACCACGACCGAGTGGTTCTCGTCCCCTTTCAGTTCCTTCTCGAGTTTGGTGAGGGTGCGGCCCATCGCGTCGTAGAGCGGCGTGGCGGCTCCGGGTACATAAGTCTCCTCCGTCAGATGCTCCGCCTTCGACGGATCGGCATTCCAATACACCTCGTCGATGGAGGCGCTGTCGAAGAGGACCAGCGTGATGAACTGCTCCTGTGTCTCAGCATATTGGGTCTGGGCGGCCTTCACGCCCCCGAGCACTTCGTTGAAGCCCATGATGGCCGGCTTCTGGATGCTCCACATGGACCCGCTGCGGTCCATGATGATTACGTTGTACACCTTCGTCTTTTCAGTCTTCTTTTCCATGTCGTCCTGGTTTTTAGTGTTGTTTAATAAGTTCGATGGCATTCTTACAATCGGCGTTCCGTCTTGCTTTTCGTGTCATTTTGACGCAAAGATAGCAGATTTTCGCCAAACTTCCAAATTTTTTATGTCAATTTGACACATTTTCTTTGTTTTGCCGGGAAATTGAACTACATTTGTCAGCGAGATGAGTAAGAACTACACGTACAAACCGGGAGATCCGTTCCCCTTCCAGTACAAGTATGAGCACATGGCGGTGACCACTGACTGCGTCATCTTCACGTACGAGGACTGGTCATTGAAAGTGCTCCTGGTCCGGCGGGGCGGCGAGCCCTTCAAGGGCGAATGGGCCTTCCCGGGAGGATTCCTGAAGATGGATGAGACCGCTGAACAGGGAGCCCTGCGCGAACTCCGTGAGGAGACTGCCCTGGTCCCGACTGCCATCGGGCAATTAGGCGTATTCTCCGACGTCAAGCGTGACCCGCGCGAGCGCGTGATCACCATAGCATGGTACGCCCTGGTGAAACCCCACGAGGTGGTCGGCGGTGATGACGCGGCCGAGGCCGCCTGGTTCCCGGTCGATGATCTCCCTACCCTCGCCTTCGACCATGGCGAGATATTGGAGGCTGCTTTGGAGCGGCTCCGCCGGGACATCCACTTCCAACCCGTCGGATTCGACCTGCTGGATGACGAGTTCACCATCCCGGACCTCCAGCGCCTCTACGAAGCCATCCTTGGCGTCAAGTTCGACCGAAGGAATTTCCAACGGAAGATTCTCGCTTCCGGCATCCTGGAGAACGTCGAAAAGGATGGAAGTGAAGACTGCCTGTTCTGTGATTCAGCATGGGCTCCGGACTCCTGCCTTGAAAAAACCAGGCATAATGCCTCGGCATTCTTCGCAGAGGACTACAACGCGATGCCTTCCCCCCCGGCACCTGGCGCTATGGAAACCGACGCCCCCAAAAGAGGGCGCCAGGGACGACGCGGAATCCTCTTCCGTCTCAACCGGAAGAAGTATAGGGAAATGAAGGAAGGCGGAATGAAGCAGGAATTCTAGTACGCTTTACACGCTACGGTCGTTTGATGGCTATTCTGACCGTTTCGGTCTCATACTTCCTGCTCACCTTGACCAGCAGGACGGGCTGCATGGACCAGGACTGCTTCTCCCCCACCGTCTCGTCGCAGGTGAAAACCAGTTCTCCGTTTTCCAGCCGAAGGGATTCGGGATCGAGTTCGGTGTGAAACTCCGTGGCAGGATATACAACCGCGATGACGAACTCCTTGCCGAAATCGACAGGAGTAGGTTTCCCGCCTTCCCCCATGACAGGCGCCATGCCGAAAAGGGAGGCGAACGCTTCCTCCGTATCTATCTTCGGATTGTCGGGGATAGCCTGGCCGTTCTTGAAGAAATAATGCTCGAGTTCCGAATACGGAACATCCATGGGGCCCTTACAGGAAACCAGGGCCGCAATACCGGCGAGAAGCAGAAGGAGTCTTTTCATCGAATGAATCGATTAGCGGGTTGTCTTTGCGAAGATAATCATTTTCGTCGGCTCTGCCAATTCGCTTTGGGGGCAAGACTGGCAAAGATCCGGGTTTTTGCGTATCCATCCATGGGACAGCATCGGTCTGCATTCGTTTTTTGAGAGATAATCGCTATATTTAGGTCGTCATAGCGGAATCACCCTGATTGCAGTGCACCTGCCCGCTTGACGTGCAATGATATGAGTCAATACAATTAACTGCCATGAAGAAGTTGATATTTGCGGCCGTCGTCGCCTGCCTTGGCATCTTCGCATCCTGCGGAGTGTCGAAAGTCCGTCATACCGGTGATCTCACCGGGTCTATCTACGGTATCTGGGCGCTTGATTCCAAGACCGTCGTTCCTGCAGGCTCAATCGGAAGTGTTTCCCGGAATGCGGTCGATTACTCCGGAGTCCATTTTTATCTTTCCCTGAGCGAGCCCCGCATCGCCCTGGCCAAGAAAGGCAGTTTCACGCAGTTCGACCTCAAGGATGTGGATGTCGATGGCGCCCAGTTCTCGTACAACGCGACCAGGAAGCAGATCGGTTTCACGAAGACGCTGTGGCTCACGGAAGGTCTCCGGTATGAAATGCGCCTGTCCGGGACCTATCAGGTCCTTGAAATGACACGCTCGAAACTGGTCATTCAAAAGGAATCCATGGGGATCAAGACCATCTATTCCTTCCGCCGGTACAGATAGCCATCTTCCTGAGCCGTTGCACGATTTCCTGAAAATCACTAGATTTGTTCTTGCTGTCATTCAACGCATCCCGATATGAAGAAACTGTTTGCCCTCCTTGCCCTTTCCTTAGCGACGGTGGCATGCGCGCAGCCGGAAACGGCCGGCGACCAGGAACGTTTGTGGTATGACGCCCCGGCGGGGCGATGGCTGGAGGCCCTGCCGCTCGGCAACGGCCAGATGGCCGCGATGGTTTTCGGCGGCATCGCCGATGAGACCATCCAACTGAATGAATCGACCTTCTGGAGCGGTTCGCCGCATAACAACAACAGCGAGACTTCGCTGGAGTACCTGGAGCAGGCCCGCCAACTGATCTATGCGGGACGCGAGGAGGAGGCGGAAGCCCTCATC
>JAEEGI010004210.1_pt1 | contig 33831 bp, 33 predicted proteins | sample 8958751 | NCBI WGS metagenome assembly JAEEGI01 (sample SAMN16246545, study PRJNA631951) | gut metagenome | biome: gut microbiome; feature: rumen; material: KS-attached | host: Bos | place: Iran: Karaj | collected 2018-10
ATCGATGCTTCCGATATGACTACGGAACAGATCATAAAAGCCGTACTGAAAGCACTCGGATAAAACGGAGATTATTATATGAGTATTTCATTTTCAGAAGATCCGAATAATGAGATCATCACTTCTGCTGTAGTTCTGCCGGAGGATCGCAATGAAGGTTCTCTCAGGCCTCAGACATTGACAGAGTATATTGGACAGGAAAAAGCAAAAAACAACCTGAAAATCTTTATTGATGCGGCAAAGATCCGAAAAGAACCTCTGGACCACGTTCTGCTTCATGGTCCTCCGGGTCTTGGGAAAACAACACTGGCAGCAGTTATAGCAAATGAAATGAATGTCAACATGCGCATTACGTCTGGGCCTGCAATCGAAAAACCGGGGGATCTGGTCGCTATGCTGACAAACCTCAGCGAAGGAGATATTTTGTTTGTTGATGAGATTCACCGGCTGAATCGTGCTTATGAAGAGATCCTGTATCCGGCAATGGAAGATTTTGCTATCGATATTATCCTTGGAAAAGGGCCGGCTGCAAACTCTATCCATCTGGATCTTCCTCATTTTACTCTGATTGGAGCAACGACAAGATCCGGACAATTGACAGCGCCTCTGCGTGATCGGTTTGGCGTTACGCTTCGCCTGGAACTCTATACGACAGAAGAACTGCAAAAAATTGTGGAGCGTTCAGCAGGGATACTTCAGGTTACGATCGAGACGGATGGGGCAAGAGAGATAGCATCAAGGTCAAGAGGAACACCAAGAATTGCAAACAGGCTTTTACGTCGTGTAAGAGATTTTGCCCAGGTATGCGCAGATGGTACCATTACCAGAGATGTGGCAGATGCAGCCCTGTCAAGTCTGGAAGTTGATCATTATGGACTTGATGGGATCGATCGTCGAATGCTGCGGAGCATAATTGAGTATTACGGAGGAGGGCCAGTCGGTCTGGATACGCTGGCAGCAACGATAAACGAAGATGCTGTCACACTGGAAGATGTCTATGAGCCGTTTCTGCTTCAGAATGGATTCTTAACCAGAACTCCTCGCGGACGATGTGTGACAAGAAGAGCTTATGAACACCTTGGGATCCCGTTTATAGGACAGCAGCAATTTGAGCTTTGAGCATGAATAGATAAATAATTCATTTCGTAAATAAAATAATCTATTGACTTTGAATTATCCTGTTGTATAATGAATGACAGTGTTATGAAATCAATCCGTGATTTCTGATACAATTTGTTATCAGCCTTCCACAGCATGTTTTCCTCTCGTTAAGCCTGATGTGCCAAAGAGAGATGCTGCATGGGCAAATCTTACTTATGGCGTATACAGTTTTTAACTGATCGCAAATACAGCCAACATGGCACAAATCAAAAGAGAGGATTCAAAATGTACGAAGACAAAACCTTAGTTTGCAAAGAATGTGGAAAAGAATTTATTTTCACTGCCGGTGAGCAGGAGTTCTACGCAGAGCGCGGTTTCCAGAACGAGCCTCAGCGCTGCAAACCCTGCCGGGATGCTCGTAAGAATGCAGCCCGCGGTCCCCGTGAGTTCTTTACTGCTGTATGCGCAGCCTGCGGCGGAGAAGCCAGAGTTCCGTTTGAGCCTAAATCGGATCGCCCTGTTTACTGCAGCGAATGCTTTGCAAAGATGAGGGAGCAGGCCTAAAAGGTAGCAACAAATGGGACGCAATGCGTCCCATTTGTTTTTTGAAAGGGTGAAATATGTGGAGATAACAAGAGATACCGTTATTTCTGAAATCGTGGAAAACTGTCCGGAAGCAATGCCTGTATTTCAGGCAATCGGAATGCACTGCATTGGCTGTGTTATGGCCAGCGGAGAAACGATAGAAGAAGCCTGTGCTGTTCATGGCATCGACCCGGATGAATTTCTGGAATATCTGAAAAGCTATCTGGAAACATTATAAGTACGATAAGGATGCCGGTTTTATTTCCGGCATTTTTTATTTTTTATCTATGAAAGAACGACTTCATCAAATCATACAGCAGATACGTCCGGAAGCTTCCGGATTTATTGATATCGGTACGGATCATGGTTATGTTCCCGTACAAATGGCTCTGCGTGGTTTTAAGGGGAATATCATAGCGACAGATCTTCGTAAAGAACCACTGAAAAAGGCAAAGCAATATGCACAGAAAATGGGTGTTCTGGAACGTATCGACTTTTACCTTGCTGATGGATTGGACGGATGCAATACGCAGATGTTCGATACGATCGTTATTTCCGGCATGGGAGGAGATACCATTTGTACGATACTGGATCGTGCAGAGTGGTTGATGGAACCCGGCTATCATTTGATTCTTCAGCCAATGACACATCCGGAAGTGGTACGATATTGGCTTGTCAATAATGGATATATGATCGATCAGGAGCTGCTTTCAGCTGAATCTGGTCACTTTTTTCAGATTATATCCAGTTCTTTTGGGCAAAACAGTACTCTGACAGACGCTGAATTTCTGATTGGTTCTTCAAAAGACAGAAAAGAAGATCTTTTATATCAGCGGCTTATTGCTCATCAGATTCGGATTCTGGATAAAAGAATAGAAGGAATCATTTCTTCCGGGAGAAGCATGGAAACGGAACTGGGATTTATTCAACATACTATAACACAACTAAAGGAGCTGCAGGTAACATGACAACGATAGGAGATCTGGAAAAGTATTGTGCAGTACTGGCACCATGGGATATGCAGCTGGCTTTTGATAATGCCGGTTTTCTGATTGGAGATTCGTCTGCACCGGTTAGCAAAGTCCTTCTTTCGCTGGATGTCACGGAAACTGTTGTATACGAAGCAATCAGGATCGGTGCACAATGTATCATCTCACATCATCCCATAATTTTTCATCCGCTAAAACAACTGAGGGAAACTCCCGAAAACAGAAAGATACTGCGTCTGATCGAGCATCACATGGCAGCGATTTGTCTCCATACCAATCTGGATATTGCAGATGGCGGAGTTAATGATGTTTTGCTTTTATTGTTTTCGGCAGTAAAGCAGGATGATCTGGATGCAGATCATTGCGGACGCATCGGGCAACTGCCGGAACCGTTATCTATGAAAGAATTCTTGCACCTGTGCAAAAGCGTTCTGCATACAAACGGCATAAGATATTACGATGCGGGAAAACAGGTTTCACGTATTGCCATAATGGGAGGAGCAGGTGGTTCTGCTATAAAGGATGCTGCTGAAAAGGGCTGTGATACTTATCTTACTTCTGACTTAAAATATCACGATTTTCTGCTCGCTTCCGAGTGGGGAATCAATCTGATCGATGGCGATCATTTCTGCACAGAGAATCCTGTTATGAATATGTTGAAAGAAAAACTTTCAGCAGAATTTCCCGAGGTATCATTTCAGATCTCTTCAGAACACGAACAGATCATTTCGTTTATGATCTGATTAGCAGGGGAGTAGACAAATGGCGAAACAGAGAACGATATACTGCTGCAGTGAATGCGGAATGGAAACTGCAAATTGGGCTGGGAAGTGTCCGCATTGTGGCTCGTGGAACACTCTGAAAGAAATAAAAATAGCCGGTAACAACAGACCATCCAGGGTACAGAATAATGACAGAAGCCGTACTGTGCCAAAGAAACTGCAGGAACTGGATCTGGAACAGGAAATACGTTTTTCTAGCGGTATTTCCGAACTGGATCGTGTGCTTGGCGGCGGAGTCGTGATCGGATCACTTGTCCTGGTAGGAGGAACTCCGGGGATCGGGAAATCGACTCTGCTTCTGCAGGTCTGCGGTACGATTTTGCAAAAAACGATCCTCTACGTTACCGGCGAAGAAAGTGAACGCCAGATCAGACTTCGTTCAAAGAGATTAAACGTTATCAGCGATTCTCTCTATGTTTTTGCCGAGACGGATCTCGATCGGATTCGCGATGCGATCGACCAGATGTCTCCGGATATTGTGATCATCGATTCCATTCAAACGATATATGATCCGTCAGTTGAGGCGACACCGGGGAGTCCAAGTCAGATCAGGGAAACTACGATGCAGCTGATGAGGATAACAAAAGAGAAGAATATAACCGTTTTTCTCGTCGGTCATGTCACGAAGGAAGGAAATATTGCCGGGCCAAAGCTGCTTGAGCATATGGTTGATTGTGTTTTATACTTTGAAGGAGAACGCGACACAAACTTCCGTATCTTGCGTGCGGTGAAAAACAGATTTGGATCAACAAACGAGATTGGTGTCTTTGAAATGAATGAAAAAGGACTTCAATGTGTAGATAATCCTTCTGAAATGCTTCTTTCCGGCAGACCGGAGAACTCTTCAGGCACTTGTGTAACGTGTGTCATGGAGGGATCGAGGCCGATTTTATCAGAAGTGCAGGCACTGGTAAGCCAGTCTGGACATTCATCCATCAGGAGAAGCAACGGCATAGATTATAACCGTATGACGATGCTGCTGGCAGTTCTGGAAAAAAGAGCCGGAATGCCGCTCAGTAATTGTGATGCTTTTATCAATGTTGTCGGTGGTCTCGTGATCGATGAGACAGCGGCTGATCTTGCGGCTATCCTGGCACTTGCTTCCAGCTATCTGGACCGCACGATAGGGAAGGATGTTGCAGCGATCGGAGAAGTCGGCTTATCCGGTGAGATACGCCAGGTTTCTTCTATGACTCAACGATTATCGGAGATCCAGCGCCTGGGATTTCAAACATGTGTTATTCCGGAAACAGGAAAGGAATTCATTTCACAGTTTCCCGGATTGAACCTGATATCTGCAAAAAACATTTATGAATGCATACAAAAAATCCTGAAAACAAAAAGAGACTGAAATCAGTCTCTTTTTGTTTTTCTTCCAATCGGATTTGCCATGGCTGCTTCATGGAGCGCCGCGTTATCAAGGTGTGTGTAAATCTGTGTCGTATTCAAGTTACTGTGTCCAAGGACTTCCTGCAGGGATCGTGTATCGACACCATTCTTCAGCATCAGTGTAGCTGCTGTATGACGGAGCTTATGCGGAGAGAAGCGGGAAGCGTCCAGTCCGGCAAGCAGCAGTTTTTTATCCAGCATTTTCTGTACGCCGCGGACGCTGATACGTCGATGATCTCTGCTGATAAACAGGGCATTTTTGTCTTCCGGATGGATCTTTCCGTCATCACGGACAGCAAGATAATCATCAATTGCTTCCTGACAGCCTTCTGCGAAAAAAACGACTCTTTCTTTATTTCCTTTGCCTATCACGCGGAGATGGTCTTCATACAAATCCGACAGGTTAAGCGAAACCAGTTCGGAGACCCGAAGTCCGCAGCTCATAAAGATCATCAGAATACAGTAGTCACGAAGACCGAAAGGACCGTCGCAGACCGAAAGGAGTTTTTCGCATTCAGATTCTTCCAGATAGCGAGGCAGTGAAGATTGACGCTTCGGCATGTCAAGTTCTTGACAAACGTTATAATCAAGCAAATGACGTTTCGTAGTCAGGTATTGGAAAAAGGATTTGACCGATGAAGTTCTGCGGCAACGGCTTGCGGCCGAAAGTGACTGGCTTGAATTCAGCATCTCGGGAGAAAATGACTGGTATCGATAGAGTTCTTCAATTTTAATTGATTTAATGAAATCAATGTCGATATCGGAAATATCGATTTCATTAAACGGAACAGAGGGATCGACCAGACGACGTCGTCTTTTTAAAAAACGAAAAAGAATTTTCAGATCCAGATAGTAACCGGCAATGGTCTGATCGGAATGACCGCGTACGGTTGAATGATATTCCAAGAATTCCATCAAAATATCGGGAGCATCCGTTATTTGATCCAGATTCATAAAAAAGGCCTTTCCAAGTTCGTTTAATTTATATTATGCGTAATTAAGTGTGAATTCAGTATAAGTCCCCTCTTTTCTTTTGTCAATAAAAAAATGGCCCGAAGGCCATTTTTTTATTCTTCTTCATCCAGATCCTGGTTTTTGTTTCTTGAAATCAAAGGCTTGCTTGTAACACGAATCGCATTTAATAAGGTGGCAATCGCAGCTGCTGAATCCATGAAAACAACGAACCAGAGATTAGAGTAACCGATAATACTGAGGAAAATCAGGATTGCTTTCACAACGAAAACAAATACTGCATTTTCTGCCATCACATCTTTGGTGCGATGTGCAATCCTGATCGAATCCGGAATATTCAAATAGTAATCCGGCAGCACAAGAATATCAGCGTACTTCCCTTTTCGGCTTACCCGGATATCTACATCCGCCGCACTGTGACCTTCGATCCCGTTTGTGTAGATAAATGCTGTGGTGTTCTCTTCGTTTTTACTGAGATCACTGATCAGGCGCAGTTTTTTATCGGTATCGCATTCTCCGTATACTTCCGTGAAATGAAGCTGATCTCCGATCATCTGGCTTGCTTCGTTATCATCTTCTGTGAGAAGAATATTCCGTGACACGCCGGCTTCCGTCATCTGATTTGCGATATCAGAAGCTTCCTGATTGACTTCAGAAGAGATGACTACTTTACCTACATACTTACCGGCAACACTCAGATAATACGGCACTCCTTCTGCCAGTCCCCTGTCGGGAACCTGAACACCAAGAGAATCATAGTAGTTTTTGGAGGCCAGCACAACAGGCGCGTTTCCGATCTTCAGAGCAACACCTGCTGCCGGCAGTTCCTGAAAATCACTGATTACGTCCAGCATATAATCCTGATCATAGAAATCAGAAATCGCTTTTGCAAAAGGCTGTTCTGAATAATAAGAAGCATGCGCAAGGAAATTCAAAAATGTTTTCTTGTCGAGAATATCTGACTGCAGTCCGATAACATGTGGTGCATCTTCCGAAAAAACACCAGCTTTATCAAATAAGGCAAGATTTACCCTGGAAACATCCTCCATTGTCTTAACACTGTTATACAGGATACCTTTGGATGCACCAAACCCTAAACCTGTAAGAGCAACAGTACCAAAAGATACAACGACTGACAACGGAGAAGCGACCAGAATGATCATAAGCGCGCGATGAAGTGCAACGCGGATTCCTACACCGGAGATCAGCGGAAGCAGAATAACCATCAGGACGGCCAGAATGAAAATAAAACGCAAAACAGATTCTGCACTGGCTTCCATTGTTTTCTGGAAGTCCATTTTATTATCGGATTCGGTTTCCGCAGCTTCTAAAACTTTTACACGGACATCATCCGGCATATAATTGCAGAGAGCAACAGCAGAATCTACTGCGCGTTTTTTGATATACTTAATGACGATTTTGGAAAGCTGATACAGGATCAGCATGATAACGGCTTCAAACGAATAACCGATTACAAATGCAATGACAGCAGCAAAAATAACGACCAACTGTGTAGAAAAATAATTTCTGTCTGCTACCGCATCAACCGCTTCAAAAAAGACATCATAGCCCGAAATCCCTGCTGCTGCAATCAAGATGATGATCTTAACAACAGTCGGCATATTAATCAGCGCAGCAAAAATCACAAGGATTACTGCAATAACCAATCGAATCGGGAGTGCAATTTCAAAAACGCCTGACTTGTTCGCAGCTGGTTCTGCACTGTGCTTTGCAGGCTTTGCTCCTGGACTCACCTATTTGCCTCCTCTCGAATCCCGAAATGATTTATGCTTTGCCGTCGCAACCAAGAACGTCAACGATTTTATGCATCACCATTTCTTTAATCGCTGTTCTTGCAGGCGCCAGATACTGGCGTGGATCAAAATGATCCGGATGTTCGTTAAAGTATTTGCGAATGCACGCAGTCATTGCAAGGCGAAGATCAGAATCGATATTGATCTTGCAGACAGCACGCTGTGCGGCAAGGCGGAGCTGTTCTTCCGGAATGCCGATTGCGCCAGGCATATTGCCGCCGTTTTCGTTGATCAGCTTGACAAATTCCTGAGGAACAGAGGAAGAACCATGGAGGACGATAGGAAATCCGGGAAGACGCTTTTCCACTTCTTCAAGGATGTCCAGGCGAAGCTTTGGATCGGTACCCGGCTTGAATTTATAAGCGCCGTGAGAGGTCCCAATCGCTATAGCAAGGGAGTCGCAGCCTGTTCTTTCAACAAACTCCTGTACGTCCTCAGGACGTGTATAAGAGCTGTCTTCAGCAGAAACATTCACTTCATCTTCAATGCCGGCCAACGTTCCTAGTTCAGCCTCAACAACAACGCCGTGATCATGAGCATAGTCAACGACCTGTCTGGTAAGGGCAATATTATCTTCAAAGGGTTTGGAAGAAGCATCGATCATAACGGAAGTAAAACCGCCGTCGATACAGGATTTGCAAAGCTCAAAGGAATCGCCATGGTCAAGATGAAGCGCAATGGGAAGCCCGGTCTCAATGACAGCAGCCTCCACAAGTTTCATTAAATAGGTATGATTTGCATATTTGCGTGCGCCTTTTGAAACCTGCAGGATCAGAGGAGCGTTCAACTCTTTGGCAGCTTCCGTAATTCCCTGCACGATCTCCATATTATTGACGTTGAACGCACCGATCGCGTAGCCTCCATTGTAGGCTTTTTCAAACATTTCTTTCGTAGTAACTAGAGGCATTTCTTCCATTCTCCTTGTTCATAAACTAAAATTTGTACAATTCGCATATTTACAAATTTCTTGATATATTATATCCTCAATGCGATTCATAATCAATAAGCACATTTAAATTTTTAGATTTTTTTTGGAGTGTGAGAGGTATGTCAGAAAAACTAATTGGAGCCTGTATTTTTGGCCAGTCCGGTGGACCGACCGCAGTAATCAACGCCAGCGCTTACGGCGTGATCCGCGCAGCATTGGATGCTGAAGAGATCACTGCAGTTTATGGAGCTGCGCATGGAATTCAGGGTGTTCTGAATGATCAGCTTTATGTAATGGATGAAGAAGATCCTCAGGAACTTGCTTATCTGCTTCATACGCCTTCATCGGAACTCGGATCCTGCCGTTATAAAATGAAAGATCCGGAAGTGGATGATACCGATTATAAACGTATTCTGGAAATCTTCAAGAAATACAATGTACGCTACTTTTTCTATAACGGCGGCAATGATTCCATGGACACCTGCAATAAGATCAGCAGATATATGGAGTCCGTCGGTTATGCCTGTCATGTGATGGGTGTTCCCAAGACCATAGACAATGATCTTTTCGGAACGGATCATTGCCCGGGATTTGCAAGCGCAGCAAAGTATATCGCCACTTCCTGCATGGAGATCTCCAAGGATGCCTGTGTATATGACACGCCGATGGTCGTTGTCGTTGAAATCATGGGACGCCATGCCGGCTGGCTGGCTGCCAGCGCAGCCCTTGCTACAGAATATGGATCCGGTCCGGATCTGGTTTATCTTCCGGAATGCGATTTTGATATGGATCGTTTTCTGGCGGATGTCGATTCCGTGCTGGAAAAGAAAGGAATCGTGTTTGTAGCGGTATCTGAGGGCATCCATTATGCAGACGGAAGCTTCGTATCTGAGGCGAAAACATCTGCTACCGACGGCTTCGGTCACGCACAGCTTGGCGGTCTTGCATCCATGCTTGCGGAAATAGTGAAAAATCACACCGGTATCAAGGTCCGCGGAATCGAATTGAGTCTTCTGCAGCGGTGCGGAGCGCATCTTGCATCAGCCACGGACGTGGTGGAAGCATGCAATGCAGGCAAAGTTGCCGTTCAGGAAGCTGTGAATGGCAAGACCGGCTTTATGGTTGCGTTTAAACGGGAAGAAAAGGACGGCAAGTACCACTGCGTATATGAACTTCTTCCTCTTTCCGCTGTCGCAAATTATGAAAAGAAAGTCCCGGTGGAATGGATCAACGCGGAACAGAATGGATTGACCCATGAATTTATCGACTATGTTCTTCCCCTGGTTCAGGGAGAGGTTGAAGTACCTAAAGTCGATTCTCTTCCCCGCTATGCCAAACTGAAAAAAGTTCTGGCTCAGTGATCTGATTCTTCAACCGATCCGTCATAATTCTGCGCTTCAGACAGGCTGGGAAATATGATCGAATTAAAAAAACAGTATGTTGCGGTTGCGTCCGGTCAGCTTCTTAACGATTCTTCCTTTGGCGGCAGTCAGATGTGGTTTCAGGAGAGAAGCATCAACCGATGCGGATGCGGTGTTGTTGCAGCCTATGATCTCATCTTATATATCACTTCAGGATATGAATGCCGTAATCAGAACGGCATATCACGCAATGACTATACTGCAGAACTGAAACGAATTCAGAAAAAGTATTTTCCACTGCTGTATCCGTTCGGACTAACCGGTATCCAGCTTGCTGTCGGCATGAACAGGCTGTTTCTTGATATGGCACTTCCCTATCGCGCTTCCTGGTCAATGACAGGGAAAAACCTGGCTTCCCGTATAAAAGATATGCTGATGGATGATATCCCGGTTATTCTGTCCATTGGCCCGAATTTCCCGTTTTTCTGGGAAAAGCACACGCTTTCGCTTTATCGCAGAGAACGGGGCGTCTACAGAAAAGCGAGTGAAGTGAAAGGCCATTATATAACCGTCGTAGGAATCGATGATGTCTGGATGAAGATATCATCCTGGGGACGATTGTACTATATCAAACTGGATGAATACCAGGATTACATCGCTCGATACAGCAGCTCGATCACCAGCAATCTGCTGCGGATAAAGAAAAAATGAGAGGCTTTACCTCTCATTTTTTTCTTTTTTCTCTTATTTTAAAGAAAACAGAAGATCCCCATAATCTGGCATCGGCCAATATCGACGGTCGGTAATAAGTTCCATCTGATCAACGACTGTACGCAGACGGTTCATTTTTGCCAGTAATTCGTTTTTACAAAACATAGCCAGGGACAGAGAATTGGTGAAACCGTTTATTTTTTTTATATCAGATTCCAGTTCTTTGGATATCTGAATGGCAGAACCAGTCAGTCCCTCAAAACGTTCGAGGATCATAGTTTCGTAACTGCAGCTCATGGAGTCAGATATCTCTTTTTTTGACAGAAGCGAGTCGGCAAGAACTTTTGTGTAGGCGTTGACAGAAGGAAGAACATCCTTCCAGAGAATATCCAACATCGTACTGGCTTCGATGTGGATCACTTTCACATAGTTTTCCAGCTTGATCTCATATCTGGCATAGATCTCATTCTCGGAATATACCTTATGACGGGCAAAGAGCGTTATATTCTTTTCGTTGATATAACACGGCGAGCAATCCGGTGTCGTCGGAAGATTCAGCAGTCCCCTTCTCTTTGCCTCTTCCAGCCAGGCATCATCGTATCCGTTGCCGTTAAAGATGATCCGTTTGTGTTTTTTTATGGTATCCCGGATCAGATCATGCAGCGCTACCTCAAAGTCTTCTGCGACTTCAAGAACGTCTGCAAACAGACGCAGAGATTCCGCAACAGCGGTATTCAGAACAACATTGGGGCCGGAAATAGATGCCGATGAACCAAGCATGCGGAATTCGAACTTGTTTCCGGTAAAAGCAAAGGGAGAAGTGCGGTTCCTGTCTGTTGTATCTTTTGGAAACTTCGGGAGGACATGCACGCCGACTTTCATCTGTTCTTTTTCTTTATTGATATAGAGCTCGTCATTTTCGATCGCAGTCAGGATATTGTCAAGCTCGCTTCCCAAGAAGATCGATAGTACAGCTGGCGGCGCTTCGTTGGCGCCGAGACGATGATCGTTTCCTGCAGAGGCGACCGAAATGCGAAGCATATCCTGATAGTCATCGACGGCTTTGATAACGGCACAAAGAAAAAGAAGAAACTGAGCGTTTTCGTATGGGGTATCACCTGGCTCGAGAAGGTTTATCCCTGTGTTGGTACAGATCGACCAGTTATTATGCTTTCCGCTTCCGTTTACGCCGTCAAATGGTTTTTCATGCAGCAGGCAGACCATGCCATGCTTTTTTGCAATTGTCTGCATCAGCTCCATTGTCAGCTGATTGTGATCAGCCGCAATGTTGGTCGTTGTGAAAATAGGAGCCAGTTCATATTGCCCTGGAGCAACTTCTTTATGCTCTGTTTTGGCCATAACGCCAAGCTTCCAGAGTTCACTGTTCAATTCTTTCATAAAAGCCTGAACACGTGAATTGATAACGCCAAAATAATGATCGTCCAGTTCCTGGCCTTTGGGTGGTTTTGCACCGTATAATGTTCTTCCGGTAAAGATAAGATCTTTTCTTTTGTTGTACATCTCCTGATCCAGAAGAAAGTATTCCTGTTCCGCGCCGACAGTCGTACGAATGGATGTAACATCCGTGTTGCCAAACAGCCTGATTACACGCAGCCCCTGTCTGTTGATCGCTTCCATCGACCTCAACAGCGGCGTTTTTTTATCCAATGCCTCAGCACCATAGGAACAGAAAGCTGTTGGAATACAAAGAACACCATCTTTAATAAACGCATAGGAAGTGGGATCCCACGCTGTATAACCACGAGCTTCAAACGTGGCGCGCAGTCCGCCGGAAGGAAAACTGGAAGCATCCGGCTCACCCTGAATCAGCTCTTTTCCGGAAAACTCCATGATGACGCGTCCGTCACCGACGGGAGAGATGAAACTGTCGTGTTTTTCGGCAGTAATTCCGGTCATAGGCTGAAACCAATGAGTAAAATGCGTTGCACCTTTTTCAATAGCCCAGTCTTTCATCGCATTGGCAACAACGGTAGCAGCGGTAATATCCAGGCGTTTCCCGTTGTTGATGGAAAGCTGAACCTGCTTGAAAACATCCTTTGGAAGCCTCTGCCGCATGACAGATTCATTAAAAACCATACTGCCGAATGACTCCGTTACCGAGCTCATCCAATCGCCTTCTTTCTATAAAAAGTAGACAAAGACCCCGTACAAATACATGAGTACGACGCCTTTGTCATAACAATGAGGAAACAAAACCTCAGCCTGATCGAATTGCCTGTCCCTGTTTTGAAAAGGCTTACCGATTCTTATGGGAGAAGAGCCTCAACTGCTCCCTTGGGAATCACACCGATCGAAGTTTTTACTGCCTCACCGTTAACAAATACCATCAACGTCGGAATACTTGCAATACCATACCGTGCCGCCAATTCCGGAGAATCATCCACATTGATCTTGGCGACTTTTACAATACCCTCTTTTTCTACTGCGATCTGAGCAACCGTCGGTGAGAGCATTCTGCAGGGACCGCACCAGGATGCCCAAAAATCAACGAGTACAGGGATATCCGAATTCAATACTTCCTCCTGAAAATTCTGAGCGGTAACATTAATTTCAGCCATGATAATGCTCCTTTCTGTATTTTGCTGGTGCTTATGATAACACGATATTCCGGTCTTTGCAAGGGATTGGTGTTGCAATATATGCTATAAAATGATAAACTGGAAATACCAAAAGGCAAGAATAACATAAACGAAAGTGAAGGAAACCAATGGATGATTTAAGACAAAGAAAAAAGAATCTGATCTTCTTCCCTCTCGGTACCGTTGGCCGGGATATGATGTATGCACTGGTTACGAACTATCTGTACAGTTTCGTATTATTCACACATGAATTGACTGCCGCCCAACTTTCTGCAATTGCTGCGATCATGGTCGCAGCAAGAATCTTTGATGCCTTGAATGACCCAATCATGGGTAATATCATCGAACGGACCAGAACAAAATACGGCAAGTTTAAACCATGGCTGGTGATAGGCATTCTGTCCACTTCACTTGTTATTTACCTTGCGTTTAATACATCTCTTCAGGGCTGGAGCTTTGTCTGGTTTTTCGGGATCATTTATTTCTTATACAGCATCACCTATACCATGCATGACATTTCTTACTGGGGCATGGTTCCTGCGCTTAGTTCTGATCCCAACGCCAGAAACCAGTTCACCTCCAGAGCGACGCTGTTTGCCGGCATCGGGGGAACGTTAGCCGGAGCGCTGATTCCCATGCTGACAACAGGCAGCAATGCGATAGGCGGAAATGCTGTTACGGCATATGGCAGAATTGCGTTGATCATTGCTGTGCTTGGCCCTGTGTTTCTCGCATTCACTGTTTTCGGCGTGAAAGAAAACAGAACGTATGATAATGAACCGGTTCCGCCGATAAGCCTGAAAATGATTTTTAAAACCATTACCCGCAATGATCAGCTGATGTGGATCGCACTGATTTTTCTCGTTCAGCAGATTGGAAATGGCATCGTTTTATCCGGAATCGGATCAACCTATATCTATTTCACCTTTGGCTATGAGGGTGGATACTTTACCTTGTTCAACATGGTCGGTATGGCTGTCACAGCGTTTCTGATGATCTTCTATCCAATGATCTCAAGAAAACTTACTAGAAAAAAACTGATGAAAAAACTCATGGTTATCTCTTTTGTCGGCTATCTGATCATGCTGGTTCCCAGTCTGCTCCTTAAAAACGGAGCCATCAAAGTCGCCGGGATGGATCTTAACTTTGTCCTGCTGACATTGGGATTCATGCTTGCAAACTTCGGGCAGTACGGATTCTATCTGATCATGATGATATCCATCATGAATACTGTGGAATACAATGAACTGCAGTTTGGAACGCGGGATGAAGCAATCGTTTCTTCTCTCCGCCCGTTTCTTACAAAACTTGCTTCTGCGCTTGCAGTTGTGATCACAACTGTGACATATCTGATCTGTGGCGTAACAAAATATACAAATCAGATATCATCGCTGGAAAACTCCGCTGCGGCAGGATCTATTTCAGAAACTGAAAAACTGACAGCTATCGATGCCCTGCTCAAAAATGTGCACAGCAGCCAGTCTTTCGGACTGCTGATCAGCATGACAGTCCTTCCCTGCCTGCTGATGTTCCTCTCCTTTATCCTGTATAACAGGCATTATAAGCTCGATGAAGACGAATATAACAGGATCTGCAAGGAACTGGGAAAGAATTGAATAGACGATAAAAGCCTGCTTATGAAATGATGCGCTGAAATATTTCAGCGCATCATTTCATTCACAGCCATCAGTATGCCCAGCTTACCGGATTCATATGTAAGACCACCCTGAAGATAAACAGCATAGGGTTCCCGAATCGGACCATCTGCAGACAATTCAATGGAAGATCCCTGGACAAAAGCGCCAGCGGCCATAATCACATTGCAGTCATATCCGGGCATTGGCCATGGTTCCGGCGATACAAAAGAATCTACAGGCGATCCGGCCTGAATTCCCCGGCAAAAACGTCGCATCGCATCTTCAGAGCCTAATATAATCGTTTGAATGATATCTGAACGAGGTTCATCAACAGCCGGAAACGATTGCAGACCAAGCTGTTCCATCATAGCAGAGCAAAAAACAGCAGTTTTCATTGCCTGAGCCACCGTATGTGGAGCCAGAAACAATCCCTGATATAACAGGCGATTATTGCCAAGGGTAGATCCGCACTCTCCGCCGATCCCGGGAGTTGTCAGACGAAAAGCGGCGCGGTCAACAAGATCACTTCTGCCGGCGATATATCCTCCGGTTGGAGCCAATCCTCCGCCGGGATTTTTTATCAGAGATCCGGCGATCAGATCCGCCCCGACCTGAGATGGCTCCCGTGTTTCGGTAAACTCACCATAGCAGTTATCCACCAAGATATTTACCGTCACATTGACGCTTCGAATCTGTTTACAGATCTCTCCGATTTCTTCAACAGAAAGCGCGTTTCGCTCAGAGTACCCGCGGGATCTTTGTATCAGAACGGCTCTCACATTTTCCTTCGAAACGGCATTGCGTATCGCATCAATGTCCGGATGCCCGTCAGGAGATAATTCAGTCTGTTCATAATGGACACCATAGTAAGAAAGGGTTCCGAAACGATCACCCTTATTTCCTATCACTTCCTGGAGGGTATCATACGGAGAACCGGTAACAGAAAGTAGTGTATCTCCTGGATCAACGCATGCAAACAAAGCAGATGCCAAAGCATGCGTGCCGTTCACAAAACCAATGCGTACAAGTGCAGATTCCGTATGAAAAACATCGGCAAAGATCCGATCCAGGGTCTCCCGTCCAAGGTCATCATATCCATATCCGTTTGTTCCTGAAAAACATGCCTCCGATACTCTGTTTTTTTGAAAAGCAGACATAACACGCATCGTATTGATCTCTGAAACAGAATCGATTTCCTGAAAACGGGCAGAGCATCTCTCCTGTGCTTTTCTGCCCATTTCCCACACTTCAGGTCTGATTTCTTCCAGTCTCATAATTTATTCCTCAGGCATACCCAGAATTAGCTTTTTAAAATGCTTCCCTTTTTCTTCAAAATTGGCGAATTGATCGAACGAGGCGCATGCCGGTGACATCAGTACCAGATCACCTTCCTGCGCAGATGAACATGCGGCAAGGACAGCATCGTCAAAACTATCCAGAACAAAAACCGGGAGATTCGTTTCTGCGTAAGAAGGAGCGCAGAGAATGGCATTCCTGATTTTTTCTGCTGTTTCTCCGGAGAGAAAAACCTTTTTCGTGTATCGGCAGATCTCTTCACCAAGAGCATCGAAAGGGATATGCTTATCGTAACCGCCGGCTATCAAAACAGGCTTTCTGTTCAAAGCATGAAGCCCGGCTATCGTTCTCGAAGGACTTGTACCGATCGCATCGTTGATATATACGACGCCGTTCAATACCCTCACCCGTTCCAGTCGATGTTCCACGCCCCGAAAAGATGCTGCCACTTCTCTGCAAACGGCATCAGAAACAAGATCACGTGTCGCTTCGAAGGCAGCCATGTAATTCAGAATGTTATGCTTTCCTGGAAGAAGGATATCTTCTGCGGGCATAATAATAGAAAGCTCTTTTCCTGAACCGGTACGGCAGATCATTCCATCAGACAAATAGACACCGTTTTCAATGTTTGCGTGATCGGAAAAATAGCTTATAAAGGCTTTTGCCTGTTTTTTATAATAAGGCGTCTGTTCATCGTTTGCATTCAAAACAAGCCGGCACGAAGGATCCTGATTTTTCAGAATGTAACTTTTCGCGTCTATATAGTCCTGATAATCCTTGTGTTTATCCAGATGATTGGGAGATACATTTGTTATGACCGCGATATCAGGTTTGCAGACCATGCTGTGCAGCTGAAAGGAACTCAGTTCCAATACCACATAATCATCTTCTGCCATTTGAGGTACCTCACAGAGCAGCGGATGACCGATATTTCCTCCGAGATGTACCGTATATCCCTGTGCTTTCAGCAATTCGGATATGATCGTTGTTGTAGTGGTTTTTCCGTCACTTCCGGTTACCGCAATGATCTTGCAGGGACACAGTGAAAAGAAAACCTCCATCTCTGAAGTAATGACTGCTCCCCTTTCACGCGCTTGCTGCAGATGTGCGTCAAAAGGCATCAGGCCCGGAGTCCTGAATATCAGATCATGGTCAAGATTGTTGAGGTATTCACTGCCAAGACAGAGTTTTGCACCGTAGGATTCAAGTTCTTCTGCTGCAACACCAAGTTTTTCCCGGGAACGCTGATCGCAGATGGTTACCTGACATCCTTTTGACAGCAGAAGATCTACCAATGGCCGGTTGCTGACGCCGTAACCGATTACAGCAATTCGTTTTTTCTGTATGGAATCGATATAGTTTTCGAGAGTCATGGGAACATACTTCCTTATAAATGAGAGGTATCGTTTTTCCTATAGGATGATAGAATCCGATTATGTGTTTCGCTTGACATCAGCATGGTTTATGCTACAATACATCAGAAAGCAGACTGGGCAGCCGCGCACAGCATGCGAAAGCCGCTGTGTGAGGAAAGTCCGGGCTCCATAGGGCAAGGATAACGGGTAACACCCGCCAGGGGCGACCCTCGGACAAGTGCAACAGAAAGATACCGCCTGTATCAGAGATTCAGGTAAGGGTGGAAAAGCGAGGTAAGAGCTCACTCATCGCATGGAGACATGTTGATGCTGTAAACTCTATCCGGAGCAACACCGTGGAAGGACATTGGCCTGCCCGGCCGTCCTGAGGAGGTGGCTTGAGTTTAATGGCAACATTAAACCTAGATAGATGGCTGCAGAGACAGAACCCGGCTTACAGGTCTGCTATCATAAAAATTGGACGCATACGCGTCCATTTTTTATGGATTAAATTCGTTATTCCGCGTCTTCCCAGTTGTGCCAGACGTTCTGTACATCTTCGTTGTCTTCAAACATGTCCAGCATCTTCTGCATGTTCTTGATGTCATCCTCACTGGTCAGCTTTATATATCCGTTCTGAGGAAGCATCTCTACCTGAGCGGACAATAATCTATATCCGGACGCGGTAAGAGCATCGGCAACCGCCGCGACATCGTCAACTCCGGTATATACCGTCATAACTTCTCCGTCCGATTCGAAATCAGCGGCGCCGGCTTCCAGCGCATCCATCATCACAGAATCTTCATCCAGTTCCTCGTCCTCATTGTCGATAACAATGACGCCCTTTTTATCAAACGACCAGGATACACAATTGCTGGCTCCCATATTACCGCCGTATTTATCAAAATAATGGCGCATTTCACCGGCAGTACGGTTTCGGTTGTCGGTCATCGTCTCCACGATAACGGCGACGCCGCAAGGACCATATCCTTCATAAACGATCTTCTCATAGTTCTCGGTATTTCCGGAACCGAGAGCTTTATCAATGGTACGTTTGATGTTGTCATTCGGCATATTGGCAGCCTTGGCTTTCGCGATAACGGCTGCAAGTTTGGAATTGCTGCGCGGATCTCCGCTGCCTCCCTCTTTCACAGCCACGATCATCTCACGGGCTATTTTTGTGAACGCCTGAGCACGCTTTGCATCAGCGGCGCCTTTTGTTTTCTGTATATTATGCCATTTTGAATGTCCGGACATGTTGAATTCTCCTCTTTCTTTTTTGACTGATGGTAATACTATCACATCTTGCAAATGATTACAAGATAATCCGAAGCAGATAAAGCAGATTGAACCTTAGAATCGGTTACCAGCGATTTTCTGCTGCAGCCAGTTCATCATACAGACGTAAGTAGGAGGCATAACGGCTTTCCGCTATTACACCATTATCTTTAGCTGCACGAACAGAGCAGCCGGGTTCTTTACGATGGGTACAATCAAGAAAACGGCAGTTACCGGTAACGTGATAAAAATCAGGGAAATAATCGGACAGGTCCTCTTTGGAGATCTGGGCAGTCATGGAGGGATCAAAAGCCGCAAAGCCGGGAGTATCCGCAGCAAAAGTATTGTTTGGCAGGGATAAAAACTCAGTATAGCGGGTCGTATGTTTTCCCCGTCCCAGTTTTTCGCTGATTTCATCGGTCTTGAGATTCAGCTCCGGATGAAGCAGATTCAGAAGACTGGATTTTCCAACTCCGGAGTTACCTGTAAAGGCACAGATTTTTCCGGAGATTGCTCTCCTTAGTCTTTCGAGACCTTCCCCTGTAACCGCGCTGGTGCAGATCACGGGAAAAGGCGTTTTGGCATAGATCCGGCTCAGAGAATCTGAATCTGATAAGTCCGTTTTATTCACACACAGGATCAGTTCACATCCTGCATGCTCCGTTATAACGGATAGTTTATCGATCAGATAGGGATCGGTAACAGGTTTTGCTTCTGATGCGATAAAAACAATAGCATCAAGATTAGCTGCATTCGGACGAATAAAATAGTTTTTTCTCGGAAGGACAGATTCAAGAACCATCGCGCCGTTCTCAGCTTCTGATAAAACGACACGATCTCCCGGGACCGGGCTATTGTCTTCCCTTTTCAGTTTTCCCCTTGCCCGACACACAATCTCCTGATGATCATCCGTAATAACTGTATAAAAGCTGCTGACAGCCTTAATTACTGTACCGTTACCCATCGATCTCAGGACCATCCGATACCGTGAGGTAAATATTGGTATGCTCTTCAACGAGAGAAAAAGCCTCTTCACTCTGCCCGATCACTGTTCCTGCTGTCAGGTCACTGATCACATGCTGACTCCATCCGTAATTGAAACCGTAGCTTTCGATCTGTGAGATGGCGGCTTCTTCTGAAAGACCGATCAGATTTGGTACCGTAAGACTGCTTACCTGAGATCCGCTGCTGACATAAAGGTAAACAAGCGAAGCGGTTTTTACATCGATGCCTGCCTCCGGTTCTGTACGGATCACGCGATCTTTTTCTACATCAGATACGACATTGATAATTTCAATATAAAGTCCATATTGACGCAGGACACCGCTTGCTGTGCGGTAGTCCATATTGGAAACGTCCGGAATGGTCGATATTGTATCTCCCGTGCTTACTGTAAGTTTGACATCAATCCCATTCTGCGTAAGCATTATACTGCGCCCGGCATTGGGAGACTGTGTCAGAACAGTTCCGGGTTCTGTATCTGTGTTTACAACATAAATGATATTGAAATTATAAATGGCCGAATAATCTGCGTTTGCTTCCAGTTCCTGTATGTTGCTGCTGATAAAATTCGGCATGGTAACGCGCTGAGCAGGAAGAAATATATCGGAAAGCCAATACTGCCACAAAAAAACAAACACACCGATCACGGCTGATATCACACAAAAAACCCCAACCAGAAAACCGACCATGCCGTTTCTCTGTCTTCGCTCGTGTTTTTGAAGTTTTTCGCGCAGAGAATCTTCATGTTTTTGTCCGACTTTATCCTGCCCGGAAGCAGGTTCCTGCGTATCGGCAGCAGCTGCAGAGGAGTTGCTTGTCTGCTTTAAAAAGTCATCGATATCACGCACCAGATCTGCTGCTGTCTGATAACGGTTTTCAATATCGGCAGACATGGCTTTAGAAGTGATTCGTTCAAGTTCAGGCGGGAAATCGGGGATGATCTCATGAATGGGTTTAGGATCAGCGTTCATGTGCTTGACCGCAATCTCACCCAGAGAATCACCGATATAGGGTTTTTCTCCGGTAAACATTTCATACATGACTACGCCGAGAGAATACAGGTCACTGCGCGTATCCGGATAATCTCCTCTCGCCTGCTCCGGAGCAATATAGTGTATCGATCCAATCGCCTGACCATCATTCTCATAAAGCTCGTTTTCAAGAGCAGCAATACCGAAATCAGCAACTTTGATCGTACCGTCTTTTAACAGCATAATATTCTGCGGCTTGATATCGCGGTGAATAATGCCGCGTGTATGCGCGTGATCGAGCGCTTTTGCGATCTGACGCGAGAAATGCAGTGCTTCATTCCAGGGAAGAGCACCTTTCTTTTCCATATACTGCAGGAGTGTAATGCCTTCTACAAGCTCCATCACGATATATTCCAGCTCATCGTTATGACTTACATCATATACTGAAACAATATTGGGATGGGAAAGCATGGCAACAGCATGTGATTCCGCGCAAAAACGGCTGCGAAATGTTTCATCGGCTGCCATTTCGTCACGCATGATCTTAACAGCAACCGTTCTTTGCAGACGATTATCAGTAGCTTTAAACACATAGGCCATTCCGCCTTCGCCGATCAGTTCTGTGATCGAATAGCGGTCTCCCAGAGTCTGGCCCAGGTATTTTTCGATTTCCTTATCCATATACTATCCCCTGTTTAACGTTTCAGCACAACAACGGTAACATTATCCGGCGCGTTGCGCTGAAGCGCGAGATCGACCAAAGCGCGGCAAAGAAGATCTTCCTGCTTTTCCTCCAGACAAAGCTGAGCGATCTCTTCATCCGTAACAATATTGGAGAGGCCATCCGAACAGAAAATCATCACATCACCAATGCCGAGCTCTACGGAAAAGACATCTGACTCGATATCTTCTTCAGAACCAAGAGCGCGTGTGATAACATTTTTTTGCGGATGGTGTTCAGCCTGTTCCTTTGTGATCGCACCAAATTCCAGCAATTCCTCTACAAGAGAATGGTCATGGCTGATCTGTGTCAGCAGCTTAGACCGACGACTGTAATAATAGGCCCGGCTGTCACCGACATTAATGACATATCCTTTCCCATTAAACCGAATAACAGCACCCACAAGTGTAGTGCCCATCCCGCTCAGATCGTCGCCGAACTGAGAATACGCGAAAGAGACGCCGTTTGCTTCCTCACAAGCCGCCTGCATCAGCCAGGGCAGATCCGAATTGCGTCCGGCTGAAACTGACAGTCGGTTATACAGGTAGGATACAAAGGCTTTTGCCGATAACTGGCTTGCGATATCGCCGGCATTAGCACCGCCCATACCATCGCATAGCGCGAGAATGTAACAGTTCCCATTGTCGCATTTTTCAACAATAAAACTATCCTGATTTTCTTCGCGTATACAGCCTTTATCTGTTATACCAAAGCACTTCATAGCGTCTCCTTGTTAGCCTCTAACTCTGATTATGTGTTTCTCTGATCGTGTTGCGCCGCAGTTGGCCGCACGAAGCTTCAATATCGCTTCCCAGTTTTCTGCGGATCGTTACATTAACATGTTCTTCTTCCAGTTTATCTTTAAACGCGTGAATGACACGGTCAGATGTTGCGGTAAGATTCCTTTCATCCACATGATTTAAAGGAATGAGATTAACATGTGCGCCGACTTCCTTTGCGCGTTGTGCCAGTAGTTCCGCGTGTTTTTCCGAATCATTCACACCGCGGATCATTGCGTATTCAAAAGAGATCCGTCTTCCGGTCATCTGAAAATACTCGTTGCAGGCCTTCATCAGCTCATTGATCCCGCGCCCGTGGTTAGCCGGCATGATGCGGTCTCTCGTCTCATCATCAGGCGCGTGGAGAGAAACAGAAAGTGTAATGGGGATATCCAGCAAAGCCAGGTCATGAAAACGCTCCGTTATTCCGCATGTTGACAAGGAGATATGACGGTAGCCGATGTTCATGCCTTTTTTGTGATTCACGAGTTTCAGGAACTGAACCACAGAATTAAAATTATCCAGAGGCTCACCGATTCCCATTAAAACTATATGATTGATTTTTTTCGCGGATTCGATCTCTGAAAACAGGACTTCATCCAGCATTTCTCCCGCAGTCAGATTTCGTACCAGCCCCCCGATGGTAGATGCACAGAAAGCACATCCCTGCCGGCAGCCAACCTGGCTGGAAATGCATACGGTATTACCGTATCGGTATGACATAACTACAGTTTCAATGGAATTTCCGTCAGCAAGCTGCCAGAGAAACTTTACGGTCCCGTCTATTTTGGATTCCTGTTTTCTCATGACCTGAGGACGGAAAAGAGTAAAGTGTTCTGAAAGATCTTCCCTCATTTTTTTCGGTAGATTCTGCATCTCCGAAAAATCACGAACGCCGCGGGCCAGCCAGTTAACAAGCTGTTCTCCACGATATTCAGGATATCCCATTTCTGTGATCTGAAGAATGATGTCTTCCGGAAGAAGAGACAAAAGATCAGTTTTCTGTATATTACTCTGCATATCCATCGGTTTCATGATTCCGGATCCCGCCGGAGTTTGGCGATGAAAAATCCATCCGTTCCATCTAAATGCGGCCAAAAGGTGTACATACCGTTCTGAATTTGATTTCCTTTGATTGGGAAGGCTTCAAGGCAAAACGCTGTTTGTTCAGCCAGAAACGCGTTTACGATATCCTCGTTTTCTTCCTGTAATATGGAGCATGTTGCATAAAGGAGCGATCCCCCTGGTTTCACATACTCTGCCTGCGTGCAGAGGATCTGTTTCTGCAAAAAATTCAGGTTCTGAATTGAGGAATACTCTTTCCAGCGTATCTCAGGCCGTTTTCGTATCGTACCCATACCGGAACAGGGAACATCGGCAATAACGGCATCGAATCGACCGATCCAATTCCCGTTCCGGACAGAAGCATCGTTCTGCAGGAGTTTTACGGAAGAAAGCTGCAGACGCGCGATGTTTTCCTGCATTCGTTCGAGACGGGAACTGCTGATATCCGATGCGATGATCGTAGCCTGATCCTTCGTCCTGACAGCGGCAGCAATGGTCTTCCCACCTGGTGCTGCACAGGCGTCAAGGATCTTCATGGATGGCTGCAGATCGAGCACAGATACCGCTGTAGAAGCAGCTTCATCCTGAACATAAAAGAAGCCTTCGTGATAACCAGGGAGCTTCGTAACATTCCCTGATGGTATCGTTACTGTCTCAGGATCTTCTCTTGAAACGATGTAAGTAACATTGACGGAAGAGAGAAGATCATAATAATGCTTTGGTTCGATTTGTACAGAATTGATCTTCAGCGTGATGGGAGGGCTTTCATTGTTCGCCGCAAAAAAAGACCTGGTAAATGAGAGCCCATAAATATTTGTGAGCTTTTCAGCAAGCCATTCCGGATGGCTGTATTTGATACAGATCTGCTGCAGGTTTTCTTCCGGATAATCCAGATAATAAGAACGGTTCTTACAGATTTGGCGCAGCACCGCATTAACGTAACCTGTACTGTGGGAACGGTTTTTCCATTTGCAGGAAGAAACAGCATCATTGACGACGGCAGAAACAGGTACACGATCCAGAAACAGGATCTGATACACTGCGATTCGAAGGATCTCCCCCACAACGGGATCTGCTTTGCTGCGCGAATATGTTTTTATCGCCGTATCACAAAGCGTCTGATTTTGAATGACACCGATAACAATTTTTTCTGTTAATGAAGCATCCTGCCTGGTGAGCGAATACTGATCGATCATATGATGCAGGATCAGATCCAACTGCTGTTCTTTCTGGCTGCGAAACTGAAGCAGAGCGTCCAGCGAAGCGCGTCTTGCCGGAGCGATCATAAGTCAACAGGAACAGGATGGCCGCGGAGAAAATCAGCGACAGCCATTCTTTTTTTTCCGGCAAGCTGAAGCTCCGTGATCATGATGGTTTTCCCATCCGCACATGCGATCTCAAGACCTTGTTTCCCGGCAGAAACTACTTTTCCCGGCAGTTTATCCGTCCTCGTGTCGGTGTATTGAGCAGAAAACAGCTTATAGGTTTCGCCGTGTATTGATGCAGAAGCAACGGGCCACGGCTGCATGCCATAGATCCACTTGATAACTTCTCTTGGCGTTTGATCCCAGTTGATGGCAGCCATTTCCTTGCTGAGCTTTCCGACATAGGTTGCTTTCTCATGATCCTGGGATACTCTGGGAGCAGTACCGTCATTGATGGAACTCAATGTCCTGGACAATAAAGACGCACCCTGAACCATCATACGGGAAAACAGTTCACCGCTTGTTTCAAATTCACCGATTTCAGTTTCTTCCGAAAAAATGATATCACCGGCATCCATGGCTTCTGTCAGATAAAAAGTTGTCAGCCCTGTAACGGTATCCCCGTTCAAAACAGACCATTGGATCGGCGCCGCGCCGCGATATTTCGGGAGCAGCGATCCGTGCAGATTGACAGCGCCATACTTTGCAGCTTGTATTACGGATAAAGGCAGCAGCTTTCCATAAGCGACAACGGCAATGATGTCGGCATGCATGGCTTCGATCTCCTGCGTGATCTTCGGGTCCCGCATAGACTCCGGCTGGAATACAGGGATACTATACCGCAGCGCTATCTGTTTTACCGGAGGCTCAGAGATTTCATGGTTTCTGCCGACAGGCTTATCCGGCTGTGTATAAACAGCGCAGACCGAGAAACCATCATCTATCAGTTTTTGCAGAGAACAGGCCGCAAAGTCCGGCGTTCCCATGAAAATTACCTTCATATTCTTCCCCGTCAGGATGTTTTACGATTCTGTTTCCCTGTCTTCCGCGACGAATTCACCACCGTTCATTTCCTCTTCGGTGAGCATACGTTCGCATTTCGAAGTAAAAACGATCCCATCCAAATGATCGATCTCATGGCAGAAGCATCTGGCCGTCAATCCATGCCCTTCCCGTTCAAACCAGTTGCCGAAACGGTCCTGCGCACGGACTTTCACATGCATCGGCCGTGTGACGATCCCATATTCACCTGGAACACTCAGACAACCCTCCGGGCCGGTCTGTTCTCCGTCGCTCGCTATGATTTCAGGATTGATCAGTTCAATGAGATACTCTTCTTCATCCTCTGCGACATTTGTTTCAAGAACAAGTACCGCACGCCGCAGGACACCGACCTGAGGAGCAGCGATCCCTACCCCGTTGGCCTGTATCAGAGTATCGGCCATATCATCCAGCAGCTGATGCAGTCTTTCATTAAAATCCGTGATCGTCCTGCACTTTTTGTATAGAGACGGCTGTTCTTTTGTAACTATGTTCCGTATTGCCATTATGTATCTCCTGTATCTTATAAGGCTGGATCATTCTCGGCGAAAACAGTAACACCGAAAAATCTTTTTTGTGTATTACAGTCTGTCAAAACCGATGAAACAGCTTGACGGATCCTTGCATTGACGTGACAGCTGATATGGACCCGATAGCGATAATAATCATTCATTTTTACGATCGGCATCGGAGCTGGACCAAGAACAGAAAAGCCATCCTGATCGGAACACAGTGATTGCAGCTGCGTTTTACAGTATTTCAGACACGAAAGCACCAGTGACTCAGTTTTTCCGGAGGCAGACACACAAAGCCTGTCAGCAAAGGGGGGTGCGTTCTGCAGCCTGCGAATCTGAATCTCTGCCTCATAAAAGGAATCATAATCCTGACTGGCCGCCAGACGAATGGTTTCATTTGCCGGAGTATATGTCTGTATAACAGCTCTTCCGGGTTTCTCCCCTCTTCCGCCGCGTCCGATAACCTGAGTCAGCAGTGAAAATGTTTTTTCAGCTGATCTGTAATCTCCGGTATACAGGCTCTGATCTGCTGACAACACGCCAACCAGCGTAACGTTTTCAAAGTTTAGTCCCTTGGTAACCATCTGAGTTCCGACCATAACGGGGATCTTTTCCCTGAGAAACCGTTCAAAAAGAACGCGATGAGAACCGGCTGGTCCTACCGTATCGGCGTCCACACGGAGAACATCACTGGACGGAAAAATGTTTTGCAGTTCTGATTCTACCATCTGGGTGCCGGCACCGACGTATCTCAATTCTCCGGCGCAGTCGGGGCATACTTGATCCGGAACACGCGTATACCCGCAATAATGGCACATCAGCCTGTTGGAAAACCCGTGATAGGTCAGTGATACACTGCATCTCGGGCATTGATAGATATACCCGCATTCCATACAGGTAACAAATTTATTGGTGCCTCTGCGGTTTAGAAACAGGATTGTCTGTTCCCCATCATCGATCGTCTGACGGATCTCGTCGGTCAGATATGTACTGAGTGTGCTGCCGTTTCCTTTTTTTATCTCCTGTTTCATATCTACGACGGAAACAGAAGGAAGCGGCTGTCTGTTATAACGGTTATTCAAGCGGAGAAAGCCATATGTACCGTTTTTTGCCCGGTAGAAACTGCAAATATCCGGAGTAGCAGAGCCCAGGAGGAGATGTCCGTTGTCCTGATAACAGCGATACCGTGCTACTTCTTTTGCTGAATACCGCGGAGAAGATTCAGACTTATACGTCTCTTCCTGCTCCTCATCGATGATAATGAGCCCAATGTCTTCAACCGGAGCAAAAACAGCGCTTCTTGTTCCTATGGCAAGATGCGCCTTTTTCTGTTTCAGACGCTTCCATTCATCATACCTTTCACCGGCTGACAGTCCGCTGTGAAGCAAGGCAACTTCATCTCCAAAATAGGAAGAGAACGTGGCTATCATCTGAGGCGTGAGCGCAATTTCAGGAACAAGCAGGATCGCAGATCTGCCGATCGACAGATAGTGCTGGATCAGATGGATATATATGCTTGTTTTCCCGCTTCCTGTAACGCCATACAGAAGTGACACCTGTTGCTGCGCGGGATCAGCAAGAAACTGATCAAAAACACTTTGCTGCTCCTCATTCAGTATGGGAAGCGGCAGCATTGTTTCCGAACCTTCAACGGGGCGACGATAGATCTCTCTTTTGGAAATCTGTACGATTCCTTTTTCCTGCAGCTTTTGAAGTGTACTTCGCTGTGAAGAAGTGAACTGAAGCACATCCAGGACAAGCAGTGACTCAAACTGCTGCAGGAGTTCTGCAACAGCAGCCTGCCTGGGAGCTTTTCGCTTTGCCTGCTGAATAAAAGCTTCGGCTTCTGCTTCGTCGACTGCTAGTGATACAAACTCCTGAAAGCGATCAGATGTTCGTTGTTTTCCGTATTTGTCAAACCAGAGGCCGGCAGGAAGAATGGATTTTACCGCATCATAGACAGTGCAGAAATAACGTTCCCGCATAAACAGCGCCAGTCTGATCTGCTTTTCTGTCAGGATCGGTGCAGCATCCGCAACCGAGAGTATATCCTTCACATTATCCAGCGCAGATGCTTCAGATATCGCAAGAACAATGCCTTCCGTAACGCGGTTTCCTCTAGTAAACGGAACAAAGACCCGCATCCCCGGTTCAATCACTTGGACATACTTTTCTGGAACGCTATAATCATAAGGTTTATCGATCCAGTAAGGTACCCCTGAAACAGCAATTTTGGCGATCACTATTTAATGGAGAGCTTTCCGGTATAAACCTCATCAATAGCAGCAGATACCGGTTTTTTATCAGTCTGAATCTGTTTCTCTTCAGCCTCCGCAGAAATGATTCTGGCCCTGCGGGCAACAAGATTAACCAGTTGATAGCGGCTTCCGACTTTTTCTACAAGTTCAGCCACAGGCGGATATAACATCATAATGCAAGAAACTCCTTAATATTGATTTATTTTAACAAATATGCTCTGTCAACAGCTTTACAGTGTTCTGCCGTAATAATGGCCTTAAACTCATTCGTGGCAGTGTCAACGATATCATTTACAATGATATAGTCGTAAAAATCAGCTTCTTCGTATTCCTGTTTTGCCCGGGCCAGTCGTGCTTCAATGGCGCGGGCCGTATCTGTTCCCCGTTTTTCCAGACGTTCTTTCAGGGCATCCATACTGGGTGGAATAATAAAGATCTTAACAGCTTCCGGCATCTTTTCATGGATCTGCCGCGCGCCTTGCACTTCAATATCCAGGATGACATTCAACCCCTGATTCAGCTTTTCTTCAACAAAAAAGCGCGGCGTCCCGTAATGATTGGCAGCATATTCCGCGTGTTCCAGGAGTTCGCCGTTCGCTACCATTTCGTCAAAGCGACTCGGTTCCACAAAAAAGTATTCACGTCCGTCGATCTCACCGGGTCTTGGCTTGCGCGTAGTCACGGAAGTTGAAAAGCACATGTCGCTGCGGCCCTCGATAGCCTGAAAAACAACGGTGCTCTTCCCTGCTCCCGATGGTCCGGAAATCACAAATAGTTTTCCCCGTTCAATCATTGTTCAATTCCTCCTTTACGATACTGCTCGGATCGATCCGTTCTGACAGGACAGCAGGAACAAGTGCTGATAAAATGACATGGCCGCTCGTCATGATCAAAACAGCCTTTGTGCTGCGGCCGAAGGAGGCATCGATCAACAGTCCTTTTTCTTTTGCGTCGGCTATCACACGCTTGATCGGCGCTGATTCCGGGCTTACGATCGTCATGATCTTTTCAACCGAAACGAAATTGCCAAATCCTATGGAAATGAAATTCATAAGCGTTCACTCAACATTCTGGATCTGTTCTCTAGCCTTCTCGATCTCGCTTTTCAATTCTACAACTGTGTGCGCAATCTCGGAATTCTGACACTTCGATCCTATTGTATTAGCCTCACGGTTAAACTCCTGAATCAAAAAATCCATTTTCCGACCAATGGGAGAACCTGCCTGAAGCATCTGATGAAACTGTGATAGATGACTTCTCAACCGGACTGTTTCTTCATCAACTGCGATCTTATCTGCAAATACAGCACATTCGGCCAGGATCCTGTCTTCCGCGATATTCCGGTCAGAAAGCAGCTCGTCCAGTTTTTGCTGGAGGCGATTTCTGTAATTCAGGAGTGTTTCAGGTGCTTTTTCCTCAACAACGGCTAAAAGGGCGGAAATGTTATCCATCTTTTCCACAAGATCGAGCTTCAGTTTTTCCCCTTCCCGTATGCGCATGTCATCAAAATCGAGCAACGAGTTCTATACAATGTCCTGAAGTTCACTCAACAGAGAATCTTTGTCTGGCTCGGATTTTTCAACTGACAGCACATCAGGGAACCGCGCCAGTGATACGGCAGTCAGATCATTTTCAACCCCATAACGGCTGCTGAGATCTGCGGCTGCTTTATAATATCCGGACGCAAGGGATTCGTTGATCCGGATGATGGTGTCTGCGTTCTCCGTACTGTCAATACTGACAAAGACGTCGATCTTGCCTCTGCTGATGGAACACTGTACTGCTGATTTCACCATTTCTTCAGCAAATAACAGGCCTCTCGGCAACCTTACAGAGATATCGAGGTACCGGTTGTTAACACTTTTCAATTCAACTGTAAACCGCAGTCCGCCGGCTTCTCCCTTTGCTGAGCCGTACCCTGTCATGCTTTTGATCATGTATCGTTATTCTCCTCTATGCAATGATATCAAATGTGATCTTTTTTTCATCCGGGATGTTTTTTTGCGATCGTACAAGGATGAACGCGCTCAGAACAAGGCATAAAAAGCTGACCAGGATGCAGATCCCTGTGGAAGCGCCAAGAGCATAGGACACAAAATAACCGATCAGGAAAAGAACCAGAGGCATGATATAAACCATCAGCGCGGCAGAGAAAACAGCAGTGTTTTTACTTTCGATCAACACTTTCTGCCCCGGCCTGGCATTGATCTTGTTTTTTGCTATCGCCTTCAATTCACTTTGAAAAATGCAGCTTTCACAGCTGCCGCAATTGCTCCCGCAGGCAGAAGCCCGGGTAACAACTACTTCAGCCAAATGATTGGGAAGTACTTTGGTTACGATGGCGTCTTGTGTCAAGTTGTTTCACTTCTTTCAGGCTTTTGAAATAGTAATAGATATCGTGTATTCCCCGATTGCGCCGACATCTGTGAAGCCATCCACGTAGATTTTTACGGTCGGCATATAGGAACCGGTGGAATCCTTGTAGTCTGTGAGATCGGCAACCGCCCGAATGTTTTCGTTTTTGATGGCGTCCAGCTGGTCCGCTGTACCTCGGATCGTAACATCCAGATTTTCCGTAATGATCTCAACTTCTGTTCCTTCAGCGCTGTTGATGCAGGATATATTGCTGATGCTGAAAGTTCTGGTCTCCAACCCAATGATCTCAACATCGACTTTCGCTTCAGAAACTCCGGTAAGATTCATAAGATTGTTATCAAAGGTAATACTGAAAGAATCAGAAAACGTAGTGTTGAAATCGGTAAGCGAAATGGTTGCGAGCAAAATACGATTCATTCCGGACAGAATGCCGGAGTCACCGGCAAGAACGATCTTTTCCGGCGTGATCGTGACCTTGGTGTTTGCGGCTGTAGCGCCTGCGCCCTCGATCAGTTCAACAGAAAGCGGGATCTCCTTCACTTCCAGGATCGGAAGCGTTGCGCGTATCGTATCATCCGAAAAGCTGAGATATTCCGTTGAAAGCGGGTTCCCATCGCTGTCCATCAGGGTAAACCCTGTATCTACAGAGTAAGTTGATTCTGCGACAATACCTTCCCCAAAACTGACCCAGGCGTAAGAAACGTTCTTAACATATGTCTCCGGTCCGGTAACGGTGATCGTTGAAGGCTCAAACGTAGGCGGTTCAGCCGTATATCCTTCCGCGCACTGCCCTTCAAATCCCCCGCGGACAGGAATCGTTGCGGATACCAGCTGCGAAACCATAAAATTGACGGTCTCCGGACTGTAGGACACTTCAGAGATCGATCGTGTATCAATCGTATCCGGATAAACGATCGTGTATTTCATTGAGGCATAGGCAGCCTGGGTGATCTTGCTTACATCCACCTGAGCCGTAAGATCCCGTGAGTCCAATGAATTCACGATCCTGCGCGGACCTTTGATCTCAACGCTCACCGTGCTGATATCAAAATCCGTAACAACAAGATTGCGGGATTCCCGCAGGCTCGTTTCTCCGACCAGTTCTACAGGGATCCCCCTGAATATTTGCGTAGTTTCCGTTGTCTCGGTACTTACCACATAAACCCAAAGAACAAGTGAAATGCTCAGGGACAGAAGGATCAGAAACAACCGGCTGTTCCATATTCTTTTAAGAGGATTTTGTTTCTCCATTCTTGCTCCTTTTTTCCTGTGAGGAAGCAGGCTCGTCTTTACTCAGATTTTTCAGGCCAAACTCACTTTTGAAATGAGTAAGAAGACGTTCATGCCACGGTTTCTCCTCTTCTTCCGTGATCAGTTCCTGATGCAGCAGTTTTGTGAGAGATGCCGGCGTCAGATGCCGTTTCAGCATTCCGTCGATAGAAAGAGAGATCGCGCCTGTTTCTTCCGAAACGATGATAACGACGGCGTCAGATTGTTCACTCATGCCGATACCGGCTCTGTGCCGCATACCGAGCTCTTTGCTCAGATTTTGATTTTGTGTGAGAGGAAGAACACATCCTGCGGCGGCAATGCGGCCGTCACGGATGATAACAGCTCCGTCATGAAGCGGCGCTTTGTTAAAAAAAAGATTCTTCAGCAATTCTGCTGTTACATCCGCATTGATGATGGTTCCTGAACTGATAATGGAACTCAGAATAAAATCGCGTTCAAAGAGGATCAGAGCGCCTGTCTTGGATTCAGACATGTCTTTGCAGGCGAGAACTGTCTGCGCGATCGCTGTTTCCAATACAGGACTCGATACCTTCCTGTTATCAGAAAAACTTCTGCCGAAACGTTCCAGGAGGCGCCTCAGTTCCGGCTGGAAAAGAACAACCAGCGCGATAAGTCCCAGTTCCATGGCTTTTCTTAAGATGTAATTGATCATATTCAGGCGCAGGATATAGGATGCCAGAAGCACAAACAGAAGCAGAAGAATGCCACGCGCAAGATTATGGGAATTGGTTTTTCTGACAAACCATATCGCTTTATAGATCAGATAGGCTACAAGCAGAATATCGACAATATCTGCGATCCTGATGTAGCGGATATAGTTAATGCCGGTACTGAATATACTGGAGATCTCTTCCATATTTCTCCTCCTTTCAATAATAATTATATCAATATATTATATCATATTTTTTCGATTCATGGCAATACATTGCGGCATCAATTTGTCATATAGATTCTGAAAGAATCTTAAAAACGGGAGAGCCGGAACAGCTCTCCCATCTGAATGGTCTGTTATGATCGTTTATTTTATGATCTCATCGTAGATCTTTATGTATTCAGAGAGGGTGATCTCATTTTCCCGTTTCAGAATATACTGATAGGTGTCATCCGTGCTGTACCTTCCCATATGCAGGATATAAGCGACAGCGGCTTTCACTGCCCCCAGATAAAGCTCAGCCGCGGATATCAGAAGATAACGGATGTTGTCTTCGCAGAACGGCCTCAGCTTCAGCAGCAATTCCAGGCCCTTTCCGGCCATCGCGACGATCTCCTGGCAGATGCATACCGCTGTCTGCCGGCCTGCTTCCACCTCTCTCTCTCCGCCTTCTTTCATTGCGCGGCGGAGAGGACCGCGGCACTTTACGTCTTCATCGATCAGTTTTACCATATAAGCACGCAGGATCTCAGCATTGCGTACGATATATGTTACGTCTTCATTTTCCGGAAACTGAGTCTCAGCCAGCAGAGAGGCTCTTTCAAGCTGAGAAGAAGCCAGCGCGGCTGTCATGGCGGCGGCGCTTCCCGTATCTGCTCTGCATTCCGGATCTGACAGGTCTTTTGTCAATTCATCCGCGTTTTTGTTGCGATAGATCTGTATTTTAAGAGATTCCCTTTCAGCGGTCTTTTTTCCCGTATACATCGTTCCTCTCCTCGTTAATTCCTGTTAAATTCTTTCAATATCAGTCCGGGATTCTTGTTCATTGCCCAGTCCACACACCAGGAAGACGTAAACAAAAGCAGATCGTTCCCTTTAAAGTCCTGTACCCAACGTGTATCACTGGTCAGATTTAGGCTGCGGATCGAAACGTTC
>JAEEGI010004211.1_pt1 | contig 33818 bp, 29 predicted proteins | sample 8958751 | NCBI WGS metagenome assembly JAEEGI01 (sample SAMN16246545, study PRJNA631951) | gut metagenome | biome: gut microbiome; feature: rumen; material: KS-attached | host: Bos | place: Iran: Karaj | collected 2018-10
CTATATTGTTGGCAAATTTAATCATATCGATATCAGAAACTACGGAAGCGGTAACTCGGGAACGACGAACGCTTTCAGGACTGTCGGGAGAGTCGGTGGCATCATCACTTTCCTCGGCGATTTTCTTAAGGTTTTCATTCCTATCATGATCATGAGATTCGTGCTCTTCAAGGACCAGCCGTATCTGAATCTCGTGATCCTTATCTTCGGATTTGCATGCGTACTCGGACACAATTTTCCCGTATGGCTCAAATTCAAGGGCGGCAAGGGTATCGCAGTTACCGCCGGCGTGTGCTCGGGGTTAGATTTTCTCATCATCCCCTTCGGAATAGTTTTGTTCGGAGTAGTGGTGCTCATAACAAAGTACGTGTCACTCGGCTCGCTCCTCATATCCTTCGTTATCCCCTTCTGGGTGATCGTGAGGATGAGCGAAGACGCATATTACCCCTGGCTGATCGCCGTATCATGTCTTTTCACGATCTCGGCATTCTTCATGCACAGGAAAAATATCAAACGTCTCATTAGAGGTGAAGAAAACAAGATCGGTCAGAGAGTCAGGATCGAAAAAAACGAACAATAGCCTTATGCTTCGTTGAAGTGTTTGGCGAGAAATCAACGACGAAATAACGCCGTTAAAGAGGAGAGTAAAAAAAATGACAGTTACAGTTTTAGGTGCGGGTACATGGGGAGTGGCTCTGTCCATCCTTCTTGCCAGTAAAGGAACAGATGTATGTCTCTGGTCTTCTGATCAGACCACTGAAATTCAGGAACTTTCCAAAAATCGAAATGAGATAAAGAATCTTCCGGGCGCAAAGCTTCCGGAATCTGTCAGACTTACCAACGATCTTGAGGAAGCGATCACAAAGAACGATCCTTCTCTTATCGTGTTTGCCGTTGCATCACCTTTTGTTCGCCGTGTATCCAGAGAGGCCAGTCCGTATATTAAAGCAGGTATGAAGACAGTCAATGTGGCAAAGGGTATCGAGGAGTCCACTTTAAAGACTCTGCTTGAGGTTATCGACGACGAGATCCCTCAGGGAGACAACAGCGTACTTTCGGGCCCCAGCCACGCCGAAGAAGTTTCAAGACTTATCCCTACGACAGTTGTAGTCGCATCAAAATCACGTGAGACGGCAACGTTTATACAGGACGCTTTCATGACCGATCGATTCAGGGTCTACACCAGCAGTGACATGATCGGTGTATGTCTGGGAGGTTCCATCAAGAACGTTATCGCACTGGCAGCCGGTATTTCGGACGGTCTCGGTTTCGGTGACAACACAAAAGCCGCACTTATGACAAGAGGTATTGCCGAGATCAGCAGACTCGGTACCAAGATGGGCTGCAAGCTCGAGACACTTTGCGGACTCTCGGGTATAGGTGATCTTTTCGTAACAGCCACATCGCATCACAGCCGTAACTGGAACGCAGGCTTCCTTATCGGAAAAGGCATGTCCGCAGACGATGCGATGAAAGAGGTCAAGCAGGTCGTAGAGGGCGTATTCTGTGCAAAAGCAGCACTCAAACTTGCCGAGAAATACGACGTTGAGATGCCCATCATCGAGCAGGTAAACCAGATCCTTTTCGATCACAAGCCTGCGCTTAAAGCAGTTTCGGATCTGCTCATGAGAGACAGAACAAAAGAGCACGACAACGTTGAATGGTGATAAGTGTTGACAACTGTAGAATAAGGGTATATAATCTGTCTTACTATCGTAACATTTTCGTAACAATTGTGTTGTTTGAAATGCGAGGTTAGAGATGCTCAGGTCAGTTTGTAAGAAGATTTCATATCTTTTTATAGCAACAGGCGCCATGGTATTGTTCATGGGCTTTACTTGTGTGCGCGCTGATGTGATCACCGGTGAGACATCCCTTTGCGGAGCATCTTTCGTTATCGATAATTTCTACAACAACGCCGACGATGTCATCATCGAAGACGAAGACACATTTGTTTCATCACTTCTTTCAAATGATTACTCGATTCCCGATAATGCTGCATTTGCAAAAGTAGATTCACTTCTCAATATTCGTGCCGCAGCATCTACGGATTCCGATATAGTCGGTTATCTTCCCAGAAACGGTATCTGCTTCCTTGAATCGGACCCCGAGTACGGTTTTGTTAAGATCAGTTCCGGAGACGTTAAGGGTTACGTTGCCAAGGAGTACCTCTACACAAGTATCGGCGCCAAGGCAAAAGCAGAAGAGATAGCACCTGTCCGTGCTACTGTCAATGCACCGGTTCTCAACATCCGCAGCACCCCCGAAAAGAACAGTAAAGATAATCTTGTCGAGGAGCTTTTCAGCGGTCAGTCGGTCAATGTTGTCAAGGGCAACAAGATCGTTCTCGATTCCGATAAAAACGAATGGGTAGCCGTTGAGTACGACGGTGAAACATGTTATGTCATGAAGAAGTATGTGGATGTCGGAAGGACTTTCACATATGCGTGCAGCGTTGAAGACGTTTTAGGTGAGACAGATTCAAAGAACGTAACGGCTCTTCGTGCATCCATCATTCTCGAGGCCAAGAAGCATATCGGTCTTAAATACGTTTGGAGCGGTATGAGTTTAACAAAGGGTGCCGATTGTTCGGGCTTCTGTTGTGCTGTATTTTCGAAATGCGGTTTTGATCTCGAACATATCGCAGGCCGTTCCTCGAGCACACAGGCAGCCTCATCTGCCGGCCACAAGGTTACATATGCTGAGGCTAAGCCCGGTGATCTTGTATTCTACAGACTTAAAAAGGGTCGTATCAGTCATGTCGCTATTTATTTGGGCGGCGGCAAGATCATACACGAGAGCAGCAGCTCCGGCGGAGTTATCATCTCAGATATTGATTGCATGAAAGTTGCAATGATCAAGAATTTCCTCGACTGATGGTTTGAGAAAAACATGTTTTACCCGGGACAGATTCGTGAAGATATCTGCCCCGGGTTTTGTTGACTTTTTTATCCTAAACTAATATCATTACAATGTATTTTTGATAACAAATTTCAGGGGGACCGTGTAATGGAGATAGCACTTATTGTGCTTGCAGTTGTTATTGTTCTGTTTATAAAGGGGATATACGACAGGAAGAAATACATCAAAAAACTGCTTGCAAAAGTAGACTACGCATACGGCAAGATTCCGCAGAAAACACTCACGGCGGAAAAAAAGGAAGCCATACAGTTTTACTTCAAACAGCATCAGACTCCTTACAGCATCGATGACATAACATGGAATGATCTGAATATGGACAATGTCTATAATCTTATCAATTCATGCAACAGTGCATACGGCGAGGAGTATCTTTACTCACTTCTGCGTACTCCGGAGATCTCCGACGAGAAACTCAAAGAGCGCGGTTTTCTTATTGTCGTTTTCTCGAAAGACAAGGAACTGAGGAATAACCTTGCGGCTCATTTCGGGAACATGGGTACCATGAAGAAGATCTCTGTTTTCGAGTACATGAACAGCCTTAAAAACGCTGTGCTTGAAGGCGCAGGGATTCACTTCTTCCTCGATTTCCTCTTTGTTTTGTCGATCGTTTACATCTTCATATATCCCGCTGTCGGTATCATCGGTACCGTCGCGATGCTTTTTGCCAACATCATCACTTACTTTAGGTTCAAGACAAAGGTTGAGAACTATTTTGTCATAATCGGTTTTATTGTTCGATCGTTAGATTCTGCCAAAGCCATCACATCTGCAGGAAACGAACAGATCAGGCCTTATATGGACCGACTTAAAAGCTGCATCAAGGAATTCAGCGGGATGCGTCACGGAGCATGGCTTGTATCGTCGAGCAGTATGAACTCCTCGGATCTCGGGCAGATCTTCCTTGATTACATGAGGATGCTCTTTCACCTTGATCTTATCAAGTTTAATCTCATGTACAGAACGTTTCTTAACAAAGAGAAGTCGTTCAATGAGATCTTCGAAACGATCGGACTTCTTGACAGTATGATCGCAGTCGCATCTTTCAGGGACCTTATGGGCAGGAACTGTGAGCCGACCTTTACGTCAGAAGAGAAGATCACGGCAGACGGAATGTTCCATCCCCTTATCGAGGATCCGATCCCCACATCGTTTACGACAGACAAAAGCGTGCTTCTTACCGGATCGAATGCATCCGGTAAGTCGACATTCCTTAAGACCGTTGCAATCAATCAGATCCTTTCACAGACCGTTTATACGGCGCTTGCAAAGAGTTATGAGACGACATTCTTTAACATCATGTCTTCGATGGCTCTCAAGGACGATATCATCGGCGGACAGAGCTATTACATCGTAGAGATCCGCTCACTTAAAAGGATCATTGAAAGAATGAACGAGGATGTCCCCGTGCTCGTATTCATAGACGAAGTACTTAAGGGAACGAACACCCTTGAGAGGATCGCAGCTTCGTCAAGGATTCTTTTATCGCTCGCAACTTCAAAGTCACTTTGTTTTGCGGCAACACATGATATAGAGCTTACATATATTCTCGAAAACTACTACAAAAACTATCATTTCGAAGAGCAGGTAAGCGAGAACGAAGTGATTTTCGATTATACGCTTCGCGAAGGCCGCGCCGTGTCACGAAATGCCATAAAGCTCCTTTCGATACTCGGTTACCCCGACGAGATCATCGAAAGCGCTACAGAGATGGCACAGAACTATCTAAATAACAACGAATGGAAGGTATACTAAGACCATGGAAGAGCTCTACACCAGCCTTGAAGATGTCAAAGGCATGCAGCTGTCTCCATTGATGGAGCAGTATAAGTCCGTCAAAGACGAATACCATGACTGCGTCCTTTTTTACAGACTCGGTGATTTCTACGAGATGTTCTTTGAGGATGCCGTCAATGTTTCAGCCGAGCTTGAGCTCGCACTTACAGGCAAAAACTGCGGACTCGACAAGCGCGCCGCTATGTGCGGGATCCCTTTCCATTCATACGAAACATATCTTTCACGACTTGTCGCAAAAAACTACAGGGTCGCTATCTGTGAGCAGGTAGAGGACCCTGCTCTTGCAAAAGGACTTGTCAGAAGAGAAGTAATACGCATTGTTACGCCGGGTACCAACATGTCGGCAGACGCTCTCGAAGAAAAGAGCAATTCTTTTCTTCTGTGCGTTATATATACGTGTGATGCCTTTGGCATCGCGGCTTCTGACATATCAACAGGAGAGTTTTATGTAACGGAGTGCAAAACAGCATCCGAGACACGTGATGAAGTTCTCAGATACAACCCGCGCGAGATTCTTTGCAACAGGGAACTCACAATCAGTGATCTTTCACTTGAAACGATCGATCCGTACGGTAACCTGCGTCCCATGGTGCTTGACGACTGCAGCTCGGATGATCTTGCGGGACTCGCGGAGCACTTTGGCACAACCGAACAGATCGAAGCCATTAAGAAAGATTATCCTGCCGGTATTAATGCCGCTGCCGTTCTATTTAAGTACCTCAAAGACACTCAGAAGAACGATCTTTCCAACCTGACCAGGATCTCGACATATTGCAGAAGCAGATATATGGTCATCGACAACTCTACCCGTCGTAACCTCGAGCTTCTTGAAACGATGCGTGACAAAGAGAAGAAAGGTTCTCTTTTATGGGTTGTCGACAGATCACGTACCGCTATGGGCGGAAGACTCATAAAAAGCTTTATAGAGCAGCCCCTTCTCGACCCCGAGGAGATAAATCAAAGGCTTGACTGTGTAGAAGAACTGAGAGACAACATGATAGACAGAGAAGAGATCAGAGAGTATCTCGGAACCGTCTACGACCTTGAACGCCTCTCAGGACGCATCAGTTACCGCAGCGCGTCTCCGCGAGACCTCAAAGCGTTCGGATCATCCCTTTACACATTGCCGGCCGTTAAAGAGCTTATAAAGGGCTTTAAAAGCACTATCCTTAAAAACATATATGAGTCGTTCGACACGCTTTACGATCTTTTTGAGCTTATAGACAACGCCATAAGCGACGAGCCTCCTCTTGCCATCAAAGAGGGCGGTATCATCAAGCCCGGTTACAATAGTGAGGTTGATTCTCTCAGGAATGCCAAAACAGAAGGCAAGAACTGGCTTATCGAACTCGAAACAAGGAAACGTGAAGAGACAGGTATAAGGAACCTGCGCATCAAGTACAACAAGGTTTTCGGCTACTACTACGAAGTAACCAACTCTTTTAAAGACATGGTTCCCGAGAGCTGGTCACGAAAGCAGACACTAACCGGTGCCGAGCGATACACAAACGAAGAGCTTAAGGACCTCGAGGACAAGATCCTTCATGCGCAGGACAGGCTTTTCTCTCTTGAATACGACATCTTTAATGAGATCAGGGAAACCATCTCGCAGAATATATCGAGGATCCTTCAGACTGCACATTCGATCGCGTGGATCGATGCAATGTGCAGTATCGCACTTGTAGCCGAACGCAACGGCTATGTACGCCCCGAAGTTGACGACGGAACAGTCCTCGATATCATCGAAGGACGTCATCCGGTTGTAGAGCAGTTCATCGGCAGAGAAAAGTTTGTCGACAACGACTGTCTTCTCAACGACAAAGGAAGCAGAGTACTTCTTATCACCGGACCCAATATGGCCGGTAAATCTACATACATGCGTCAGACAGCTCTGATAGTGCTTATGGCGCAATGCGGTTTCTTTGTTCCCGCACGAAAGGCGCACATCGGAATCGTTGACAGGATATTCACCCGTGTAGGCGCCTCAGATGACCTTTCTTCGGGTCAGAGTACGTTTATGGTGGAAATGAACGAAGTCTCCGTAATAGTCCGAAATGCGACCGCAAGGAGCCTTATCATCCTTGATGAGATAGGCAGGGGAACAAGTACGTTTGACGGTCTTGCTATCGCTTGGGCAGTTCTTGAGCATATCTGCGACAAGAACCTCATCGGTGCCAAGACGATGTTCGCAACACATTATCATGAGCTCAACGAGCTTGAAGGACGTCTTGAAGGCGTTATCAATTACTGTGTTGCAGTCAAGGAGGATGGCGAGGATATCGTTTTCCTTCGTAAAATAGTCAGAGGAGGAGCGAACAGGAGCTACGGTATCGAAGTCGCAAAGCTTGCCGGGCTTCCCCGTTCGATTATTAAAAGAGCCAAGGAGATAACGAAACTTCTTGCCTGTGATGCGATCACAGACAGGATTGAAGACGACCTTTCGCCCAAGAGGAGATCTCGCAGATCCAAAATAGGCGAGGGGCAGTTCAGCCTTTTCGAGCAGCTCGACAACGATCCGTTGCTTAGGGTTGACGACAAGGCAGAGGAACAATCAGACAAAGCGGAAGAGGAAGTCTGCAAGGAGATCAGAGACATGGATATCACAAGCCTCACCCCGATCGAATGCATGAACGTCCTTAACCGCTTCAAAGATCAATTAACGAACAATGAGGCCACAAAATGATCAACATCCTTGACACAGAAACGATCAACAGGATTGCCGCCGGAGAGGTTATAGAGCGTCCCTCGTCGGTCATCAAAGAGCTTGTTGAAAACGCGATCGATGCTTCTTCGAGCACGATCACCGTCGAGATCAAAGGCGGAGGTGTCGATCTTATCAGGATCACCGACAACGGCTGCGGTATCGACAAGAGTGAGGTTAAAAAGGCGTTTCTTCCTCACGCGACAAGCAAATTAAAAAACGCAGCCGATCTTTTCTCGATAAGCACCCTCGGTTTCCGAGGCGAAGCACTTCCCAGTATTGCAAGTGTTTCCGATACGGAGATCATTACCAAAACAAAAGAATCTCTTCTCGGATGCCGCTATGAACCGGGACGCTCCGAAACAGTCACCGATGTCGGTGCACCCGACGGCACGACCATAATCGTTAAAGACATCTTCGAGAAGATTCCCGCAAGACGAAAATTTCTCAAGTCTGCGACCACCGAGGCCGCTTACTGCAGCGATGTCATAGAGAAAACAGCGATCGCAAATCCCGGGATATCCTTCAGACTGATCAGCAACGGACGTTCCGTTTTCTTTTCAAACGGCAACGGAAGTATCAAAGACATCATCTACTCAATGTATGGACGTGAGATGAGCGAGAATCTGGTCCCTGTCGAGAGCACCAAAGGATCTCTCGAAGTAAGCGGTTTTATTGCCAGACCTATTGTGGCGCGTGCAAACAGGTCGGATGAGTACTACTTTGTCAACGGTCGCTACATACGTAACAAGACCGTTACCAAGGCAATAGAGGACGCCTACGCGCCTTTCCTGATGCAGCACAAATATCCCTTCACCGTTCTTTTCCTCGATGTCGAAAAAGATCTCGTGGACATTAACGTTCATCCCTCAAAGCTTGAGGTGCGCTTTAAAGACTCCGTGGATGTCTACGACATCGTTTATCATGCCATTAAAAAGACCCTTGAAGGACTTGCCACCATACCTAAAGCCCTCGAGGAGTCCACATACAAACCGTTTAAAAGTGCTTATGCAACACCCGATACAGGGAACAAAACAGCAAATGATCATACTTCATCCGCCGGAGGAACCCAATCGACATATGATCGTGCTTCATCCGCTGCGGAAACCCAATCGACATATGATCATGCTTCATCCGCTGCAGGAACCCAATCGACATATGATCGTGCTTCATCCGCTACAGGAACCCAATCGACATATGATCATGCTTCATCCTCTGCGGAAACTCAATCGACATATGATCATGCTTCACCCGCTGTAGAAAATCAATCTGCTTATAACCCTGCTTCTTCAGTTACAAGCAGCAAATCGGTATATGATAATACCTCTAAGTCCGCAAAGCCTCACCTGAGCTTGGAAGAAAAGGGATTCTTTAACGAGAACACATTTTTGGAGACCCGGGTCAGTGAGTCGGGCGAAGTAAGCACCCTTTACAAAAACGCGCCTCAGTACAGACTTGAAGCCGACACGGGCGAAGTAAAAGAAGAGACCAAAGAAGACTTTAAGAAGTCTACCTCTGCGGATTACGAAATAATCGGTCAGGTTTTTGATACATACTGGCTGATCACGCGGGGAGACGAAGCGTTCTTTATCGACCAGCATGCGGCTCACGAAAAGATCCTCTACGAGAGATTCATGGGGATGGCAGTGGAGGAGCTTTGTACGCCCCAGATACTGATGCCGGGTGTCTGTGTTTCGCTGAACGTAAAAGAAGTCGAGTGTCTCGAGGCCAACATGAGCACATTTAAAGAGCTCGGGTTCGAGATTGAGAACTACGGAGGCAGGGAATACCTTCTGACCGCCGTACCGATGCAGGACCACGGCGTGGATCCCAAAGACCTGTTTCTCGAGTTCCTTAACGACATGCTGGACAAAACATTTGAGAAAGAAAAAACTCTCTCCCTCAGGGAAAAGCTCGCAACACGTGCCTGCAAGGCCGCAATAAAAGGCAATTCAAAGATCTCTCTCAGTGAGGCCCGTGAGCTGATAGAAGAGCTCCTTGGAGCAAAGGATCCGTTTAACTGTCCACACGGAAGACCTGTCTTTATCAGCATCACAAAGGAAGAGATGGAGAAAATGTTCAAGAGGATCGTATAGGTTAACACAATGAATTACGAAAAGATCAAATTAATGATCATAGCCGGACCGACCGCAGTCGGAAAGACCTCTGCATCCATCAGGATAGCAAAGATGCTCGGAGGAGAGATAATATCCGCGGACTCAATGCAGGTCTACAGAGGGATGGACATAGGAACGGCCAAGATCACCCGCGAAGAGATGGACGGCATCCCACATCACCTGATCGACATCTGCGAGCCCGAGGAGGACTTTAACGTAGTCAGGTTCAAGGACCTCGCACGGGAAGCCGTAACGGATATATCATCGCGCGGGAAGCTTCCGATCGTTGTCGGAGGTACGGGCTTCTACATACAGGCCCTTCTTTACGATATAGATTTCACGGAATACGACGATGAAACCTCGGATAAAGTCAGAGCCGGGATACTTGAGCGTTTTAGAGATGATGCGGAAGAGATGCATAAATATCTGGCTTCGTTCGACCCTGAGTCCGCTGCCATCATCCACATGAACAACAAAAAGAAAGTTCTTCATGCCATTGAATACTACGAGATCACAGGCAGAAAGATATCTGATCACAACAGCGAAGAGAGAGCAAAAGAGTCACCTTATGATTTCAGGTACTTCGTGATCACCGACGACAGGGAAGAGATCTACAAAAGGATAGACAAAAGAGTGGACACCATGATGAATGAAGGTCTGGTTGACGAGGTAAAAGCTCTGAGACAGCGGGGACTTACACAGAAAAACATCTCTATGCTCGGTCTGTCTTACAAAGAAATAGACGACGCCCTGAATGGTCTGATAAGTCTTGAAGAGGCTGTAAGGCTCATAAAAAGGGACACCCGTCATTTCGCCAGGAAACAGCTTACCTGGTGGAAACGAGAAAAAGAGATCACATACGTCGACAGACGCGATTTTAAAGATGAGGAAGCAATGACTGCTTTTATGTGTTCCGTTTTTTGAACTGATATAGTATAATATTTCAGGTTATACCATTTAGACGCAAACGGAGGAGTTATGTCAAAAACGTACGGTATCGACCTTGGAACGAGAGTTCTCAAGATCTACAAGAAAAACGAAGGCGTTATCTACGACGCCAAGAACATCATTGCGGTCGCCGACGGCAACAGGATAATTGCGGTGGGAGACGAAGCTTTTGAGATGTTCGGAAAAGCGCCTTCCAATATTGAGGTAACTTACCCCGTAAAATTCGGTGTTATCGCAGATATCAAGCACATGCAGGCCATGCTCAACATCGTTTTCGAGGAGCTCTCCGCATCGCACGGCAAGATGAGCGGAAGCGACTTTATTGTCACGGCTCCGACAGACATCACCGAGGTTGAGAAGAAAGCCTTTATCGATCTTGTTGCAAGCACAAACATCAAGCCCCGCAAGGTTAAGATTGTTGAGCGTCCCATAGCCGACGCTCTTGGTGTCGGGCTCAACGTTACAGACGCGAGCGGTGTTATGGTCGTTGATATCGGCGCTGACACCACTGAGATCTCGGTTCTTTCACTCGGAGGTATCGTACTGAGCCGTCTTATCCCCATCGGCGGCAACAAGTTCGATGAAGATATCATTTCCGCAGTAAAGAAGAATTATAATCTCATCATCGGAAACAAGACTGCCGAGATCATCAAGATCAACCTTGCTACAGCCGTTCTTCCCGAAGACGACATGATCAAAGCGATCAAGGTTTACGGACGTGACGTTGTGAGCGGACTCCCCATTGAAAAGGAGATCGACAGTGCCTTTGTTTATACAGCGATCAGAGAGCATCTGCAGAACATCGTCGACAGTGTAAGGATGATACTCGAACATACTCCGCCCGAGATAGCTTCGGACATCATAGATTCCGGTATTTATGTAACGGGCGGTTCCGCAAGCATCCACGACCTTTCCAAGCTCCTCAGCACGGAAACCGAGCTTTCGGTCAACATCTGCAAGGACCCGGCCAATTCGGTCGCACTCGGTATCGGCAGGATCATCGAGAGTCCTGAGCTTGACAGTCTCTCATACGTATTAAAACAGATGAATTATAAGGATTGATCATGAAGCCTAAGATCAAGAACAAAGTCAGAAAGAAGATCGTTGTAAACCCCAAAATCGTATTTTGGGGTCTTACCGTCTTTTGTGTGCTGCTTATCTTTGTTTCATATAAATTCTCAGACACGTTTTCATCGGTCAAGAACGTTATCGGCTCAGTGGTAGCCCCGATGCAGAAGGGCATCAACGATCTCGGGGATTACCTCGAGGACAAAGTCGATCACTTCTCCGACATGGATGAACTCATTGAAGAAAACAAAGCACTCAAGGCGCAGATCGACGATCTTAAGAACACAAACCAGATCCTCAACCAGGAGAAATACGAGCTTTCGTACTACAGAGAGCTTTACGAGCTTGACGGTCTGTATGACCAGTACAAAAAAGTTGCAGCCAAAGTCATCAGTAAGGACCCCAACAGCTACAGCGGAGAGTTCATCATCGACAAAGGCGAGAGCGACGGCATCCTCAAGGACATGAACGTACTTGCGGGTAACGGGCTTGTCGGTATCGTCACCGAGACAGGCAGCAACTGGGCGCGTGTACGTTCGATAATTGATGATTCGAGCAAGGTAAGCGGAATGTTCCTTAAGACCTCGGACACCTGTATCGTAACAGGAGACCTTGAGCTGATCGACAAGGGTTACATAAACGTTTCACAGATCAGTCTTAACGCGCAGATCTATGACAATTACGAGGTTGTCACTTCGTACATCAGTGACAAATACCTTCCCGGTATCCTTATCGGATACGTGAGTGACATCGGAGTTGACTCAACAAAGCTTTCACAGCAGTGCAGGCTTACTCCGGTTGTTGATTTTGAACATATAGACGCCGTCCTTATCATTACACAGCTCAGAGAGCAATACGACGGCATCAGCGAGGTTTTTAAGAGTGATAATTAGAGCCCTTTTTCTCATATTCGGATCTTTTATCCTGTATGTACTGCAGACAGGGCTTTTTTCGTCGTTTTCACTTGCCGGAGTGGTACCCGATCTGCTGATGATACTCGTCGTATCGATCGGATATATGCGAGGCAGGACAAAAGCGATGCTGGCGGGACTTCTGTGCGGATTCTATATCGACTGCTGCTACAGCTCCGTGATCGGGATCTTTCCGCTGTTCTACATCATAGTCGGGAATCTGGCGGGATTCTCCCATAAGATCTACGATGACGACGATCACATGACGCCTCTTTTACTTACCGCTGCCGGTGAGTTCTTCTATAACATCATGTATTTCGTCGTGTTTTTCCTGTTGCAGGGCAAGACAAACCTCTCATTTTACATATACAGGATAATGATCCCAAGGGTGGTTTACACAGTGCTCGTGAGCATTATCCTCTACAGGATCCTCAAATACACCAACCTCTTTCTTCTCAGGTTTGACAAAGAAGAGGACTGAACGTAACGGAGTTGAAAAATGCTTGATATCATTCTTGAAAAACTGAAGAAGATATTCAGCTCAAGGCTGATCTACCTGACGCTTCTTGCCACGGTTCTTTTTGCCGTACTCATAATCAGGGTCTATGACATGCAGGTGCTCGAGACATCGGCTCAGGGCGAGAGCGGTGCGGGCACGATCGTTACAAACAGTTCCTACAAGACAAACCAGTACAGATTCACGGACAGTACAAGAGGCAGGATCTTTGACAGAAACGGCAACATCCTCGCCGACAATATGGAGAGCTACAATATCGTCATGGGTAACAGCGCTCTTTTGACGACCAATCAGGAAAAGAACGAGATGATATCGCAGCTCATCAAGATCATCGAGAAAAACAACAAAAAACTCGAGCTTGATTTCGCCATCGAGATAGAAGACGGGCACTTTGTATTCAACATTAAGGACATGGCTCTTCTCAGATTCAAGAAGAATGCCTTTGGTCTTAAGAGTGTTTCGGACCTTACTCCCGAACAGATAGCCGCTTCGGCCGGAGAAGTATACGCCTTTCTCAAGAACGGTGACAAAGCGAGCCGTATGTTCGGTATCAGCGATGAATACTCAACCGAAGAAACGCTTAAGATCATGGCGGTCCGTTACGCACTTTTCACACTCAATCCGCAGTACGCCCAGTTCACGGTCTGCACAAACGTTGACAAGAAAACTATCGCCGCAATAGAAGAGAACTCGGCCTCGCTGCTCGGTGTAGAGATCAAGCAGGTTTCGACAAGAAAGTATTACGATACTCTTTATTTCTCACATATCGTCGGCTACACAGGCAGCATGAGTGAGGAAGAAACGGAAGACTTAAACGATTCCGAAGAATTTGAAGAGCCCGTTTACAATACATCCGACCAGATCGGCAAGACAGGTATCGAAAAGGAGCTCGACAAGATACTTCGCGGGCAGAAGGGCAAGGTAAATCTGTCCCTTACCGGAAGCGGCAAGGTCATCTCTACCGAAACGATCAGTAATCCTGTTGCGGGTTCGGATATTTATCTTACCCTCGACAGAGAGCTTCAGATAGCGCTTTATCATATCCTCGAGAACAATATAGCCGCGATCCTCCGTTCGAAGATTGTCAACTCATTCAGCTACGGCGGTAAAGGCAAGTCTGCTTCGCAGATCACCATCCCGATCTACGAGGTTTACAATGCTTTCTTCGATAATTCCGTTATCGACTTCAAGCATTTCTCCGAATCGGATGCAACAGCACTTGAAAAGAAGGTTTACGGGCTTTACCTCAACAAAAAGTCCTCGGTATTTAACCTCATAAGAAAGATACTCGACTACAACAACCCGATCAGGAACAACGAGCTCGGTGATGAATCTCTCGAATACGTAAGCTTCATCTATTCGCTTCTCAAAAACGAAGGCGTCATCAGGAAAGAGCTTATAAACGAAAAGGACACGGAGTATATCCGCTACACAGAAAACAAGATATCGCTGTGCGAATTCATCAAATACGCCATTGACAACCAGTGGGTCGACCTTTCGTCCATAAACGTCGGTGACGACTACAACACCAACAAAGAGACCTACGAAAAGATCCTCAATAAGATCTTCATCAGTCTCAATCACAACGACGATTTTGACAAGATCCTTTACAGGATGCTTGTCTTCAACCTGACGCTTACAGGCAAGGACGTCTGTCTGCTCCTTTACGATCAGGGTATCATCGAGTACAACGCCAACGACTACAGCAAGCTTTCGAACGGCAATATCTCGGCATATAATTTCGTCCTCAACAAGCTTGAGACACTCGAGATCACTCCCGGTATGCTCGCACTTGAGCCCTGTTCGGGATCTATCGTCATCACTGATGTCAAAACAGGTGATGTTATTGCGATAGTGACATACCCCGGATATGACAGCAACAGACTTGCCAACAAGATTGACTGGGATTATTACCAGAAGCTTATCAACAACAAGGCGACACCGCTTCTTGACAGACCCGCCATGCAGGTCACGGCGACAGGTTCAACCTTCAAACCGCTTATGGCGCTTGCCGGACTCGGAGAAGGTATCATCACGACACAGACAAAGATCAACGATAAAGGTATATTCGAACTGGTAGATCCGTCACCCAAGTGCTGGAAATACCCCGGAAACCACGGCTCGCTCAATCTTACGCAGGCCATTCAGCACTCATGTAACTATTTCTTCTACGAGGTAGGTTACGAGATGTCGCTCGATCAGTCGGGTCTCTACAGCGATTCGCTCGGTATCTCTAAGATCCAGAAATATGCTTCGCTGTTCGGACTTGCCGACAAATCCGGTATCGAAGTGCCCGAGTCGCTGCCTTCTATTTCGAGTACGGATGCCGTTAGAACATCGATCGGTTATTATCATGCGTTCGCACCGATACAGATCTCAAGGTACGTGACTGCGGTTGCCAACAAAGGCACTGTTTTCAACCTTTCTCTTGTAGACAGGATAGAAGACAAGGAAAAAAATACGATTGAAGATAATCATGCGGAAGTGTATAATCAGATTGATATTTACTCGGATTCGGAGTGGAATGCTGTTCAGAAAGGCATGTACAACGTAGTAAACACATCTGCCAACAGCCTTAACAATCTTTACGGAGATCTCGGGTTCGAAGTTGCGGGCAAGACCGGTACGGCTCAGGTCAGTCTGACTCACCCGAGCCACGCTCTGTTCATATCGTTTGCTCCCTATGATGATCCGCAGATCAGTGTAACGGTTGTTATCCCCAACGGCTACGCATCGGCCAACGCGGCCAAGCTTGCCCGAGAGGTTTACGGTCTCTACTTCAACGACGAGAACAAAGAAGCGCTCCTGAGCGGTGATCTTACCACGACAAGCGTTACGAACATCGTCGTATCCGACTGACGAAAGGATGGATCTGATGGAAAATACCGTCACCATAAAAGCAAGTACAAACGGTATCACCGTTGTTCTTGACGGCAGTAAGACATTTGACGAGATCAAAGCTGCTACCGCCGCCAAGTTTAAAGCTTCGGCATCGTTCCTCGGAAACGCCAGGATGGCGATCACGTTCGACGGACCTCAGATGACCGAAGAACAAAAAAGCGAGCTTTTAAAAACGATCTCAGACAACTGCGAGCTCCAAGTCACCGCTTTCTACAACACGAAAGAGGAGATGAACAAAACCGAAACGATCAAGTATACTCAGGAACTCATGAAGGATCCTTACATCGCAAGGTTCTACAAGGGCAACCTTCGTTCCGGACAGTCGCTTGACACCGAGAACAGTATCATCATCCTGGGAGATATCAATCCCGGGGCATCGGTGATCTCAAACGGCAACATAATCGTTCTGGGAGCAATAAAAGGAACAGCTTTTGCCGGAGCAATGGGCAACAAGAATGCTTTTATCTTTGCTCTCGACATGAGTCCGATGCAGGTAAGGATCGCAGACACGATAGCACGTGCTCCGGACAAGCCCGACAAGTCTCAGGCTGCGGGACAGCCGAGGATCGCTTTCCTCGAGAACGATACGATATATATCGAGCCGGCGGGAAAGAACATAATCAGTGAGATATTATTAACAGAATCTGATAAATGATCAGCTCTGGTACAAAGAAACTCGTGCGACACAGTTGCACTCAAAGAGGAGGATAAATAAATGGGAGAAGTAATCGTTGTTACATCCGGTAAAGGCGGAGTCGGCAAAACGACCACTACCGCCAACGTCGGAACGGGACTTGCCAAGCTCGACAAAAAAGTCGTGCTCATCGACACCGATATAGGTCTTCGTAACCTCGATGTTGTTATGGGTCTCGAGAACAGGATCGTTTACAACCTCGTTGATGTTATCGAAGGGAACTGCCGCATCAAGCAGGCTCTTATCAAGGACAAGAGATACAACAACCTCTACCTCCTTCCTTCGGCACAGACAAGAGACAAGACGGCCGTTACGCCTGACGAGATGAAGCAGCTGTGTGAACAGCTCAGGGATGATTTCGATTTCATCATCATGGACTGTCCCGCAGGTATCGAGCAGGGCTTCCGCAATGCCATCGCAGGTGCCGACAGGGCTTTGGTCGTTACGACACCCGAGGTTTCCGCTGTTCGCGATGCAGACCGTATCGTAGGACTTCTTGAAGCCAATGAGATGAAGAAGACACAGCTCATCGTCAACAGGCTCCGTATGGACATGGTTGCACGCGGTGACATGATGTCCAGTCAGGACGTTGTCGATATCCTCGCCATCGATCTGATCGGTATCGTTCCCGACGACGAGAACATCGTTATCTCTACAAACAACGGTGAACCGCTTGTCGGCGGAGATTCACTTGCAGGTCAGGCATACATGAACATTTGCAAGAGGATCGCAGGCGAGGAAGTTCCTTTCCTTGATCTCAATGCGAAGAAGGGATTCTTCGGCAGATTGTTCGGTAAGAAAAAGTGATCCTAGAGTAGAGCACAGAGAGGGGTTTTATAATGGCATTTTTTGATATATTCAAAAAGAAAACAGTCTCTTCAAGTAATATCGCCAAGGGCAGATTACAGCTTGCCCTTGCTTCGGACAGAGCAGGCTGCTCGCCCGAGATCATGGAGAAGATCAAGAACGATATCATAAACGTTATCTCCAAATACATCGAGATCGACGTTGCGGGACTTGATATCAAGATTCAGCAGACAGAGGGAGAGAACGGCGAAGGTCTTGTTCCCGTGCTTTTCGCCAATATCCCCGTTAAGGAGATCAGAAGAGGTTGAAACAGCTTAAGCTTTTTACCGCTATCAGAGAGTACGACTACAAAAGTTTTTCTTTAATGCTGTTATTTTTGGTATATGCGATCGGCGGAATAAGCATTTACATGATGTATGTCCTCGACGACGGAGACGAAGCATTCTTAACCAAACAGATATTCGGCTATGTCGCCGGACTTGCGATAATCATCTTTTTTTCGTTTTTTGATTATCATCTGCTGGCCAAGTTTTTTATCGTAGCATACGTGATCGGTATAGGCCTGCTGCTGATCTGCCGATTCAGTAACAGCGGATTTATCTACGGATGGGCTCACTACGATGCCAGAAGATGGATCAAGATCGGAGGAAATCATACGGCGGATTCCGGCTTCGAATTCCAGCCGTCCGACGTCGTAAAAGTCGCACTTATAATATTTTTTGCAAAGTATTTCGATCTGTGCAGAAAGAAGATCACAAAGCTGTGGGTACTCGGGCTTTCACTTTTGTTCATAATGATACCCACATTCCTCATTCTTACACAGACCGATCTTTCGACGAGTATCGTACTTGTTTTGCTTTACGCGTCGATGGTTTTTGTTTCGGGTGTTCCTTTTAAGTACCTGTTACCGATAGCGGGTACGGCGCTTCCGATACTTGGCGGACTGTACTGGTATGTACAGCAGCCGTTTCAGATCCTTCTTAAGGAGTACCAGCAAAAGCGACTGCTTGCTTCAAAGTTCCCGGAGCTTTATCCGGAGCTTGCTTACCAGCAGACAAACGCCGCTGCCGCGATCAGATCGGGAGGTCTGTACGGCAAGGTTTTTGCCGAAGATAATGCTCTGACGGGCACAAGATACGTACCCGTTAAGGAAAGCGATTTTATTTTCACCGCTATCGCCGAGGAATTCGGATTCTTCGGATCGGTTGTCGTGATCATACTTTTCTTCCTGCTCGTTATCCTGGCTTTCAGGATTGCGAAACGAGCCAAGGACTACCTCGGTAAGATGATCGCGATAGGTATAGGTTCGTTATTTGCTTTTCAGGTATTTATAAACATCGGAGTTGTGACGTCGATCCTTCCCAACACAGGTATCCCGTTGCCTCTGATGAGTTCGGGACTGTCGTCCCTTCTGGTATATTTGGGTATGATTGGGATACTACTAAATATCAGTCTGCAGCCGGCTCAAAAGGTCGAGAAGGTTACCGACGAATTCGAGGCGCTTAACGACTGATACTTTCCTTTGCGGGGGAAAATGTATGAATATAGGTTTTATTGCGCATGATACAAAAAAGATGCTGATGCAGAACCTGTGCATCGCATATTGCGACATACTACGTGAGCACACGCTTTATGCAACACAGACTACCGGCAGGCTCATAAGCGAAGCTTCCGGATTATCGGTACATAAATGTCTCGCAGGTCCTTTGGGCGGAGAGCAGCAGCTCTGCTCGCTCATAGAGCACAACGAGATCGATATCGTATTTTATCTGCGTGATCCGCAGGAGCATACAAAGCTTTTGCCTGACCAGCTGAGTGTTATCACTCTTTGCGATATGCATAATATTCCGATCGCAACAAACCTTGCGACCGCCGAACTTCTGATAAAAGCTCTGGAGAGAGGAGATCTTGATTGGCGCGAGTTATATCATTGATACTTGCTGCGGCAGTGCTTCTGACAGGCTGCTCCCTTGGGGGAAGTGATTATGCTTCCTCTTTTTTTGCTGTCGATTATCGCGTTGCCAGGGATTCCAAATCGGTATCCGAATCAGAGGAAAAACCTGTTTCCGTGGCAGACGAGACCGATGATATAAGCTTTATGTACGAAGATATTTGTTATTCGACCGAGGACACCCCGGTAAAAGTTCTGAATGATGGTACCAAGTACAAAAGCGCACTTGCCTTCAACATCGACAAGACAGAGATCCTGTACTCAAAGGACATGCACGAGAGAATTTTCCCTGCCAGTACCACAAAGCTCATGACGGCTCTTATCGCCATCAAGCATTCCGATATGGACGACATCGTACATATCGCTGAGGACAACTGCGGGATCAAGATCTCGGGTGCACAGCTCTGTGGTTTCTCAGCAGGAGATACGATCACCATGAGAGACCTTCTGTATTGTCTTCTTGTTTATTCCGGAAACGATGCGGCGCTTGCCATCGCAACACATATAGGAGAAACGGAGCGCGGATTTGTCCGTATGATGAACAAAGAAGCAAAGGAGCTGGGCTGCATAAACACTTCGTTCGTCAATCCCCACGGTCTCCATGATCCCAACCATTACACAACGGCCTATGACATGTACCTTATATTCAACGAATGTCTCCGCTATGACGCACTCAAGGAGATCTTCAAGTCTGCAGGATATAACGTGACCATTCGCACAAACGAGGGTACAGAGAAAAAGCTCTATATGGAGCCTACAAATCTTTACTTTATCGGTACCTACGAGGCGCCCTACGGTATCACGGTATACGGCGGCAAGACAGGAGATACATATGCGGCAGGAAAGTGCCTTATGCTCTACGTAGAGGATTATAAGCAGCAGGGCTATATTGCCGAGATCTTCGGTTCTTCGACGAAGGAAGAATTATACACCTCAATGAACAGAATATTTAACTATATTTTATCTCCCACGACTTGAATAAAAGCCCCCAAAATAGTATAATTTTATTATCAAAAACCGAAAGGGGCGATCATTATGATACAGATAATTGCCGGTGGCAAGGGTAAGGGGAAAACCAAGATTCTTCTCGACAAAGTAAACACGGAGGTTACGCAGTCAAAGGGAAGCATAGTTTACCTCGACAAGAACACCAAACACATGTATGATCTCCATAAAAAAGTAAGACTCATCAACGTTAAGGACTACTGCGTTGAAACACACGAAGAATTTCTCGGATTCATCTGCGGAATCATCTCGCAGGATCATGACCTTCAAAAAGTTTTTCTTGATTGCTTTTTAAACATTTCATGTATTGAAGATACCGATATTTCATACGTACCTATCATTGAAAAGCTTGACGTGATCTCGAGCAAATTTGACGTTGATTTTGTTATCAGCATGTCAGTTGATGCAGCAGATATGCCCGAATCCATTAAGGAAAAGGTGATCGTCGCCTTATAAATCCATGTACAGAGAAGATAATGTTGTCAATTTAAGAGGTCGTCAGGGCACCCCCGGTGGGCGCCCTGATGTAACCCCGGAAGCACCCGTCAGAAAACAGAAGAGTAAAAAGAAGCGCAGCCCTTTTTCAGTGGGTGCGTTTATTTTGTTTGGAATATTTGTTTATCTGGTTGTCAACTTTATCATCATGATCAACCGCGACAAGGTCTCATACTATGAAGTCAAAGCAGCACAGCTCAGCTATGACACGACCTTCAGCGGTATCGCCATCAGAGACGAGAAGCTCATCTACGCCGACTACTCGGGTTACGTCAGTTATTTCGTCAGAAACAAGAAAAAATCAGCAAAAAACAGCATCATATACTGTGTTGATTCCGGCAGCAATACCTACAACGCCCTGAAAAAGGATTTCGGCAAGGACAAGCTCGACAAGACACAGATCAAGGAGATAAAATCCTCTATCGGCCGATATCTCGAGGGCGATTCGACTACCGTCATCGGAAATATCGGTGAATTCAAAGAACAGCTCGGTTCGATGATCTACGATTTTGTCAGCAACAACATGATCGAGAACCTCAAGGACTACGTTGCGGAAGGTATGACCGGCAGTTCCTTCCACGTGTTCAGATCTCCGTTTTCCGGTGTGGTTTCTTTTAAATGCGACACTCTAACCGGCATCACGGCCGACATGGTCACAGCAGACATGTTCGAAAAGGCCCCCGATGTGAGGAACCTCCGGAGCACCGGTCTTATATCGGCCGCAGACGCTGTATACCGCATCTGTGAAGACGAAAGCTGGTCCGTTGTATGTAAGGTCACTGAGGATTTCTATGTCGACAACGTGGCAAAAAGAGAAGCCAGGGTCCTTATCGGCAACAAAACAACACCCGTAAATGTTACGATGAATCCCTACTCGATAGGAGACGACTATTTCGTCGAGATCACTCTCAACAATTACATGTCAGAGTTTATTGACGACAGACTTCTTTCGGTCAGATTCATCAATGACCGCGACAAGGGACTTAAGATCCCCGTTTCAAGCGTTGTCCAGAAAGATTATTACCTCGTCCCTCTCAACATGTTCGTTGAAGACAAGGTACACAACGTAATGCTTCTGAAGAAAGAAACGGCCGATCCGAACACCGGAGAGATCTATCTCACCAACGTTTATCCCACCAAGTATTACTCGGACGGCTACTACGCATATATAGATCCGATGTACGTTTCCGACGGTGACGTCATCAATAACCCCGACACCGGAAACCGCATCAGGATCTCAACCATGAACAGCCTCGACGGCGTTTATAACGTCAATAAAGGCTATTACCAGTTCGTACGTATAGACAGACTGGAAACAGGGTCTGACTATATAATCATCAGTCCCTCGACGCCCGACGGGATCAGAGAATACGATCATATAGCACTCGATGCCTCAAAGGGTGTCGAATCAATGCTCATAAAATAAACATTATCATCCACAGAACGGAAGTGAATCTATGACAGTACAGGAACAGATAGCACAAAACCTTGACGGGATAAGAGCCAGGATATCATCGGCTGCCGAACGTGCCGGCAGAAAAGCAGGTGACATTACGCTCATCGCAGTCAGCAAGCTCAATCCCGCAGAATCGGTCGAAGCTGCTATAGCCCATGACCAGTTTGAATTCGGCGAGAACTGGGTCAAAGAACTCCTTGAAAAAGAGAGCGCGGTCGGAGAGTACCTTGAGGCCAATTCCCCCGAAACGGCAGAAAAGCTTAAATGGCACTTTATCGGGCACCTTCAGACCAACAAAGTCCGTCAGCTTATCGGCAAGACTGTTCTGATACATTCGGTCGACTCCTTTAAGCTTGCCTCCGTGATAGACACCGAATCAAAGAAAAAGGATGTCATCACGGACGTACTACTTGAGATAAACATCGGAGACGAGGAGTCAAAATACGGCATAAGGCCTGAAGAAGCGGTTGATTTTGCCGACTCTCTCAAAGATCTGCACAACATCAGGATAAGAGGCTTAATGACGGTTGCGCCCATATGCGATGACCCCGAAGCGAACCGCCCGTATTTTAAGAAAATGAGGGAATTATTTATTGACATAAAGTCGAAAAATAACGATAATATCAGCATGGACGTTTTATCGATGGGCATGACGCTTGATTTTGAAGCTGCCATCGAGGAAGGCGCAACACACGTTAGGGTAGGAACAGGTATATTTGGTGCCAGAGATTACGGCAACAGATCTTGAATCGAGGTAAGTGATGGGTTTTTTCGGAGATTTGATCCAGCATGTAAGAAGACCGCTCAGCGATGAAGCATTTGCGGAATACGAAGAGGAGCTTGAGTATCAGGAGCAGCAACAGGCCGGCAACGGTGCACGCTCAAAGTCATACGAGAGCAGTTATTCTTCACGTCAGCGTTCGTCATCACAGCAGGACTATCATGATGACTACGCTCAGCCCAAAAAGGCTCATGTATCATCCGAGTACGGAACATCTACATATATTGAAGGACGCGAGGATTCAAAGAGACTTCGTATCGAGAGACCTGACGGAAGTAAAGTGGTTCCGCTCAAGACCACCAATCACGGTCTTAAGGTCTGCGTCATGAAGTGTAAGACTTTTGACGACTCGCAGGACATTTGTGACGTTATTCTTTCAAATTGCTGTGCTATCGTTACGCTCAGCGATATCGATCTTGCTCTTGCACAGAGGATCATGGATTTCGTTTCGGGTTCGGTATACTCCCTGAACGGCAAGCTTTATCAGATCTATGATTGTATCTTCTTCATCGCACCCGGTAATGTTGATGTTTCCGGCGATTACGATGACATCCTTGAGCAGACCGGATACAACGTTTCCCTGTTAAAATGATCATACGAGGTACGGGAGCAGCCCGTATCCTAAAAGGAGATAATCATGCTTACTCCTGTTGAGATACAGAACAAAGTATTTAAGTCAGGCGGACTCGGCTACGACAAGAAGGACGTTGAGGGCTTCAGAAACGACGTGCTCCACTCGTACGAGGAAACATACAGAGAGAATATGGAGCTCAAGGACAAGGTTTCGGTCCTGAACGAGGGCATCCAGTACTATAAAACCATCGAGAAAACGCTTCAGAAGGCTCTTATGCTTGCCGAGAAGACTGCTGAGGAGACCAGAGCCAACGCAGCCAAGGAAGCCAAGAGGATCGAGCAGGAGGCGCGTACAAAGGCCAGCATAATCGTTGCAGATGCACGTAACGAGCTTTCGTCTCTTCACAGGCAGACTCAGGAACTCATCCGTCAGTACGAAAAGTACAGAGCTGAGTTCAAGCATCTTGCGAGTGCTCAGGTCGAGCTCATCAACTCAAAGGCATACGATCTCGATATCAAGCACTTCGATATCAAAGACGAGGAGCCTGTTGCTTCATCAGAACCTGCTGCCGAAGAAGTCGAAGAGACAGCACCCGAAGCAGAGACTGCACCCGAGATCAAAAAGCCTGCACCCAGGCCGGCAGTTAAACAAGAGCCTGTAAAGTCCGCTCCTCCCCAGAAGAAGCATCAGCTCACACCTCAGGAAGCTGCAGAGCTCTCACGGAGCGAGGACGGAGTGGAAGAGGACTTCGATGCCGGCGATTTCGACGGTGACGGTACAGATTTTGACTTTATGGATTTTCAAGACAATGAATGATTATGAGATCCGCTTTTACGAGCGGATCTTTTGACAGATACGGAAGATACGCATGAAAGACAGGATTAAACAGTACATACCCACATTGATCTTTATGATCGCACTGATCGTTCTCGATCAGGTTACCAAGATGGTCGCACGCTCCGCACTCTCCGATTCGTCGGTTGCAGTGATAGAAGGCGTGTTCGAATTCAAGCTCGTATACAACACGGGCGTTGCCTGGGGCATGTTCGGACAGTCACCCGTCGTTATCACACTCATTGCACTTATCATAATGGCTGTCGTTGCTTTTGTGTATTTTAAGATCCCTGTTGAGAATAAACGACTCAGGTTTCTCAGAATACTTCTTATCCTGATATTCTCCGGAGCTGCAGGCAACATCATCGACAGGCTCTGTGTCGATGCGGTAACGGATTTCCTTTATTTCAAACTGATCAACTTCCCCGTGTTCAACGTAGCCGATATCTACGTGACCGTATCAGGTATCCTCGTAGCGATACTCCTTATCTTTTACTACAAGGAAGAAGATCTTGATTTTCTCAAGTTTAAGCGCAAAAAGAACAACGAGAGTGTTGAACAGGACACAACCGACAAAGAATAACCAGAGGAGAGTATGGCGGAAAGACTCACATTTACCGTTACGGACGAAAGCGAAGGCTTGAGGATAGATTCTTATCTTGCAAGTCTTTGTCCCGACCTCTCGAGAAGCTACATCAAAAAACTCATCGATGACGGTCTTGTGCTTCTGAACAACGCTCCGGTAAAGGCAAGTCTTAAAGTGAGCGAAGGTGACATAGCTACGATCGATGTTCCCGAGCTTAAGATCCCCGACATCCTACCCGAGAAGATGGACCTCGCTGTCCGCTACGAGGACGATGACATCCTGATCGTCTACAAGCCCCAGAATATGGTCGTTCATCCGGCACCCGGCAATTACACGGGGACACTCGTCAACGGGCTTTTAAGCCATCTTGACGGCCGTCTTTCGGGTATTAACGGAGTACTGCGGCCCGGTATAGTACATCGTATCGATAAAGACACCTCGGGACTCCTCGTTGTCTGCAAGAACGACGTGGCTCACAGGATAGTAGCAGAGCAGCTTAAGGAGCATTCGATCACACGACGTTATCTGGCTGTCGTAATAGGTAACACCGACGACGAGGGCGTGATCGACAAGCCCATCGGACGCAACAAGACCGACAGAAAGAAGATGGCCGTTGACCCCACCGGCAAAAACGCCGTTACGCACTATAAAACCCTCGAAAGGTTCAAGGGGTATTCACTTATCGAGTGCAGGCTCGAAACGGGCAGAACGCACCAGATACGCGTGCATATGGCCTCGATCGGACATCCTGTCCTCGGAGACGAAGTCTACGGAGGTGTTCGTAAGGGTTTCGCTACACACGGTCAGACACTCCACGCATGGATACTCGGACTTAACAGACCTTCGGACGGAGAGTACATAGAGATCAAAGAAGAACCACCCGAGTACTTTCAAAAGATACTTACATCCTTGAGAACTCTGTAATATAACAGTTAGTTTTAAAACACCAGGTTACCGCAACAATCCGGAAAGAACAATATGTTGACAGACGCTTTAAAAGACATTCTGAGCAGTGATAACAAAAGGATCCTTCTTTACGGTCTCCCCGGACTCGGGAAGACATATTCCGTCATGTCCCTATCCGAAGAGACAACGGGAGGATTTGTTTTTGTCAACTTCAGAAGCGACGATACGAGCAATCTCATAAGCGTTATACAAAACGGTTCGGATATTACGGAAGCACTCGTGGAGATCTACAGGATCCCCACCGAACTTATCGGAACGGTCAGATTTGTCCTTGACGAATTTACTGAATGCGGCGATATCACCGGGATCATTGATCTCATGACTCTTCCGAGAGGAGAGTACAGATATCCTGACCTTAAGATCATCTTCGTTACAAGTGATGTTTCTTGGGCCGAAAAATATAAAGACAGGTTTGACGCACATCTGAAAGCCGAGAAGATACGATTTGACGAATATCTTAAGATTTCAGGAAACACATGGTACGCACAGGTCGTTGAAGCGCACATGACAGAGAAAAAATCCATGCCTGCGCTCATTCACAACGAGCTTATCAACCTTTATTACGAATACATAGCCACGGGTGGATATCCGAGAGCCGTATATGAATCGGTTAAAGAGCTGCCTCTCGTTTATCCCGAAGATCTTGCAGCAGAAAGATTTAACGAAATGCTTGGCAGGATCGCTTCCGATGATGACACGTCGACAGGGGTGATCAATAAGCTTCAGATCATTAATACGATACCTGAGTGCTCCAAAAACTCCAAGTTTGTGATCGCGAAAACAGGCAGAAGACATATAAGCAAAGAACAGCTCGAAAGTGATATTAACGACCTCGTATCCCGAGGATTTATCATAAAGATACCGCGCCTCGGAAGTGATACATACAGCCTTGCGTTTACAGACGACGCTGTTTTTTGGTATCTGCTCAGGAAGAACAGTTTTACACTCGATCTGACCGAAGAAAAGATAAAAGACCTGGTGATCGAGAACCATATCAGGAACATTTTGATCGAGCAAGGGACCCGCGTTTTGACCTGGGCCGGGAAATACAGATTTAAGATAAATGTTTTGATCGAAAAAGAAGGCAGGTTCTGTCCGATACGAACAACATGCAGCAAGTCGGTAAGAAGATCGGGTAACGATGAGTTTCTTCAAAAATACGGAGAAAAAACTTTTAATCAGATTCATTTCACTGAAAACACATATAATGAATCAAATGGCACTGTTTTCATGCCTATATACGGGTGTGAGTATATAAAGGCAGTTATTCCACAACTGTAGAACCTTGAAAAAAGGCAATTTCTGGGTCTTGACAAATCCTTTCTATTAATATAGAATAGAACCTGTTCACCAGATGCTACAAAAGTAGAATGAGTGTTCCGGAGGGGATTTTGTCCATGGGAGAGATTCGACTGCACGAGGGCGAGCTCAATGTTATGGAGCTTTTGTGGTCAAACAAGTTGTTGGCCGCCAAAGATATAGCCAAGATCATAAAAGAATATATCGGATGGGAAAAGAACACCACCTATACAGTCATCAAACGTCTCATTGACAAAGGTGCGATAGAAAGGCAGGATCCGGGATTCTTTTGTAAGGCTTTGATAACAAAAGCACAGGTCAGACAGACCGAGAGTTCATCATTACTCGAAAAATTATTTGACGGTTCGTTCACGGGATTCGTAAGTGAGTTCCTGAAGAACAACAAACTCAAAGCTTCCGAGTTTTTGGAGCTTGAGAAGATCATTAATGAATATAAGCCTTGATGTAACATTTTTGGAGAAGAGGGTTTTGTTTTATGACGCAGGAAGCACGGATCATCCGTGCTTTTTGTGCGCCAGGCGAGTGCCATCTGTTGTAAACTAGTGTATCTTAGCTAACTTTATGTAATTCTTCGTATCTGAGAAGCATATCGTAGAGTGAAGGCGAAAAGTAATCAATCAGTTCGATCTTTTTCTCTGTCATCTTTTCGGAAGTGATCTTAAGCTTATCGATCATATCGACCTTAACACCGAGCATTTTGCCTTCGATAGTGAGTTTTCTGTTTTTTTCATTGAACGAGACATCGCTGATAGTATTCATATCGACTGCGATAATATTGATCAGATTGTTGAAACCGGAGAAATCTCTGGGTTCAAAGCAGTAATAAAGGATATTTCTGTCGATCTTAACGACTTCGTTCGAAACGTGGTTAACGGCATAGTTCAGTGCCAGAGTGAGAGCGAAGCGGAAAACTCCCCATACAAAAAGACAGCACAAGAAGACATAAAACGTATTAATCATCGTAAATTTGAAAGCACTCCTCCGAAACATATTATTTGAATAATTGTAGATCACATAACCGGCAAAAACGGAAGTGCCTGCGATCAAAGCGATCTTTTCGATGAGCCAAAGGATAAATAGCGACTTTTTTTCTTTTCTGAGCAGAGATTTAAGTTTGTTGATCTTAGAATCGTCAATTCTGAATTCCATATCGTTGCCCCCAGTCTGAAATATGTAATGAATCAGTTTACTAAACGACTAAATCTTAACATTAATCCGGCGAAATGTCGAGGATATTTTCTCTTGACAGGGGAGAGTTTGTGATATACAATTATTCTATAAATCTAGGTTTAACGAAACTTTAGTGGTATTTTTAAGGACAAGAGTGCTTTTTCCTTAAATTCATCCGACCCTTGCAAATACTGGGTTTGTAAGCACTTTAATCGTTAATTTGTTCTCTCTTTGTTTTGTAAGTTACTTTTAAGGAGCTATTATGGAAAACAGATCGTATCACGAACAAAAAGACATCGAATACACAAAAGCTCTGCGTGAATACCTCGCTGAGCTTCCGGGTTTTGTTACGACTTACATGCGCGGCATGAAGCAACGTATGCAGACTCGTTCACGTCTGGCTTACGCTGTCGACCTTAAAGTTTTCTTCACGTGGCTTCATGACTCCAATCCCTTGTACAGGGACAAACAGATCCGTGACATTTCCCTCAGTGACCTTGAAAGCCTCGAACCCTTTGATATTGAGGAATATCTCGATCACTTAAGGCTTTATAACGATGAATCCGGTCGTGTGATCACCAACACAGAAACCGCGCTCAAGCGCAAAATGTCCGCTCTTCGCAGCCTTTACGGTTATCTCTTCAAAAACAATATGATTAATGTTAACCCTGTTATTAAAGTAGATATGCCAAAGCTGCACAAGAAAGCAATAATCAGACTTGACGGTGACGAAGTTTCCGAGATGCTCGACCTTATCGAAACCGGTAACTACAACTGTTCGGATCACATGCAGAAATACCGCGAGAAGCTCAAGAACAGGGATCTTGCGATCATAACGTTTCTGCTCGGTACAGGTCTGCGTGTGACCGAGTTCGTGGGCATAAACGTTAAAGACCTCGATCTCAAGAACAGACGAGTTAAAGTCATCCGTAAGGGTGGTTACGAAGCTTTCGTTTATTTCGGTGAAGAAGTAGCCGATACTCTTCTGCCTTATCTTGAAGAACGTGAGGCGATGAGCGATGTTTGCGCCGGGCATGAAGACGCGCTCTTTCTGTCAAATCAGAAAAAGCGCATCTGTGTTAAATCTGTTGAGAATCTTGTCAAGAAGTACGCCGGTCTCGTCACTTCCATGAAGCATATAACGCCTCACAAATTACGCAGCACATACGGTACAGCCTTATATAAGGAGACAGGCGACATCTATCTGGTGGCGGATGTACTCGGCCATAAAGACGTAAACACAACTCGGAAGCATTACGCCGAGCTTGAAGATGATCGCAGACGCAGTGCTCGTGACGCAGTAAAACTTCGTAACAGAGATAATAAGCAGTAACAAATATAACTATACAAAAAGGAGTTACGAGAACTCCTTTTTGTATTTATACATATTTAAACTCTAAACCGTATTCGGCCCTTTTTTCTTCCACCATCTTTAAGACTTCGGACTTGGTATAAAGGTCGACTCCGGCTTCGGAGAATCTGTTAACGAGCTCTTCGTCGCCTTTGTAGTCTTCGTCCCATTCTACTTCGCTAAAGTCGTCATCGATTTCGATACAATAGTAATAATGTGTTCTGTCCTGATAATCGGGTTCGAAGTAGTAATCCATGATACAGATATGCTCGATATCAAGACCTTCGGTAGGGATAGCTACAGACTCGTTGTCGGCATTAAATGCGTAGAAATCGCCGAACAGGGTCATATTCTCGGTGAAACCGTAAAGAAATACGTAGTTACCGTCAGCATCAATGAAAGCTTCCTCATAGTCATGTACGCTGGCACCCGAAGAACCCGAGGTTGTGATAAAACCTGTATCACTAACTTCCGTATAGCACCTCGACCACGAATCCTGGTCATAACAGATCCTGAGCTCACCGTCGATCTCCTTGAAAACGATATTGATCGAGAACTCGTCACCGAACGAAGCCATCATAAGAAGCTCAGGGATTCCATCGCTGCCGCAATCGATGTCTTGGTATGTGATATAGCCGTTAAGGTCGGTATTAAGATAAGGATCGACAGTTTCGATCGCTGCGATAAGCTCATCAACCGAGTAAAGCTCGCCCACCTCAAGGCAGGACGACAGATCAAGGTATGACGATCTTTCTCCCGAACCGGTAAACCTTACTTTCGCGGTCCCTGCCTTGAACTCGGCGTAAAGATCTGCCGGTTCTGCGTTCCCGGAATCAGCACCGGTTTTATCTTCTGAATCATCACTGATTTCTGTATCAGCTGTAACCGTTGTTTCTGTTCCGATGCCTATATCAGCTGCTCCGGTTTCCTCATTTTCTTTACTGCCGGTCGAATCATCTGAAGCAGTTTTATCTGTTTCAACGCTTATATCAGCAGCTCCGTTTTCCTCATTGTCCTTATTTCCGGTCGCATCATCTGATACAGTCTTATCTGTATCAACGCTTATATCATCAGCCTCTGTTTCCTTGCTTATATCCTCTTTTGCAACTTCGGTGGTAATATCGTCACTCTTCTTGCTTTCGGTCTTACTGCTGCATGCTGCAAGCGCTATTACCATCATAAACATTAAACAAAAAGCTACTAACTTCTTCATCTGAAACTACTCTTATTATCCTTTCCAAACTATTTTTTGTAACCCTCGTAACGAAATGACGCTACACATCCTTAATTATTTATCTTAATGATAATTCGATGCTACGTATCCACGACTTGTTATATCGGTTATTTTTGATAAAGCTTTAATATGCTCTGCGCAATAGTTTGCGCCGCCTTTACTCTGAATTCATCAGTTACGGACATTGCGCATTCCTCGGGGTTACTCAGGAACGAAAGCTCAATAAGTACCGAAGGTACATTGTTGAATTTAGTAACGGTAAAATCCGTTGTAAGCACGTTCATATCGTTGGTGCCGAGCGCTGCGATAAGGGCCTCCTGAAGCGTCACGGCCATAAGCTCACTTGTGATGGTGCCCCCTCGTGACACGTTGGGATTATTAAGGCTGTAATAAACGCTCGTGCCGTTCTTTTCCGGGCTGTTATTAGCATTATGATGAACCGAAACAAACATATCGGCATCAAGTCTGCCACCCAGATACGCGCGATCTCTGAGCGGTATCAAAGTGTCATCGTATCTTGAATAAAACACTTTGATCCCTTCTTTTTCAAGTATCTTTCCGACCAGCTTTATAATGATCAGATTGCAGTCCTTCTCATCGATACCGAAGTTCTGCGTTCCGGGATCGGAATCTCCGTGACCGGCATCAAGTATCACGATATTGTCGTAGATGTCTGAAGCTCTGTTAAACGTGATCGTCAGGTTCGAAGAAGTGATCTCGTCCTTATGAAGAAGGCAAAGGCCGTCAGAGTCTGTCTGAGTAGTGATCGTAAGAACGGTGACATCGTCTTCGATACGGTATTCATCGCGGATCTGAAGTACGCAGTTCTCACACTTATTCTTGATCTTAAGTGATTCAAAAAATGCGGTCTGATCACCCCTCACAGAGACAAAGATCCTGTTTTTGTACACATCATCGGTGATCGATACGTCCTGCGCCGTTACTGATTCAGGCAGATCAAGCTTTAAGGTTCCGCTTACGCTGCCGTCTACCGGCTTCACCTTGTTATCAAGAAACACACCCGATCTGTGAAGCTCGTAGATCCTTCCTGTGGCAGTTGTTTCCTTAACAACGGACATCTTTTTGTCGGAATCCCACGAGTATGAGTATCCGAGTGTTTCAAAGACGAGCCTGCCCGGAAGGTAGTAATTACCGGAATCACTGTCCTGTTTTATGAATTTGGGTGCAACTCTCGTATATTCCGCCTTACCGTTCTTGTAGATAATGGGGCTGCCCGTATAGAACTCGATTGAGCAGTCTCCTCTGGTGATCCTGATGCGACCAAGCTTCTTGTTAAAAGAATAAGTCACATCCGGAAGCGCCTTAAGAACGATCTTTTTAATGTTTATATAGGCAGTGTCGTCAAAGACAAAAGTCGGCGTCTTCTTAATGTTGACCTCTTTACCGTTAAAAGAGAATTTTCCGAACGAGCCGTCATAAATAAGTGCGGTTCCGTCAACCACAAGTCTTACCGTCTTTGTTTCCTTAGCGGCTGCACTGACATTTATGCTCGGCAAAACAGCCGCCAGCAGGCACAAAATGACCATAGCGGTAATGATAGTTCTTTTCATAATAAAACTCCTAAAAGCTTAAATGATCTGTTCGGTTTCTTCAACCGGAATAGAGATGATCCTGTTCTTGCCGTTGTGCTTAGCAAAATAAAGCCTCGAATCGGCAATCTTGATCCAGTCGTCTTTGGTGTACTTAGGATCATATTGAACAAAACCACCGCTGAAGGTGATACTGTGATCACCCGAGAAATCATATCTGACATCCCTGAAATTGGAAAGTATCTCGTTGGCCTTCCTGAGCGCGTCATCAATCTCCATGTTCTTGAACATGACACAGATCTCTTCTCCTCCGTAACGGCAGGGAATGATATCTTTTCTGCCCATGTCAAGAATGACCTGTGCAAGAGTCCTCAGGACAACGTCACCGTTCTGGTGCCCGTATGTATCATTTACTCTCTTGAAGTTGTCGATATCGATCATAAGCAGATAAAGCGAGTGCTCGGGGTTGTAGTTCTTGATGAGCTCATCCATGATCGAATCCATACCGCCTCTGTTGTAGAGGCCGGTAAGAGGATCGAGACGCATCTTGTTAAGAAGCCGCTCCTCATTGGTGTGGCCGACTTTAACGGTATGTAACTGCGAATAAATGAACCTCAGGAGCAGGTTCGAGCAGAAATATGCAACGATGATTATCGCGCTGGCGATGATGTAATTAGAGATATAAACGTCATGCTCTTCAAACAAAAGATTACCGACAATGTACGAAGAAAGAGTCGATATCATGGATATGACAGTAATGGCATATGTAAGCCTGTTTTCCGCGAAAACGGCCGAGATAAATATCGCAAGGCTCGGAAGGCTCAAAACTGCGGCATAAACGCCGTGGAGGTTCTGAATGACCACGCAGATGAAAAGTAGCATCGAGCAGATAGCGTAATTCTTCCCGCGCTGTGAAACTTTCTTTGACGTAAGAAGGAAATACGTAATGACCACAGCAGCTACATTAAGCGCCGTGGGTATGTAGATATATCGCATCCTGTACTGCTCGTCGGTACACTTGACCTGCATTCTGAACTGCGGAACAACGAAGATAAGGATTTCCATGAACAAGCAAGCCAGACAGAAAAAGACTCCTATCAGGAACAGGGGTTTCCGCCATCTCTTTTGAAAGTCATATATGTTCATAAACAAAATCCTTTCGATC
>JAEEGI010004213.1_pt1 | contig 33816 bp, 21 predicted proteins | sample 8958751 | NCBI WGS metagenome assembly JAEEGI01 (sample SAMN16246545, study PRJNA631951) | gut metagenome | biome: gut microbiome; feature: rumen; material: KS-attached | host: Bos | place: Iran: Karaj | collected 2018-10
AGGGAAACTCCCGTCCGACTTGCATGTATTAGGCCTGCCGCTAGCGTTCATCCTGAGCCAGGATCAAACTCTTCATTGTATTATTGTTGTACTTTCTTGTTTTCCTGTTAGGGCTCCGCTATGATTTCATTTTGCTGTTCCTTACCGAGCGGCCCGCGCCTCCAAGGCGCAACCGCTCGCTCTTGCTTCTTATGCTGGCCTCAAGCTTTCAAAGAACCTTCGCCCTCCCCCTCTTTCAAACTGCCTCTATCGTGGGGGCGAAAACGGCTGCAAAATTACAGCTTTTTCCTTTACGCGCAAGCGTTTTCGCAACTTTTTTTCGTCTTTTTTTCATTTTTTTTCTTCGGCGCTGATAATCAGCGCCGTGCAGACAAGGATTTTTTCCGGCCGACGCAGCGGGAACGCCCAGGAAGGCCGGAAACGGCGCCCTTTCCGGGGCGCCGCCTGCGTTTTTTGCCCCCTGGGCGGCCTTCGGGCCGCCCAGGGCTACCAACAGCACACCCCTACGGGGTGGGTTTTCGAAATCGTCACCGACCCCACGGCGTAAACCGTGGGCTACCGACAGGATGCCCCCATGGGGCCATTGTTCCAATCCCTGGCTACCGACAGGATACCCCTACGGGGTGGGCTTTCGAAACCGTTACCGTTCCCCTTTACGCGCAAGCGTTTTCGCAACTTTTTTTCGTTTTTTTTCATTTTTTTTCTTCGGCGCTGATTATCAGCACCGTGCAAACGGTGGTTTTTTCCGGCCGACGCAACGGAAACGCCCAGGAAGGCCGGAAACGGCGCCCTTTCCGGGGCGCCGCCTGCGTTTTTTTGCCCCCTGGGCGGCCTTCGGGCCGCCCAGGGCTACCGACAGCACACCCCTACGGGGTGGGTTTTCGAAATCGTCACCGACCCCACGGCGTAAACCGTGGGCTACCGACAGGGCACCCTTACGGGGTGCTACCGAAGCCCCCCCCTAGGGGGGCGTTCCCCGTTTTCCCCAAGGGATGCCTGGCTACCGACAGCACACCCCTACGGGGTGGGTTTTCGAAACCGTTACCGTTCCCCACGGCACAGGCCGTGGGCTACCGACAGGATGCCCCGACGGGGTGGGAAGAACCCCGTCAGGGGTTCCATGTCGGTAGCCAGGGGTCCCACCCCTGGGCAAAGGGGCGTAACCCCAGGGCAAAAACGGATCGGATCCATATACATATTAATAACATCATCCCATTTCCCCGGGGTTTCCAACCCCGGGACCCCACGGCACAGGCCGTGGGCTACCGACAGCACGCCCCTACGGGGTAGGTTTCCGAAACCGTTACCGATCCCACGGCGTAAACCGTGGGCTACCGACATGGCGCCCCGATGGGGCCTCATGGGGCGTCAACGCCCGTTTTCTGTGTTCGTAAATAATAAAAGGAGCCTATATATAAATAAGGAGCCTATATATAAATAAGGAGTCCCCTAAGAAGGGGACTCCCTTGTTCATCCAAAACCGATCGGATCTTACTTCTTCAGCAAATCACGGATTTCGGTCAACAGCTTGATGTCTTCTGAAGGTTCGGCGGGAGCCGGTTCAGGAGCCGGTTCTTCCTTCTTCTTGGTTTTGTTAATGGCCTTCACCATCAAGAAGATGCAGAGCGCAATGATCAGGAAATCGATGATGTTCTGGACAAATTGTCCCCAAGCAAACACCGAAACGCCCGCTTCTTGCGCTGCTTTCAGCGTGGCGAATTTCTCATCCGTGGATAGGTTGACAAAGAGGTCGGTAAAACTCACATTGCCAATGGCTTTGCCCACCAACGGCATGATGATGTCGTTCACCAAGGAAGAGACAATCTTGCCAAATGCGCCGCCGATGATGACACCGATGGCCATGTCCATGACGTTGCCTTTAACGGCAAACTCTTTGAATTCTTTGAAAAATCCCATAGTATTAAGTTTTAAGATGTTTTAATGCCTATTTGGTTGCAAACATATAAAAACAACTTGGTTTTTCCAAAGAAAAACAAGGCTTTTTCGAGGATGACGTGCTGTTTTTTACAGCAGACGTTCGTATCGTTAGAATTCCGAAGTGAAATGGAACTGGATGTCGGGATACTTCTCCATGGCCATCTGCAAGGCGTATGGTGATTCCGCCAAGAAGACATCACGGCCTTCCTTGTCCTCGGCCAGATTCAAGGCTTTCCGGTTCTTGAAATCCTTGAGCTGTTCCTCGTTGTCGCTGGTGATCCAGGCGGTCTTGTAGAGCGAGATGGGCTCGTACCGACAGGAGGCATTGTACTCGTGCAGGAGACGGTATTGGATGACCTCGAACTGCAGCTCGCCCACCGTTCCGATGATCTTGCGACCGGTCATCTTGCCGGTGAACAGCTGGGCGACACCCTCGTCGGTAAGCTGCTCCAATCCCTTGGCCAACTGTTTCGACTTCATCGGGTCGGCATTCTCCACATAACGGAACTGCTCCGGCGAGAAACTCGGGATCCCTTTGTAGTTCAACACCTCTCCCTCGGTCAACGTGTCGCCGATCTTGAAGTTGCCCGCATCGTAAAGACCCACGATGTCGCCAGGAAACGCCTCATCGAGCACCGATTTCTTCTGGGCCATGAACGCCGTGGGGTTGGAAAACTTCAACTCACGACGTTGCCGTACATGGAAATAGTTCTTGTTGCGCTCGAACTTGCCCGACACCACACGCACAAAGGCGATGCGGTCGCGGTGGTTGGGATCCATGTTGGCGTGGATCTTGAAAACGAAGCCTGTGAACTTCTCCTCCGTAGGCTTGATATGCCGTTCCTCCGTGTCGCGTCCGATGGGCGTCGGGGCGATTTGGATAAAGCAGTCCAGCAGTTCCTTCACACCAAAATTGTTCAAGGCCGATCCGAAAAACACCGGACAAATGTCGCCTTGAAGATAGGCCTCACGGGAGAAGGGGTCGTACACACCCTGTACCAGGTCGGTTTCCGTACGCAACGTCTCGGCGTCATCTCCCAAGATGCGGTCCAATTCGGGATTGCCGAGATCGTCGAAGGCGATCCCTTCGGTGATGTGCTGCTTGTCGGACTGGAACAGGTAAAGGCTCTTGTCGTAGATGCTGTACACCCCCTTGAACTTCGGGCCCATGTTGATCGGCCAGCTCAGAGGTGTCAGACGCAAACCCAGCTTCTGTTCGATCTCGTCCAACAGCTCGAAGGCATCTTTACCGGGACGGTCCATCTTGTTGATGAAGACGATGATCGGGGTATTGCGCATCCGGCACACCTCCACCAGCTTTTCGGTCTGCGACTCCACACCTTTGGCGGCATCGATAACCACGATGACGCTGTCGACGGCGGTCAAGGTACGGAAGGTGTCTTCCGCGAAATCCTTATGGCCAGGCGTATCGAGGATGTTGATCTTGATGCCTTGATAATCGAATCCCATTACGGAGGTAGCCACCGAGATTCCCCTCTGACGTTCGATCTCCATCCAGTCCGAAGTGGCCGTCTTGCGGATCTTGTTGGACTTGACGGCACCCGCCACTTGAATGGCACCGCCGTACAGCAACAGCTTCTCCGTTAAGGTGGTCTTACCGGCATCCGGGTGGCTCACGATGGCAAAAGTCCTGCGTCGATTGATTTCTTCAATGAATGTCATGGGTGTGTGGGATTTAAAAAAAAAGCGCAGGTCTTTGGGACTTGCGCTTCCAGCGGTCCGGACGAGACTCGAACTCGCGACCTCCTGCGTGACAGGCAGGCATTCTAACCAAGCTGAACTACCGGACCAACCTGAAAAAGAACTTTTATTGCTTTGCTTTGCGGATGCAAAAGTACGACCTTTTTCGAAACCTGCAAGCGTTTTTTGTGTTTTTTTTGAAAAAAATTTACTAAACACTGATTTACAATAAGATACAAATCCACCCCAAGCTACCTCAAGGAACATATCCAAGCCCCCTCCCCTATATTATAATAAGGTAACCCCCGATTCCTTGCTTGGCGCATCCATTCTTCTGCCAGATAAGAGGGAACCGATCCGTCGATGAGAAGCAAAGCGGGCCGATAACGGAGCATCACCCGATCCAGGTCAGGTCGCTGACGGTCACGCACCAGCAGCCCATCCACCGGCAAGGGCAAGCACCGTCCATCGCCCTGCTGGGACGGCTCCCAGAATGCCAACAGCCTCCCTCCAACAGAAAGGAGAGGTCCCCGCTTCTTGGCAAAGGGAACCTCCACGTCCTCCTGTAGGGTGAAACAGCACGGGTTCATCGACCCGCGTTGACGGGCCCAATGGCCCCGCAAGCTGTAATCGATCACTCCTGGTTCCGACAGCAAGGCTTCATCGCACAACAACAGGTGTTCCGTACCCTGGTTCAGATCCAGACACGTATGTTTCCTCAGCGAATACAGGGTGATTGATTCCTGACAGGCTACAGACTGACTCCGGTAGGCCATGGAAAAGGCCAATACGACCGACCCCACCAACAACTCCATCAGCATCCGTTTCCTCTTCAGATGGACAAACAACACCAACAAAATCAACAGCAACAGTGCCAACGAAAGTTCCACCTTATTAATATAGAGACCGCGCACCAGCGAAAACGGCAGGCCTTCCACCCATGAAACCAAGACATTCATCAACGTGAGGCATGCCCATACCGCCTTCCCCACCGCAAGACCCAGCCAGGGAACCCACGACACGGCCAACAAGGCCATCCCCGAAAGAATGGCCACAAAGGACAGCGGCGTGAGGAAGAGGTTACTCAACCAGAAATAGGGCGTGAACTGATGGAAATGGTACAGGGTCAAGGGCAAGGTGGCCAACTGTGCGGCCAACGAAACGGCGGTGACTTCCCAAGCCCTGTCGAGCCACTTGTTCCCGATATACAACAGGAGATAGATCTTGCGCTGCAGCAGGACGATGCCCGACACAGCCGCATACGACAGCTGGAACCCGATGGAAAACAGGTTGTTCGGTTGAATCACCAGCAATACAAAGGCCGATGCCGCAACGGAATTCAAGGTGTTTCCTTTCCTGCGCAGCAACGCCCCCAACAGCAGGAAACTGATCATCAGCGTCGCACGCAACACCGAAGGCGACAAGCCCGTGAGCAGGGCATAGCCCCAAACCAGCCCCAACAGCAGCCACTTCTGCAGGCGAATCATCCGCTTGCTCTTGCCAAGAAAGCCAAGCAACGCCGAAGCCAAGAGGTAGATCACGCCGACATGCATCCCCGAAACGCAAAGCACATGCATGGCGCCCGCCGCCACATAGTGCTGCCGCACTTGGGCGGGGAGGCTCTCGTCGTAACCCAACAGCAAGGCCGCCCCCACCCCGAAGGCTTCCTCGGTCACACCACAGCGTTGGAGAGCCTCCAACAGCCGATCGCGGCAACGGTAGGAAAAACGCAACAACGGATTCCCCGCCTCCACGCCAAGCGCGCACCAATGGTCTTGCTTCAGATAAACCCTTCCGGTCACTCCCAGCCGTTTCAGATAGGTGCGGTAATCGAACTCCTCGGGATTCAAGGGAGGCGGCACCGAATCGATGACCGCCGAAAAGGCAAGCAGGTCGCCATAACGCAAGGCCGAGGCCGGATCAGAGGGTTCCAGATAAGCCACTACCCGACCCGTGACAGCCCTGTCTCCATCGGGCATCCGACCACCCCGCAACTCCAACATCGCCTTCACAGAACGCTCTTTTGCCACGGGCGGTTCCAACACCCGGGCTACGAAAAGACCCGCTTGTCCTTCCACAAAGCCGTCCTCCGCAACTGCATTGGCCATCCCGTGACGGAACCAGCCCAGATAGCCCACGCACAGAAGCACCCAAGCCCCAATCATCCAGCGAAAACGAAAGGGTTTCAACACCCGCGACAGCACAGCCAAGACAAGCACGGTCCCCAACAGAAGGAGGAACCAGTCCCTCGTCCCTGGACAAGGGACCACCGTCTCCCCAAGCAGGATGCCCAGGATCAAAGGTGGCAGCAGCCGAAGAAAAGGGTGTTTGCTCCAGTTCATGACCCGATCGTCGAAACGGAGCGCAAGTTACAAATTAATTAAATAATAGCAATAGTATTGATAAAATAAATATTACTTTACCATGCCAACAATCTCTGCAGCCGCCTTTTCGGAAGCGCCCCTGCCACCCAAACGTTCACGCAAGGTGTCGAGATCCTCCAAAAGACGACGCTGCTGCTTGGCATCGGTCAACAGGAGCTGCAACTGCTTCACCAGCTTCTCCTCGTTGAAGTCGCCTTGGATCAGCTCCTTGACCACTTCCCGATCCATGATCAGGTTGACCAAACTGATGTATTTCACCTTGATCAGCCGCTTGGCGATCCGATACGAAAGCCTATTCGCCTTGTAGCAAACCACCTCCGGCACGGAAAGCAGTGCCGTTTCGAGGGTCGCCGTGCCCGAAGTCACCAAGGCGGCACTGGCGTTTTGCAACAAGCCATACGTTTGGTTCATGACCAACTTGACGTCATGGTCGCCGATCATGCTTTGATAGAGTTGCTCATCAAGCGACGAAACACCGGCTATCACAAACTGATACTGTGGAAAATGCGGAATCACCTTCAGCATGGTTCCCAGCATCCGTTCCACCTCTTGCTTGCGGCTGCCAGGCAACAGGGCGATGATCTCCCGCTTTTCGGATAGGTTGTTGCGACGCACGAAGCTGATTCGGGGCGTGGCATCGAGCTTGGCCAGCTCATCCAACAAGGGATGGCCGACAAAAGTGGCATTCACCCCATGTTCCTGATAGAAGGGCTCCTCGAAAGGCAGGATGACCAGCATCCGGTCCACGTCGCTCTTGATGCGACGGACCCGACGCCGTTTCCAGGCCCACACCTGAGGCGAAATGTAATAACAGGTCTTGATGTGGTGCTTTTGGGCAAAATGGGCTATCCGGAGGTTGAACCCCGGGTAGTCCACCAGAATCAGCACGTCGGGGTGGTATTGCAGCAGGTCCTTCTTGCACGTCTCGATGTTGCCCAATACGCTACGGAGGTTCACCGCCACCTCCACAAAGCCCATGAAGGCCATGGACCGGTAGTGCTTGACCAGATCGACCCCCTGCTTGCGCATGAGGTCGCCCCCCCAACCCCTGAACTCGGCTTGAGGATCCTTTTTCTTTATCTCGGCAATGAGGTTGGCGGCATGCAAGTCACCCGAAGCCTCACCAGCGATGATATAGTACTTCATAGCATTGTTCTTTCGTTCACACCAGGAAAAACACGAGCAGCATCCCGACGAAGGTCACGGCCAGAATGCCCCTGCCGATTTTTTCCAAATTCCATTTCACCATGGCCATCCTAAAGAGGATGATGCCCGGGATGAAAGCCAGCAGGAAGGGCGCCCTCGTATAGGCCTCCCCCCAGGGCGCTAGCGACAGCAGCAGGTAGCAAAGGGCAAACACCGCTGCGCCGATCAGCATGCCGAGCCAAATATTATCCTTAATTCTCATACGATTCCAATATAGTTTCAAAACGATGCATTGATTGCAGGTGGGAGGTCGCCGTCAAATCGAACTGCGTCGGAACCAGCGACACATAATTGTTTTGCAGGGCCCAATAGTCGGTATCTTCCCCGCTGTCTTCATACACGAACTGTCCGCCCAATTTCAGGCAGGAACCGCCTTTTTCGTCCTCGCACTGGGTGTAGGCTTCGATCCACTTGGCCTTGGCCTGCCGGCAGATCCGCAATCCCCGGATGGGCGCCTCGCTCCGTTTGGGGAAGTTCACGTTGAGGCAGACCCCATCGGGCAGTCCTTCCTCGAGCACGTTGCGCGTGATGGCGGTGATATAGTCGTCCAGGTGGTCGAAATCCGCCTCGGGGTCATAGCAGTCGAGGCTGAAACCGATGGCGTCGATGCCGTCCATACAGGCCTCGATGGCTGCCGCCATGGTCCCCGAATAGATGACGTTGGTGGAGGCGTTTGAGCCATGGTTGATGCCCGAAACCACCAGGTCGGGAAGGCGGTCCAAGAGCCACTGGTATCCGATCTTGATACAATCGACCGGGGTCCCGTTGCACACATATTCCCGGTAACCGGGTTCTTCCTTCACCAAAATGGCAGTCAAGGTGGGCGTGGTGGTGATGGAATGCCCTTTGGCCGACATCACCTGTTGGGTGGAAATGACCACCACCTCGCCCAAAGGGCGCATCAACGCAGCGAGTTTGCGGATCCCCTTGGCCTGAAAGCCGTCGTCGTTGGTGACAAGAATAAGCGGTTTGTTGCCGTGCATGACGATATTTTTTGCAAAAATAGTCCAAATAAAGCAGAAAAGCAAATCCGCCCGAAGGTTAGAAGCTTTTCAGAACCTGGTACAGCCTTCGGGTGGGCAGCCCCATGACATTATAGAACGAGCCTTGGAGCCCCGAGATGCCGATGTAGCCGATCCATTCCTGGATGCCGTATGCGCCCGCCTTGTCATAAGGACGGCAGGTGTCGATGTAATATTCCATCTCCCCTTGGTCGAGGCGGGCGAACGTTACCTTTGACTTCACCGAAAAGGTCTTGCATTTGTCTGCCGACCGGACCGTGACCCCGGTCACCACATGGTGGGTCTTGCCCGAAAGCAGCTTGAGCATCCTCAGGGCATCTTCCCGGTCACGGGGCTTGCCGAGAATCTCGTCGCCGGCAATCACCACCGTGTCGGCGGTGATCAGCAGGTAATCCTCCGGAAGTTCATGATCCTCAAAAGCCATGGACTTTTGGAGGCTCAGGTATTCCGGCACCGCGTCGAAAGGCATGTCGGGATGCGATTCGGGCGTTTCCTTGGTAAGGCACACAAAAGGCACGCCCATGCCTTTAAGCAGCTCTTGGCGGCGCGGCGACTTGGAAGCCAACACCACCGTATGGTTTTTCAAATGTTCCAGTATCATAGGCGTCGGGTTACCATGAATAGGCTTCGGCGGTCATCCACCGGCCCTGTACCTTGAGCGTCTGCTCGATGAGGTCGCGCACGCAGCCCCTGCCGCCAGGACGGGTGCTGACAAACCGGCTGATCGCCTTGACCTCGTCGGCGGCGTCGGCAGGACAGGCAGGCACGCCCACCCGCTGCATCACCCTGAGGTCGGGGATGTCGTCACCCATGAAGGCCACCTGCTCCGGAGCAAGCTGCTTCTCGCGCAGGTACGCCTCCAGCTGCACCACCTTGTCGGGAACGCCCACATAGACATCCTTCACCCCGAGGGCATGCATCCTCTTGGTGATGTTGGTACAGACCGCACCCGAAATGACCGCAATATGGTAGCCCAGTTTGGAGGCCAGCTGCAGGGCATAGCCATCCTTCACATTCGAGGTACGGAGCGGGTCGCCGTTGCCGTCCATGTAGACCGTACCGTCGGTCATCACCCCGTCGTAGTCGAAGAGGAAGGTGTTGACACCGGCCAATAAGGTATTCAGCTCATTCATGAATCGTTGCTATTTGGTGCACGAAGATAGACAATTTTAGCGTTAACCGCCCAAAAAAAGCGCGACAATCAAACTATTTGTGTATTTTTGTAGTTTAAATCGAAAAAGCAACATCGAATATGAGAGTAAGACATCAGTCGGACAACGCGGAACAGATTGTGGCAACGGTGGTTGAAACCATGGACGCCATGAAAGGAAAAGAGATTGTGACCTTGGACCTGAGGGAGACCGGAACGGCCGTGACAGACTATTTCGTCATCTGCCACGCCAATTCGAAAACACAGGTAGACGCCATCGCCGACAAGATCACCGACACGGTCCTGGAAAAGCTGCATGTCAAACCGTATCACATCGAAGGTCGCGACAACACCGAATGGATCCTGATCGATTATGTGGATGTGGTGGTGCATGTGTTCCTGCAGTCGATGCGCAGCTTCTATCAACTGGAGGAGCTGTGGGCCGACGCGGAACGCATCGTTACCGAGGAGCGTGACTGAACCAACCTTTAACTGTTTTTGTTTTTTATGGAAGAGAACAACATCAAGAAGCCAGGAGGAAAGAAACGGTTTAATTTCTACTGGATTTATGTCATATTGACCGTCATCTTGTTCGGCGTATACTTTGCCGGTCGCGACGAGGCGCCCCAAGAGGAAGTCGACCTGGGCCAACTGATCGAGCTGCTCCAGCAAGGCGAAGTGTCGAAAATCGACCTGATCAACAAGGAGAATGCGGAGATCTACCTGAACGAAAAAGGCCTGGCCAAACGTTTTCCCGAGGTCAAGGCAGACCGCAAGGGCACCTCTCCCACCCCCAACTACACCTACCGCATCGGCTCGCTGGAACGTTTTGAGGAGACCGTCGAGCGGGTGCAACAGGAAAGCGAGGTGGCCCATCCCGTTTACATCAACAACGTACAGCACAAGAGCTGGGGTTGGGAGCTGCTGCTCAACCTCCTGCTTCCCTTGATCCTCCTGGTCGTGTTCTGGATGGTGCTCATGCGTGGCATGGGCCGAGGCAACATGGGCGGAGGACAGATCTTCAACATCGGCAAATCGAAGGCCCAGCTGTTCGACAAGGACAACGTTCCCGTCAACGTCACTTTCAAGGACGTGGCCGGGCTGGAGGAGGCCAAGGTGGAGATCATTGAGATTGTGGATTTCCTGAAGAACCCCACCAAATACACCCGTCTGGGCGGCAAGATCCCGAAAGGCGTGCTGCTGGTCGGCCCTCCCGGCACCGGAAAGACCCTGTTGGCCAAGTCGGTGGCCGGTGAAGCCAATGTGCCTTTCTTCAGCATCTCGGGATCCGATTTCGTGGAGATGTTCGTGGGCGTGGGCGCCAGCCGTGTACGCGACCTGTTCAACAACGCCAAGCAGAAAGCCCCGTGCATCATCTTCATCGACGAGATCGACGCCATCGGCCGTGCCCGTGGAAAGAACCCCATGAACGGTGGTAACGACGAGCGGGAGAGCACCCTGAACCAGCTGCTCACCGAGATGGACGGCTTCGGCACCAACTCCGGCGTGATCGTGCTGGCCGCCACCAACCGTGCCGACATCCTCGACAAGGCCTTGATGCGTGCCGGACGTTTCGACCGCCAGATCTACGTGGAGCTGCCCGACCTGATCGGCAGGAAGGAAATCTTCGAGGTACACATGCGCAACCTGAAGCTCGCCGCCGACGTGGATCGCGACTTCCTGGCCAAGCAGACCCCGGGCTTCTCGGGTGCCGACATCGCCAATGTGTGCAACGAAGCCGCCCTCATGGCAGCCCGAAAGAGCAAGGACGAGATCGGAAAGCAGGACTTCCTCGACGCCATCGACCGCATCATCGGTGGCCTGGAGAAAAAGAACAAGATCATCACCGCCGACGAAAAGAAGGTCATTGCCTTCCACGAGGCGGGACACGCCACCACCAGTTGGCTGCTGCAATACGCCCATCCGCTGGTCAAGGTGACCATCGTACCGCGCGGCAAGTCGCTAGGCGCTGCCTGGTACCTCCCCGAAGAGCGGCAGATCACCACCAAGGAACAGCTCTACCATGAGATGGTGGCCACCATGGGTGGACGTGCCGCAGAGCAGGTGGTCTTCGGACAGATTTCCACCGGAGCGCTCTCCGACCTGGAGAAGGTGACCAAGCAGGCCTTTGCCATGGTGACCTACTACGGCCTCGACGAAGAGATCGGCAACCTAAGCTACTACGACTCCACCGGGCAACAAGACTACGCCCTTACCAAACCTTACAGCGAAAAGACCGCCGAAGTCATCGACCAGCAGGTAAGCAAGTTGGTGGAAAAAGCCTACCACGAAGCCCTCGATATCCTGAACAGCCACCGCGATGGGCTGACCCAACTGGCCAACCAGCTCATCGAAAAGGAGGTCATCTTCGGAGAAGACTTGGAGCATATCTTTGGAAAACGCCCCTGGGACCAGGACACAAACCAACCGGAGGCCAGCAACAACGAACCAACCACGGAAAACCATGAAGGACAATAGAGGATCGGACAAAGGGACCACCAAGAAAGAACAGATTCTCGCCAAGGTGAGAAACGCCATCATCGAAAAGCCAGAGGCGATGTTCAAGGACATCGACCTGCAGACCGACACTTGGAAGCCCATCAAGGAGGAAGACGGCAACGCCATCACCTTCGTCCAAAAGTTCAAGGACATGGGCGGCATTTTCGTCTATCTGGAGAGCGAGGCGGAGTTTGGCGACTGCATGCGGCAGCTGGCGCCCCAGAACGGTTGGGAGCCCCTGTGGTGTACCAGTCCCACCATGCAGGACCTGCTTCGGAAATACGGCCTGAACTACAGTCCCGCTCCGCAACGGGAAGCACACAAACGGCTGGTGAGCATCACCGATTGTGAATACCTCATCGCCCAAACCGGCAGCATCATCCTGTCCGACGCCACCACCCTCTCCAGGAAAAGCTACACCGAGCCCGATGTACTGCTGGTACTGGCACACACCCACCAAATCGTCGGCGGTTTGAAGGAAGCCCTGCACCAGCTCAAGGAACAACAACCCGATCGGCACGCCTCGCAGATCACCGTCCTCACCGGAATGACCCGAACCTACGACATCGAGCAAAACACCGTGCTCGGCGTCCATGGGCCACGACAATTGGCGGTCTTTTTGATCGACGAATAGCCTTGTTGGTTATTATTTAGAATGATTCTAAATTTCAATAGTTAATTTATTGATATTCAGATATATATGATATTTTATTGACTAATATTCAATAAAATTATGATTCGCCCCGCGATATGGATTAAAAATTACTATATTTGCATTGTAAAAAGAAGTAAAAGACATCGAGATACAAACAACACCAGAACATAAACAAAGGCATTAGCTACTATTTTCACGTTTATCAAAAAAAAAGCCTAGGAACTTTTTTTACTGACGAAACACAACGGTACAAGCCGACGTCTATGAATAAAGTCTCAATAATAGCTAGTGGATTACTTCACCATAAGGTGTGGGACACACTATGAGGCAACAGTTTTTTTATTTTCCTAGGCTGATTTCTGTTATTCGTGACTAGCGCGATCCCACACCTTCTTTCTTGTGCGGGGTTATGGATGCCAAAAAACAGAAAAAAGTATGGAAAACAACGAGATCAAAGAAACCAAAAAGGGAACAAGAAAACCCAGAGCCAAGAGAGCCACTGCCGCAGAAGGCGATGAAAACGCCATTTTCATCGGAACCCTCATCCAGCAAGAACTGAAGAATCAGGAACGCACCGTGTCATGGTTGGCCAGAAAACTGGATTGCGACCGCACCAATGTCTACAACATCTTCCGTCGCCAAGACATCGACACCGAGTTGCTGATGCGCATTTCCATCATCCTGCACCGCGACTTCTTCTCCATCTTCTCAAAGGAAGCCAAGAGAAGGATCTCTTCCAACCCTGGCCTCTAACGCCCCGGATTGAAGGACAAAAACAAAGGACGGCCCCTTGAAAGGAGTCGTCCTTATTTCTTTTCAGCCCGCAGCATCCGGCCCTACGGCTACTTCATCAATTCCTGGATGATCTCTTCGATGCCGACGCCTTCGGCTTCGGCAGTGTAGTTACGGATGATGCGGTGACGAAGTATGGCTACAGCCACCCGTTGCACATCCTCGATATCGGGTGCATACTTTCCACTGAGCAAGGCATTGCCCTTGGCACCGATGATGAGGTATTGCGAGGCACGCGGTCCGGCACCCCAGCTCAGGAAACGGTTGGCCCAGTCATGGGCGGCAGCGGTGTGCGGACGCGTCTTGGCAGTAAGCGACACGGCGTATTCATACACATGGTCCGGCACCGGCACCCTGCGGACCAACTGCTGGAAGTAGACGATCTCTTCGGGAGTCAACACGGGTTCCACCTCCAACTCCTTCCCCACCGTGGTGTTCTTGACAATCGCCACCTCCTCGTCATAGGAAGGATAGTCGAGCATCAAGTTGAACATGAAACGGTCCAGCTGGGCTTCCGGCAAGGGATAGGTACCCTCTTGCTCAATGGGGTTTTGGGTGGCCAAGACGAAGAAGGGCGCCTGCAGCTGATAGGTCTTGCCCGACACCGTGACACTCTTTTCCTGCATCGCCTCCAACAAAGCCGCCTGGGTCTTGGGGGGCGTACGGTTGATCTCGTCAGCCAAGACAATATTGGTGAACACCGGACCCTTGATGAAACGGAACTGCCTGTTCTCGTCGAGGATTTCCGTGCCGACGATGTCGGAGGGCATCAGGTCGGGTGTAAACTGGATACGGCTGAAGCCCAGGCCCAAGGCCTTTCCGATGGTATTCACCAGCAGGGTCTTGGCCAAGCCCGGCACGCCCACCAACAACACATGTCCCTGGCAGAAAATGGACAGGACGGTATTATGGATGACCGCTTCCTGTCCGACAATCACCTTTCCGATCTCCTGGCGAAGCCTTTCATACTTCTCCACAAGCGCCTTGGCGCCTTCCACATCGGAACGATATACGTTTTCCATTACCTTGATTCAAAAATTATTCATTCTGGCCGGACACCGCAGCCCAATCGAATTGCATGTCACATCCGGCATAGTCTTTATCGATACGGATATAGGCCTTCTTGGCCCGTTCATTGATCCAACGACGGATCACGGTCTGGTTCTTCTCGTTCAAGGCCCAGTTCTGGATGCGCCAATAATCGTCCTTCAGGTTCACCTGATGCGCTTCGATCCGCTTCTTGACCATGACCAAACGGAATGCGTCGTTGTTGTCGCTGGTGGTCATGGGCAACGGGTCGCTCACCACACCCTCCTCAAGGCGGCTGACGACAAAGGACAGGTTCTTGAGTTCAGGGAAATACGCTTCCAGCTCAGGCAAGTCCTGTTGTCCGATACGGTTTCCGCCATAGGCCGGATTGACGATGTATCCCCCATTGGTCTTGGAATCGTCGTCGCTGAATTTCAGGCAGGCTTCCTCAAAGGTCATCTCGCCGTCGCGGATCAGCTTGGCTACCGAATCCAGCTCGTTCTGCGCTTTTTCAAGGGCTTCCACCGGCACCTTGGCAGTCATGAGGATATGACGGCAGTTGACGTAGTCGCCACGGCGTTCAATCAACTGGATGATATGGAAACCGAACTGGGTTTCGATCACCTCGGAGATCTCACCGTCGCGAAGGTTGAACGCCGTGGCCTCGAATTCGGGCGCAAACTCACCGCGTCCCGTGAATCCCAGCTCGCCTCCTTTCTTGGCCGAGCCCGCATCTTCGGAATACAGGATGGCCATGGTGGCGAAGCTTTCACCTTCGAGGATACGCTTCCGGATCTGATACAACTGATCCTTGATCCGCAGTTTCTCGTCGATGCTGACCGGCGGGCGCTTCACAATCTGCACCAACTCGTATTCGGTTCCCACGGTGGGCAGGCTGTCTTTCGATTGCCGACGGTAAAAGTCCTTCACTTCGGCCGGAGTCACCGTCACGCCCTTCATGATGTCGGCACGCACCTGGTCCTGCAGCATCTTGTCCTTGACCATGCGGCGCAGCTCTTCCTTGATCTCGGCCATGGTCTTGTTAAAATACGACTCCAGCTTTTCCTGCGAACCCACTTGACCGACCAATTCGCCGATACGGCGCGACAGCTCGTTTTCCACCTCGTTGTCCGTCACCTCGAGGCTGTCCATCTCGGCCTGGTTAAGCATCAGCTTCTGGAACAGGAGGTCTTCCAGAATCCCGCAACGGATCTCGCTGCCGCTTCCTTCGGGTCCTCCCTGCATCCTAAATTGGAGGTACTGGTTTTCCACATCCGATTGAAGGATGATGTTCTTTCCCACCACGGCGACCACCTTGTCGATGGACTGCACCTTCTGATCCTGGGCATACCCGACGGCGGCAAGCAGCATCACCCCAATGAATAGATGAATTGATCTCAACATAAATCCTTTTTTAATTGATTACAGCAACCAAGCACAAACGGTCGTTCTCATTGATAGCGTTTCCTGACCTTCTCAAGCACCTTCTCGTTGATCTTTACCGGGTACTTCTTATGCAGGTCCTTCATCCACTGCTCCTCCAGCTCCAACTGGTAGTCGGAGGTAACCAGTCCCTTGGCCTCTTGCAGGGTCTTCGGACCGGCAGGCAGGATGCTGATGATGTTAACGATGGTAATGGCATTATCCACCGAAGAAGGTATCTCCTTGCGCAAACCGGGTTTCCATTCCACCTCGTCCACAAAACGGTTGTCACCATGCTGGTACTTGCCGGAGTGGATGTTCACAAACCGCACCGAATCACGGTCCAGCACCGAACGGAGGCTGTCGAAAGGCACGCCTTCGTTGAGATACTGCCGTACCTTGGGCAGGGACTCGAGTTTGTTAACCGTAATGAGACAGGCCTCGGCCCGATCTTTCCATTGATAGTCGTTGACATGACGCGCATGGAACGCCTTCAACCCCACGGTGTCTTCCACGGCTTTGTTCCACACCTGTTTCTCCATCAGATCGAACAACAGGATACCATCGTTGTATTCCCGGATCAAGGTCTTGAACTCAGGATAGCGTTCCTCGAGATGCTGGTCGGCATAATCCATGACCTTCTCTTTCTGGAAGGACTCATACAGCTGATACACATAGGTTTGCGGTGTAACATACTGTTGCCTTTTTTGTTTGGCGACGATGTATTGGGCGAAATCATCCACAGAGAAGCCCTGTTTCCCAATGGTAAACAGGACGGCGTCCTTGTCGGCGTCCGGCGAGAGCTCGTACGAAGCATTCAAGAGGGAACTGTCGATGGTGGACATGAACGCAAGCAAGTGCTTGTCGTTCTGCTTGAACCCATATTCATCCTTGATTTGCTGGAGCACCACTTCCTCGGTCTTCCTGGAGCGCATGTCCTTCTCCACCCGCTCGGTCAGACCCCGCTTCTCCTTTTCGAAGGTATCCACGCCCGTCTTGTCGATGAGCTTGATGATGTGGAACCCATAATTGGTACGGATTGGCTGGGAAATCTCATTGGGTTGCAGTTGTTTGACCGCCTCGATGAATTCAGGAACGATGCGGTTGACGGTGAAGGTACTCAGCTGCCCGCCCTGATGGGAGGTGGCCCGGTCTTCGGAATACTTCCTGACCGCTTCCTTCCAGTTCTTGCCGTCTTCTTCTTTCAGTTCCTTGTAAATGTTGTCAGCCTTGGCCTTCGCTTCGGCGACCTCGCTTTCCGAGGCATTGGGAGCCAGTTTCAGGAAGATATGGGCCGCATCGATGGAACCCAGGGCATCCGTCACGCTGTTCACCTTGATCAGGTGGTAGCCGAAATCGGAACGGACCGGCATGGAGATCTCGCCTTCCTTGGTGTTATAGGCACCCGTCTCAAAGGGATAGACCATGTCGAACACCGTGAAGAAGCCCAGATCGCCCTTGTTGCCCGGACGGCCGGGGGTGGTCTCCGTGGCGGCGATATCGCGTGCGGAGGGGTCTTCGGAATATAACACAGCCAGACGGCCGAAGTCTTCACCCTTCATCGCCTTCTTGCGGATATCCATCGCCTTGTTGTAGGCTTTCAGCGTATCGACCGGAAGGGCATGCTTGTCGCAACGGATCAGGATGTGGGAGGCCCTGATGTCTTTCAGCTTGCGCTGATAGGCTTCCTCCACCAACTCCTCGCTCACCTCGTCGTTGGTGAAATAGGGCTTGGCCAACTGCTTGCGGTAGCCATCCAGCTCCCTCTTGAACTTGGCAGTGGTGTCAAGGCCCATCTCATGGGCTTCCATCACCTTCATGCGGAAATTCACAAAAAGGTCGAGGTAGTCGTCCACCGACTTCTTGTCGATGGCATCGCTACTCAGGTTGTTCTTGCTATAGACGTCGGAAAACTCCTTCACCGTCACAGGCTGTCCGCCGATGGTCATCAGCACCTGCTTGTCCAACTTCGACTGGGCGGAGGCCGCCATGACAAAGAGACCGGTCGCCAACAGGGCGAGGCCTCTCAGAAAATGCGTTCTTTTCATGGATTGATATGGCTTTTTCTAATTAGGATCTTTTGCTGTAATTGGGGGCTTCCTGCGTGATGGTGACATCGTGCGGATGGCTTTCGAGGATACCCGAGCTGGTAATGCGGATGAACTTGGCTTTCTTGAGCTCATCGACGGTGTGCGACCCCGTGTAGCCCATGCCGGAACGCAAGCCGCCGACCATCTGGTAGACCACCTCCGAGAGCGATCCTTTGTAAGGCACCCGACCGGCAATGCCTTCCGGAACCAGTTTCTTGATATCGTCTTCCATGTCCTGGAAATAACGGTCCTTGGAACCCTGCTGCATGGCTTCGAGCGAGCCCATGCCACGGTAGGTCTTGAACTTACGGCCTTCGAAGATGATGGTGTCGCCTGGCGACTCGTCAACCCCGGCAAAGAGGGAACCCGCCATGATGGACGAGGCACCCGCGGCAAGGGCCTTGACGATGTCGCCCGTATAACGGATACCACCGTCAGCGATGATCGGCACATCGGAGTCTTTCAGGGCACGGGCCACGTCGAGCACCGCGGTCAGCTGAGGCACGCCGATGCCCGCCACCACACGGGTGGTGCAGATGGAACCGGGACCGATACCTACCTTGACGGCGTCGGCACCTGCTTCCACCAAGGCCAAGGCCGCCTCACCCGTGGCGATGTTGCCTGCCACGATGTCGATGTCGGTGTAGCGTTGACGCAAGGCCTTGACCATGTCGAGCACGCCCTGGGAATGTCCATGCGCGGTATCCACCACCAAGGCGTCCACGCCGGCTTCCACCAACGCATCGGCACGCTCCATGGTATTGGCGGTGATGCCCACGGCGGCAGCGACGCGCAACCGGCCACGGCTGTCTTTGCAAGCATTGGGACGGGCCTTCACCTTGATGATGTCCTTATAGGTGATCAAGCCCAACAGATGGTTCTCCTCATCCACGACGGGGAGCTTCTCGATCTTGTATTGTTGCAGGATATCGGCTGCCTTTTCGAACGACACCTCACGGGTGGTGATCAGGTTCTCGCGGGTCATCACCTCGCTGATGGGACGGTCCAGGCCGCGCTCGAAACGGAGGTCGCGGTTGGTGACAATGCCTTTCAGATAATGATGGCTGTCGACCACCGGGATACCGCCGATATGGTATTCGCCCATCAGGTTGAGGGCGTCGCGAACCGTAGCGTCCACGTGGATGGTGATGGGATCGCTGATCATGCCGTTCTCGGCACGTTTCACCTTACGCACCTCAGCGGCCTGCTTGCCGATGGTCATGTTCTTATGCAACACGCCAATGCCACCCTCTTGGGCAATGGCAATGGCCATGCGGGATTCGGTCACCGTGTCCATGCCAGCGGAGACAATGGGGATGTTCAGCTGGATGTTGCGGGTGAAACGGGTTTTCAGACTGGTTTCGCGAGGAAGCACATTACTATAGGAAGGGACCAACAGCACATCGTCGTAGGTCAAGCCTTCACCAACAAATTTATCGTTATCCAATGACATAAGCTTTTGTTTGTATTAATCGGCAAAGATACAAAAATGTTGCATTATGCCACGGATAATTCCGCCTTTTCTTGCATTAATTCACGAGAATGGTCCGATTGAGTTCCACGCCGTCCTCGTCGACGCAACGCAACCGGTAGGTGCCCTGTTCCACATCGATCGGCATCTGATGGTTCAGCCGGGTGGTTCCCAAAAAGACATCGTTCAAGGTCCAGTAGATGGTTTTCTTCGGGTCGCGATGGGCAATCTCGAAGATCACCTGTTGGCGGTTGCCTCGGATACCGATGGGGATGGTGACGCGTGCATCGGACTTGGGATACACGAAGGCCATTACGTCGTCGGGGTGGGCCGTGGCACAGCTGGGATACAAGGCAGGCAAGGCGCGATAACGGGCGGAATGCTGTTTGTAGAACCACTCCATCACCGGAGGCAGCACCAGGTAGGTCTCGTAGTGTTTCTGGTCGACGGGATAGCAGTCAGGCAGCACCTGGTATTGCCCCGAGGCGTCGAGGAACACCTTCTTGTGATAGGGACAGACACCCGCTTTCAGCTCCACATTGGGCATCTTTACCGTGGTGGTGGAGGGACACAGCTCCGTGTCGGGATAGCCTGTCACGGAACAGACTTCCACATCGATGGCCGAAGCGGTGGCGGCGGGATAGGTATAGCTGTCTTTCAACACGCCTGCCACGTCGAACAACAGGGGGGCGGCGGCACCAACGCCCGTAAGTCCGGGACGCCCTTCCCCGTCGGCATTGCCCACCCAAACGCCGATGACATAGCGGTCGGTCAGCCCGATGGCCCAGGCATCGCGGAAGCCGAAACTGGTGCCCGTCTTCCAGGCAACCTGCTTCGAAGAGGAGAAGCCGCTCCATCCCAGTTGGCTCGACGGTCGGGTCAGCCCCTTCATCACGTCGAAGGTGATGGCGATGGCGTCCGCCGAGAACGGTGAAACGGATTCGGGAACCGGCTCGTTGAACGACTCGTTCACGGCGGACGCCAACTTCCTACCCATGGCGGCGTAGGCGTTCACCAAATCGTAAAGCGAAGCCTCCGCCCCACCCACGATCAGCGAGAGGCCGTAGTGGTCGGGGTTGAAGACGATGCCCGTCAACCCCATCCGCTTGAGCAGGGAGTGAAACTTCTGGTGACCGTATTCCTTGAGCAGGTGGACGAAGGGGGCGTTCAGGGATTGCTGCAGGGCCTTGTTGGCCGGCACGGCGCCCCAATATTGCCCCGAATAGTTCTTGGGGGTGAATCCCGACAGGCTCATCGGGACATCGGGGAGCAGCATGGTGGGCAGCAGGGTCCCCTCGTCGAGCATGGCCGCAAACAGGAACGGCTTCAGGATGCTTCCCGTAGAGCGTTGCGCCTTAACCATGTCGACCATGGCGGCATCCTTGGCCTCGGCGTTGTTTCCCACATAGCAGACCACCTCGCCGGTAAGGTAATTGACCACATATACCGCGGCATTCTCGATCTGGTTCAGGACATTGGTCTGGTAATGCCGTGCCATGATCTCGATCACGGTTTGCTGCAGCGATGCTTCCAAGGTCGAATGGATGTGCTCGCCTTTGTGGCTGCGTTCCTGTTCCATCATGTAATGATAGGCCAGCATGGGCATGTCGTAAGGCTTGTCGGGAAGGCGTTCCATCATGGCCAGCTCATAATCGTCATGGCTCAGGACGGGCAGGTGCCAGCGCCGGGGGGCATACAACTCCGACTGGGTCATCCGAAGCAGCAGGGCATCCCGCTTGTCGAGCAGGCGTTCCCGGGAACGGCCCGGGTGGATCATCGCAGGGGCATTGGGCAACACTGCGAGCGTGGCCGCCTCACTCCAGGTCAGCCGGTCGGGCGTGGTATGGAAATAGCGCCAGGCAGCGGCATCGAGCCCCACTACGTTACCCCCAAAGGGGGCATGGGAGGCATACAGGTTGAGGATCGAACGCTTGGAATAATGTAGCTCGAGACGCATGGCCAGGATCACCTCCAGGAACTTTTCCCGATAGGTCCTCGGCTTGTTCTTACGGGCCAAGCGCACCACCTGCATGGAGATCGTACTGCCGCCCCTTACCACCTCGCCTGCCTTGGCGTTCTCGATGAGCGCTTCCACAAAGGCGACGGGGTTGAACCCAACATGTCGGAAGAATTGTTGGTCTTCGTACTCGAGCAGACAGGCGAAATACTTGTCGGAGTACTGGTTGGAGGCGGGAAAACGCCATTGCCCGTCGGCAGCGATGCGGGCCCCCAGCAACTCCCCTTCCTTGGAGGTCAGGACGGTGGAATAGTCGTCGTCGAACCGAGGTACGGGGATGCACAAAAAGAGGAGGAACAGGCCAAGGAGCACCGCGCCTACGATCTTCAGCCTACGATATCCCTTGTTCCTGTTCCTCATCGAACCCATGGTTACGCACCTATGTTTCCCGTCAACGCACCGTCACCGGGCGGGCCGGAATCACATAGTAGATGTCGTTGTTGTACATGTCTTCGCACCGTACCGCCGGCAGCATGAAGGCCCCTTCGTAGGTGGCGTTCAGTTTCAGGGTGAAGGTCTTCTTGGACCTGCTGGAGAGATCGAAGAAGAAGTAGGCGCGGTCGTCACGGATATCCTGATGCTTGGCACCCAGGTTGGTCTCCTTGCCTTCCAGCCGCTCATTGACGATCTCCCAACCCGAAGCCAGGTAGTACGACAGGGCCAGTTCCGTCACGAGGTAGTCGCTCGGGTTCTCCACCGTGATCTCCACAGTGAAGTCGGTGCCCATCGGGAGGTTGGCCGGATCGATCTTGGCACCCGCCTTGTCGAAGTACTGCACCCCCATCTTGATGAAGTTGCCGGTCTCCGTCGTCTCGTATTCGGCAGCGGCCGTCTTGGTGTAGACCTTGGCCGTCAGCTTCTGGTCGCATTGGTTGGTGACCTCCACCTTGTTGGCGCCGATCTTGGGCGTGATGGCAAAGCCGGTGGAGCCGATGTTGGTGTTCAAGGTACGGGCTTCGCCATTCACCTTGACCGCCGCGGCGATGGGCTTGTTGGTGGCGCCCACCTTCTCGGCATACTTGCCCAACGCGAAGAGGGCGAATGCCGTGGATTGCGTGTCGAGCCAACGGTTGCTGTTGAGGATGGTGCAGAGGTCGTCGACATGGCCCTTGACCAGCTCGTCCTTGCCGCAGAGCATCTCGCTGTAGGCCAGGAAAGCCAAGTCGCGGGTGGTGGAGCCGAAGGAGGAGATGTAGTCCGACAGGGCGCCTTCGGTCTTGTTGGGCCAGAACTGCGGCACCATGTTCTTCTTGCCCACCTGAGCATAGGTGGCAGCCGTCAGCAACGAGGTCAAGGGATAGTTCATCTTGAGCTCCTTGAAACGGTTCAAGGCCGCCATCTCGGGCGCACCGCCCAAAGCCAGCACGAAGAGACGGTAGGCTTGGATGGTCTCGCCTTGCTTGTAGTCGGGGTTGTAACCCCAAACCTTGGCAAGGTCGGCCTGATGCTTCAGCATGCCCTCATAGAGGTAGGCCGGCACGTCGAAGCCCTGGTTCTTGGCCTCCACCAGGAAGTGGAGCGCATAGAGCTCTGTCCAAGGATCGGTGTAGGTGCCTCCCACCCAGTTGGTCAGCGAGAAGTCGGCTTTCTGGTACGACTTCAGGCTGTTGATGCCTTCGGTGATGGCTTCGCGGGTCTTGTTCTGGTCGGCCTCGCTCTGATCCATGAAGTAGTTGAAGTAGAGCTGCGGGAAGGCGGCGGACACCACCTGTTCAAGGCAGCCATAGGGATAGGTGGTCAGGTAGTCGAGCCGGTTGTAGAAATCGACCGGGATCAACGAAGCCACGGTGAGGTTGCCCTCCTGGGTACCGCTCAGGCCTTGCAGGTCGAAGTCGATGGTCTGGGTGGCATTGGGCGCGATTTCCACCGTGTAGGTGTTGCGTTTTTCGGCGTACGGCATGCGGATGGGGATGACCGTGGTCGACAGGGCGTCGTATCCGCCACCGGACACCTTCACGTCCAAGGTGGCGTTGCCCAAGGTCTCAGGCACCCGCACCTTCAAGGCCAACAGGGCCTCGCCGTTGCCGTCGACGGTCACCGAGGTCGGAAGTGCCCCCACGGGTTCCAGGTTCTTGTTGTTGAACGTCACATTGAGGGCCTTGCCCTTCATGGTCGGCGACAACACCTGCACCTTGAGGTTCATCTCATCGCCCGGAGCGGTGACGCGCGGAGCGGCAGCATAGAGGGTGATCGGGTCGATGACCTTCATCGACTGGTCGGCAGCGCCGAAGGCCTTGCCCGCGCCCTTGGCGACCACCATGAAACGAAGCGCACCGGAGCACTGCGGCACCTCGAACTCGTGCGTGTTGGTCTGTCCGGCCTTCAGCTCGAAAGGTCCGAGGGTGACGGCGTAGGCCTTGAAGCGTTTGTCGAGCGTGATCTCCTGGCTGACGAAGCCGTCGCCACCGATGGCATAAACGGTTCCCATCTCGCCCGAGAAGGCGTCGATGATGGCGTCGTAGTTGTCCCAGGTACGGACCTTCAGCGACTGCTTGGCGTTGAAGTAACGGAAGGGATCCGGCGTGGCATAGTTGGTCAGGCCGAGGATACCCTCGTCGACCACTGCCAAGGTATAGGTCATGGCCTTGGCATTCGCCTCCTTGACGGTCACCTGGATGTTTTTCTTGGTATTGGACGTCTCCGGCACGGAAAGCTCTGGCTTGAGCTGCAGCTGGGGATCCTCCACCCTGACGGGAACCACGCCGTACATGCGCACCGGCAGGTCGTTGCCCGCATCACGGGGCTGGAGCAGGGAGACATAGACATAGACGTTCGGGATCATCTCCTGGGTGGCTTTGATCTCCACCTTGCCCTCGGTGCCCATCTTGTCCATCACCATGGACTGGAGTACCCGATCGTTGGCTTCGACAGTGACCAAGGCCCTGGCCTGCTCGCTGGACGGGAAGGTCACCACGATGTTCTCACCCACCTTGTACGTGTCCTGCGTGCTCGACATGGCCAGCTGGACAGGTGCATCGGAGCTGCCTGTGGCATGGATGGCCGCATAGTCCCAGTCGAACTTCATGACTTTGGCAAAGGTGTTGCCGCCTTGCTCGTCGGTAATGACCAAGAGGTACAGGCCCCATTTTTCGTTGGGGACGTTCAGCGTAAGCGACGTCTTTCCGTTATTGCAGGTCAGGGAGCCACGCTGTTCAGGGTTTTTATAGGTGCCTCTTACGTATTTCTGCAAGGAGTAGGCGTCTTCGCTCGACCACCACCAGTAACCATCGAGCTTATAGAACTGATAGTTAAGGGAGAGGGTGGACGAGGCGAGCTCGCCATTCTCTTTGACCACGGCAACGGGGAACTTCCAGTCGCGGTTGGTGAAATAGTACGAACCGTATTTCGACTCGGTTTGAGGCATCTCCACACCGACATAGCGCTCACAAGGAGACAGCAGGGCCTTGGACGACGCGATGCTGAAGTCGCCGCCCGGTTCAAAGACCTTGGTGGAGACCGTCGCCGACATCATCTGGTCGGCGGAGAGGCCCTTCAGGGGCTCGAAGCCGACCATGGCATTGCCCTGGCCGTCGAGCGGGCCGCTGAACAGGGCATATTCTTCCGGATAGAAGTGCTCCGAGTCGTTGCCGAAGGTATAGGTCGGGAAGTTCTTGAAGGCCGTCTTGCCTTGCGACACCCTGACGTCGATCTCCGCCTTGAGGCCGGAAGCAATGAGGCCGTTGAGCCATTTGGCGTTCAGGCGGGACGTGCTGGGATGGGTGAGGCTGACGACCTCCGGGGTCTCGAACTTGATCTCGAGACGGTTCGGTTTCACCGTCTCCACACGGAGGTTCTTCTCAACGACGCTGTTGCCGAACTTGAAGACCGCCTTCCACAGGCCGGTCTCGTCATTCGGGCTGGTCTGTACCGTATAGGTATAGATGCCGCCTACCGGGGCGTTGTTGGTTTGACGGGCATACATCCGGTTGGAGGCGTCGCGGACTTCCAGCACCACAGGATAGTCGGCCGGAAGCTTGTTGCCAAGATCGGTCAGCATCAGGTTCAGCTGGAGCTCGTCGCCCGGGCGCCAGACCCCACGGTTGGAGTAGGCAAAGGCGGCCACGCCTTTCTCAATGGTCTCACCACCGACATCGAACTTGCTGTAAGACAGGGCATCCCCCTTGTTGGTCTTGATCAGCGACTGTCCACCCTTGCGGTCTTTGGCAACGATGAAGACAGGACGGTTGGCGCAACGCAAGGCAACATGGCCTTTGCTGTCGGTACGGCCCGACTGGACCGCCTGACGCTGGTAGTTGTAAGCCGTGACTTCCACTCCGGAAGCGGGCGTGGCATCGGAGATCTGGAACACATACACGTCCACATTCTCGTCATCGCCCATCTTGGCCGTCACGGCCAGGTCGGTAACAATGACATTCTTATAGGTATGCACCCAGTTGTAGTAGCAAAGCTGCAGGGGATCGTTCCAGTCGCCATCGTAATCGGAGCGCTTGAACTCCCATCCCTCGCCATCCCAGTAGCGGGCCTCAAGTCGCTCGTCTTCCAAGGTAAGCAGTTTGGACGCCTCCGTGGCAAAGGCATAGTCGGCCGGACCGAAGTCCAGGATGAGTTGGAACATGTCGCCCGCCTTCGTCTCCACATAGTCGGAGAGCCGGATGGGGAACGTCTTCCACTGGGTTGGTGTCGGGTTGTCGAGGCTCAAGGTGACCTTCTTTTCCAAACGGCCCGACTTGCGCACCTCGCCGACTTCGTCGAGATCGTTGTCCTGATAGAAGGACAGGAGGTTGCCGTCGTAGACGCGAACGATGCGGAGCACCACCGACTTCAGACAGATGGCGTCGAAATACACGGTGGCATCACCCACTTCGGGAACCAAGACCCCCTTCTCCGTCCATCGGACCTTCGGGAGCAGGTCGGTCAGGTCGAAAGTAAAGGTCTGTTGCCCATTGAAGGAATTGCCTTGGGCATCCTTGATGCCCGACCCAATCGTCATCTTGATGTTGTCCTTGGAGTCGCTCAGGCTGGACTTGTCGAAATAGAAAACGATCTTGTTGCCCACAATCTCCGAGCGGTAGCCCATCTGCGGGTTGAGGGTGACAAAGCCGTCGATGTTCCGTTGTTGGAGCGGCTGGGTGAAATACAGGGTCGCCATGCTGTTCTCCTTGTCCACCTTGAGGTCAACGGCCTGGAACTTGTCTTTGGCCACCACCTTCAGGGTACGTTCGGCTTTCGATTTGGATTGCAACGGCTTGCCGTCGAGCACCAGGTCGATCTCCGTATCGCGTGTGCCCCGTTTCACCGGATCGAACTGGAAGCTGTACTTACGATCGCCCAGATAGATGGGCTTGACACCATACTGCTTCACGAAATCGGATTTGAAGATCTTGACAGCCTCCTCGCTCTCCACCGGCTTGGTGAAGAAGACCCGGACGTCGAATTGCACCTCGTCGGCCGTGTAGTCGGAGAACACATCGATCAGGCTGAAGTTCTGCACCTGCTGCTGGGTCGTCTTCTTTCCCCCTGATTGGCAGGAAAAGAGGCTGGTTAGGGCACAAAGCCCCATGACCACAAGCAGAAATCCATGGAATTTTTTCATTTCTTTCATCTTGCTTTTTTTATTGATATTGTTAATAAATAATTAATGATTCGGGTAAAAGCCTATTTGGTTACAAATATCCCCAAAAAATCATTTAATAGCAAATAAAAAGCCAAAAAAAAAGATGCGACGTGAAAATCGCATCTTTTTTTTTCGCAACCCGCTTTCCTTAGGCGTCGATGTTGGCGTAGGTAGCGTTTTGTTCGATGAACTCGCGGCGCGGTGCCACGTCGTCGCCCATCAGCATGGAGAAGATGTGGTCTGCCTCCATGGCGTTTTCGATGGTCACTTGACGCAGCGTACGGTGGGCGGGATCCATGGTGGTTTCCCAGAGCTGTTCCGGGTTCATCTCACCCAAACCTTTGTAGCGTTGCACATCCACCGCACGGTCGGTGCCGTTCTTGGAAAGTTCGGCGTAAGCGGCAATCCGTTCCTCGTCGGTCCAGCAATAGCGCAAGGGCTTCACACCGCGCTTGATCAGATAGAGCGGCGGAGTGGCGCAATACACATAGCCGTTTTCGATCAGCTCCCGCATGTAACGGAAGAAGAAGGTCAGGATCAGGGTGGTGATGTGGCTACCGTCGACATCGGCATCGGTCATGATGATCACCTTGTGGTAGCGGAGTTTCTCCAGGTTCAACGCCATGGAATCCTCTTCGGTTCCGATGGAAACGCCGAGCGCCGTGTAGATGTTGCGGATCTCCTCGCTTTCGAAGGCACGGTGTTGCATGGCCTTTTCCACATTCAAGATCTTACCGCGAAGCGGAAGGATGGCCTGGAAGGTTCGGTCACGACCTTGTTTGGCGGAGCCGCCTGCGGAGTCGCCCTCCACGAGATAGAGTTCGGTCTTGGCAGGATCGCGTTCGGAGCAGTCGGCCAACTTGCCCGGCATGCTGAAGCTGGAGAGGACCCCCTTGCGCTGTACGGCCTCGCGGGCCTTGCGAGCCGCCTGGCGCGCCTGGGCGGCGAGCACCACCTTGTCGAAGATGGCCTTCGCTTCCTTGGGATGCTCCTCCAGGTAATCGCTCAGCTGCTTGCCCACGATCGAATTGACGATGCCCATGACCTCATCGTTACCGAGTTTGGTCTTGGTCTGTCCTTCGAACTGCGGTTCCGGCACCTTGACGGAGATGACCGCGGTGAGACCCTCGCGGAAGTCGTCGGGCGAGATCTTCACCTTCGACTTCTCCAACAGCCCCGACTTCTCCGCGTAGGCATTGAACGAACGGGTCAGGCCGGAGCGGAAGCCCTGCAAGTGGGTACCTCCTTCGATGGTGTTGATGTTGTTGACATAGGAATGCAGGTTTTCGGAGTATTCCGCATTGTATTCCAAGGCAATCTCCACAGGCACGTTGTTGCGCTCGCCCGAAATGAAGATCGGCTCGGGAAGCAGTTTCTCGCGGTTGGCATCCAGATAGCCGATGAAATCGGTGAGGCCGTTCTCCGAGTAGAACGTGTCGGAACGGTAGGAGCCGTCTTCCAACTGGGCACGCTTGTCGGTGAGGACGATGGTGATGCCGTGGTTGAGGTAAGCCAGCTCGCGCATGCGGTTGGCCAGGGTATTGTAGTCGTATTCCGTGTGAAGGAAGATGCTGCTGTCGGGTTGGAAGGTGATGCGGGTGCCGTTCATGCTGGACTCACCCACCACCTTCACGTCGTAGAGCGGCTTGCCACAGGCATATTCCTGACGAAACACCTTGCCCTCGCGGTAGACCTCGGCGGTCATGTGGGTGGACAAGGCATTGACGCAGCTGACGCCGACGCCGTGAAGACCGCCGGACACCTTGTAAGAACCTTTATCGAACTTGCCGCCGGCATGGAGGACGGTCATGACCACCTCCAAGGCGGAACGCTTTTCCTTTTCATGCATGCCCGTGGGGATGCCACGGCCGTTGTCGAGGACGCTGATGGCGTTCCCTTCGAGGATATCGACCGTGATATGGTCGCAATAGCCGGCCATGGCCTCGTCGATGGAGTTGTCAACCACCTCATACACCAGATGGTGCAATCCACGGAAGTGCACATCGCCGATATACATGGCCGGGCGCTTGCGCACAGCCTCAAGGCCTTCAAGCACCTGGATTTTATTGGCACCGTATTCTTCGCTTGCTAATTCTCTTTTTTCTTCTTCAGTCATGATTGTACCTTATATAAAATAGACTCGCTTTTTTTGAAGGAGCAAAGATAAACAATTTTCCCGAAGGAAGCGCAAAAAAGTTGAAAAAAATGTTTTTTGCCGAAAATGGCTTAAATCGCACAAAAATGGGCAATTTTCGGATTCGAAATCAAAAACGCATTTTTACGCCAGCAAAAAACTCGATCCCCGTCACCGGGTAGTTTACAAACAAATGGTACTTTTGATGGAGCAGGTTGTCCACCTTGGCAAAAACCGTCCATTCGTCCTTCACCCGATAGTCGGCGCCCAGGCTGAGATCCATCATCGGCTTCATCGGAATGCTGGGCACGGCCAGATAGGGCGATTCCATGCGTCCAAAACGGCCACCCTGGTACAGGAAGGCGGAGTGCAACGACAGGGCCTCGTTAAGGTCGTAGTTCAGCTTCAGGCTCCCTTCCAAGGTCGGACGGTACAAGGGATGGTCCAGCAAGGTGGTGGTGTAGTTGTTGTAGGCCAGGCCCGCATCAACGGTGAACTTGTCGAAAGCCAGCCAGCGCATGTTGGCCAGGACGCTCACCACCTTGGTCTCGTCGTAGCAAAGCACGAAGAGGTTGTCCGCGAACTGGTCCTCGATGGCCCTACCCTGCCCCAGGTAGAAAGCGTCATTCGCCGTATGGCGATAGCGGACCCCCAGGTGGAGGTCCATCGTATTCATGATGTTGGTGCGCACGCCCCCTTCAAAGCCCAACTTGACATTGGCCAAAGCCAGCGTCAGGCCGTTCCCCACAAAGGGGTTCTCGCCCACGATCTCGCTGTAGGTAAGCATCTTTCGGCCTCCGTTCAGGCCGGCATAGAACTCCACCTTCTTGTCCAGCACGAAGAGGCTGCCCCGCAGGTCGGGCCGAAGCATCACTCGGGAGCTGCTGTCGGGCGTGGCACCCGTAGCGTCGAGATGGAAGCCCAGGTGCAGCCGATAGTATTCGTCTTTCATCTCAAAGTAGGGCTTGAATGCGACCAAGGCCGTCTTTTGGCTTACCACCGTCGCCGGTTCCATGAACAGGGCGGCAGGATCCGACTGGTAGGCGTCGAACTGGAAGGCGAGGTCGGCCCCCAGCTGCTGGGGATGGCTCTTGTCGCCCCACCAGTTGTTGGTGTATGCCAAACCATAACGCAGGTCGGCAAAGTGCTCCGACGAAGCGAAGGCGGAAAACAGGTAATGGTAATCGAAGGTGGCCCGATGGCTCAACTCCCGTATGCGGGTGGTAGCGGGGCTGATGGCGACATGCGTGCCAATGGTGTTGTAGGCCTGCCGCGGCGTCAGCAGCCCGAACACGTCCTCATCGCCCGTCCATTCGGAAGGCCGAAGACCGTAATAATGGACCACGTCATTCTTATAATAGACCTGCCCGTTGACCTGCAAGTCCTTGAAACGGGCACTGCTCAAGCCAAGGCTGAACGCATTGTTCATCATCCCCGAAAAGGCATGGTCCTTGATGCCGAGCCAGGTGGAATAATGCTGCACCCCGACACCCAACCCCAAGGTCTTGGTCAGCATGGAGTTGTGCTTGTAGAGGAACACCGGCGACAAACGGGTACCGATGCCCGCCAAGAGGAAGTTCTTGGTCTGCTCCATCCCGCGACCCTTGGTGTTCAAGGGCTGGGCGCTAATCTTGTCCAACTGGATGGGGAAACGGTGCTGGATCTCCATGATGTGCGTCTCGGCATCCGGCATCTCGAAGGTAGGCTGCGGCGCCTCGGGCTGGAGGAGGATCTTGTCCACCTTGTTGACCTTGGGCCGATAGGAGCCCTCGATGGTGACCTCTTCGTTATGTTGCGCAAACAGGGCCATCCCTGATAGCAGTGCAACAGTAAGCAAAACGGGTTTTATTGACATGGCTTGTTGTTGTTTTCGGCGTTCAAAAAAATTATTCCCTGATATGATCCAGCCGGTGCTGTGCCTCGGCACGAAGCGCCTCGATCGAGCAGTTGTCGATCACGCTGCGCAAGGTCTCCTTGGCCTGGAAGGCATTGTCCTTGGCGACATAGACGTCCGCCAGCAGGATAAACGACTTAGCGACCCAATACTCGTGGTTGGCGAAGCGGTCGGAAATGCTGAAGACCTTGTTCTCCGCCTCGTCGAGCTCGTTCATCCGGAAGGAAGCGGCCGCGGAGTAATAGGCGCTCTCGGCGCCGAAGACGGAGCGGTCGGCCTTGGAGCTCTTGTCGAGCCACTGGATGGCCGTCGGGTAGTTTTCTTTCATGAAGTAGGACTTGCCCACGATATGGTTGATCTGGTTGGTCTGCTCCTCCGTCAGGTCTTTGGATTGCGACAGGCTCTCCCCCATCTCAATGGCTTTGTCGAAGTTGTCCCTGAAGAAGTGGCTCTTCATGCTCCCCTCGAGTGCCTCCAGCCGTTTGAGCGGCTCTTCGGTGATGTTGGCCAGTCGGCCATAGTACTCACCCGCCTTGCCATAGTCGCCCCGGTCGTATTCGATGCGGGCCAGCTTCAACAAGGCATTGTCGGTATAGTCGTTGTCGGCTTGGTTCACGATGGCCCTGAGATGCGTGACGACCTCTTCCTCGGTCCCCACCTTCTCGGCACATTCGGCGGCATAGTGATGGGCCTTCAACACGTAGGCACCGCGCTCAAAGTGGTTGAAGTAGTATTTCAAGGCTTTCTCGGCCTCCTCGTAGCGCCCGTCGAGGAAGAAGTTCTCCGCATTGGCAAAGGCCAGGGAATCCTGTTGGGTGATCTGGATCTGTCCCGACCCTGAGCTTTGCACGTAGCTGAAGTAAGAATTGAGGTCGTTCTGCTCCATGTAGATGTTCCGGATGATGGAGAGGGCCTCGCGCGACTCGTCGGTGTTGGGATAGTTCTGCACCAAGGTCTTCAGGTTGGTCAAGGCTTGATCGTACTGGTTGTTGTTGTAATAGACCATGCCCACCTTCATGAGGGCCTGGCGGGTCAACGAGGAGCGGGGACGTTCCTTGATCAGCCGATTGAAGGCGGCGATGGCGGAACGTTTGTCGCCATAGACCAAATGGGTGTTGCCGATCTCGAACAAGGCCTTGTCGTAGTAGTTGGTACTCGGATAGGCTCGGATCAAGTCGTCGAGCAAGGCGATCTTGCGGTTGCTGTTGCCCTTGGCGCCATAGCAGAGTCCTTGCTGATAGAGCGCGTAGTCGGCATTCATCTTCCCCACCCGGGTAGCCAGGTCGTAGTAGTTGATGGCCAGGTCGTAGTCCCGGTCCACAAAGAAACAGTCGCCCAGTCGGATATAGGCGTCGCTCTTGAGGTCGGCCCGTTGGTCATCGCAATGCTGGATGAAGTTCCTGAAGTCCTTGACGGCCTCCTCGTAGTCGGGTTTCTGGTAGTTGATGTAACCCAAGCTGTAGTCGGCCATCGGCAACAGGTCGCGGGCCGTGGAGGCAGGGTACCGCTGCATCTGCTTGAAATAACGCTCTGCCGTGGCGAGATCGTTGGCGGCATACGCCGACTCGGCAAGCCAGAAACAGGCTTCCGCCTTCTTGGTGCCCGACTGCTTCCCGTTCAGGATTTTGGAGAAGTACGGCTGGGCACGGTCGTATTGCCTGTTCTGGTAGCACTCCACGCCGGCGATGTAAAGCAGCTCGTCGTACACCGTCCGTAGTTCGGGGCTCTTTTTCCGCATCTTTTCCAACCGGTTGAGGGCCTCGGCGTTGTTTTTGGCGTTCAACAGCAGATAGATGGAGAGCTCCTCGGCCTCCTCGCGCCGCTTCGACTTGGGATTGTCCGCCAGGAACTGGTCGAGCTGGGCAACCGCTTCGTTGAAGGGATCGGTGCCGGGAATCAAGCTAAGATGGGCATAGTTGAACAAGGCATCCTCGCTGATGTTCTTGTCGAATCCGGCGGCGTAGGCGGAATAGAAGGCATTGCGGGCGTATTTGGGCTGGTCGGTGTCGGCATAACACGAAGCCAGGTAGTAAGAGGCATACTGCCCCGTGGTGTCCTGGTCGCTGGCGGCTTTCTGCAGGTCGGTGATGGCCCCTTTGAGGTTGCCCGTCTTCATCTTGCACGTACCCATCTGGTAGTAGGCCTCCCGGGTGATGGCCTTTCCGATGCTGTTTCGGCTGAAGATATCGTAGTACTCGAGCGCCTTGGCATAGTCTTTCTGCTGGAAATAGGCGTCGGCCACGATCATGGCCATCTCGCCCTTGCGCTTGGCATCGGCCTGCCGTACCGCCTCGGGGCCGTCCTCGATCACTGCGGCATAGTTCCCGTTGCGGTAGTTGATCTGCATCAGGTAGGCCTGCACCGATTTGGCATAGGCGGGATTCGACCGCAACGCCTCGAAATAGCGCAGGGCCTCCTGGTCCTTCCCGTTCAGGTACTGGATGTGGGCATAATAGTACTTGGCCTCATCCTGGTACTTGCCTTCGTTGAGCGCCGTCACCTGAAAGAGCGGGAGGGCCTTGTCCAGTTCATTCAGCTGGAAATAGGCATACGCCATGTTGAACTGCATCTGCTGGGCTTCCGACTGGGTGAGCGAAGCGGCTGGGGTCTGTTGATAGATGGCCAAGGCGTCGGCATACTTCTTTTTGTTGAAGAGCATGTTGGCATAAAGGAAGTTGGCATGACGTGCCCAGGTGCTCCCGGGATGGTCGTTGACAAAGGCCTGGATCTTGGCTTCGGCATCCCGCTGACCGGCATAGAGGGCGCTGACGGCAATGTAATACTGCGCATCGACCGCCTGCTGGAGCTTTTTGTCCTCCACCCCGTCCAAATAACGG
>JAEEGI010004214.1_pt1 | contig 33809 bp, 25 predicted proteins | sample 8958751 | NCBI WGS metagenome assembly JAEEGI01 (sample SAMN16246545, study PRJNA631951) | gut metagenome | biome: gut microbiome; feature: rumen; material: KS-attached | host: Bos | place: Iran: Karaj | collected 2018-10
CCAAGAACAATTAAAAGAATAATTTAAAAACACATTGTGAATATGAAAAAGTACATGATTCTCGCAGCTGTGGCCCTGGTAGCCAGCGCCGCCTGCACCAAAGTTGAGAACACCGTGGAGGCTCCCAACCAGGCTATCGCCTTCCAGGTTGCCAACTACGTTCCCCAGACCAAGACCGGGGAAGTGAAGTTTGATGAAGCCAACACCTTCACCACCTATGCCTGGTTCCATCCCACCAGTGGTGCTGCTCAGGTATTCATGTCTGGAGAGACCATCAAGTGGCAGGAAACTACCAAGCAGTGGGCTGCCGACCGTACCTACTATTGGCCCAAAACCGGTGACGTCAGTTTTTACAGCTATGCCGGAACACCTGCTCCGACCACTGTTTCCGACGGTTCTGCTGTATATACCGAGAAAACCATTGCTATTACCGACGATGCCGTTCTCGCCAGCGCTGCCCGTCATTACGGTGCTTCAGATGCTAACCTGAATTCCTATTCGGGTATTCTCTATGGCACTTCTAATACGGATGTGACAGGTGTTCCCACCCTTTTCCACCACATTCTTGCCAAAGTAAGCTTTGTTATTAAGTTCAGTGCCGAAGGCATTACCGATACCAAGAACAAGTGGGATCTAGTTGTGAACTCCGCCTCTCTGGAGTATGCCAATGTTGGTACCCTTACCGTCAATTTTGCCGATGGCTCCAAGGGTCAGTATTGGCCGTTTAGCGCCGACACCTACAACTGGGTTCCCAAAGATGGCGCTGCTAACTATGTCCAGGCTGCCCCGGCTGGGACCAATGCCGTCGCTTTCGATGGTGCTGCCAACAAGCAGACCGTAACCGCCAAATCGGACGGAACCGCCATATCCGACGGCATCACCATTCTCGATGAGATTACCGTTATGCCGCAGGTGCTGGCCACCTCTGCTGCCAAGTTCCGGATCAACTATACCCTCACCAGCTACTACGATGGCGTCAAGCACATTGAGGAAACAGTAAACCTCTCTGATACCGGTACCGATCCTCTGGGTGTTATTGCGCTCACCGCTTTCAGCGGCAACGCCATCACCCAGTGGAACATGAACTACAAGTACACTTACACTGTCACTATCAAGCCCAATAAGACGGTTACCTTCGATCCTGCTGTTGAGGCCTGGTCCACCGACTCTGCAGGTTATACTTATCCTAACGAATAAATTTTATGGTCCGGGGCGGCTGACCCTGCCCCGGATTGCAACGAAACAGAAATAATAGAAAACAAATATTAAAATTTTAAAGAAATGAAAAAGTACTTCTTCCTCGCAGCCGCCGCCCTGGTAACCCTGGCCGCCTGCACCAAAGTTGAGAGCACCGTGGAAGCCCCTCAGCGGGAAATCTCCTTCCAGGTTGCCAACAGCCTCCAGACCAAAGCTGCCGGCGTTGTTTATGACAATGGCGCCTTTGGTACCTATGCCTGGTTCAATAACACCAATGATTTCATGGTGAACGAGCAGGTTGACAAGTCCGGCTCCGTTTGGAAGACCGTAGACCACACCTTCTACTGGCCCAAGACCGGCAGCATCTCCTTCATTTCCTATTCCCCGTTTGCCGGTACCAGTGATACCGCTGGAACCGTGCCCACGGTAACCAAGAGCAGCATCACCTACACCGGCATTACTGCTGGCACCACGGACCTGATGTATGCCGACAAGGCCACCTGCAACGCCAACGTAAACGAAGTTACGGACGACGCTGCTGCTGGTACCACTGATTCCGGTTTCTCCGGCGTTCCCACCGTCTTCCGTCACGCCCTGGCCAAGCTCAGCTTCGACATCAAGGCCAACTTCCTGGAGTGGACCGATGCTTCCAACGGCAGCAAGACTGAGTGGGAAGTGACCGTGACCAGTGCCAAGATTGGCGGTTTCAAGAACACCGGCGACTGCGCCCTTACCCTGAATGCCGACGGCAAGAGTTGGGACAAGCCCGTCACCACCGTTGCTACTGTCAACTATAATGTATGGACCAACCTCAGCGGTAGCACTAGCGACCAGGAGTTGGTAGATGCTACCACCTATCCTTCTGGTGTCAAGCTCACCACCACTGCCCAGTCCTTGAGTGCCGCTTCCGGTTATGTGATGCCGCAGGTGCTGGAGGCCGGTGCGCAGCAGCTCAAGCTCACTGTTCACATCAAGACCAAGCTCTCCAACGGTAAGTATATTGAGGAAGATTTCACCCCGGTTATCGACATCAAGGACATCTCCTCCCTCAAGGCTTGGCAGATGAACGAGAACATCCACTACACCATCAATCTTAAGCCTACTGCTTCTGATGCATCCAATCCTCACAACGACGATCCCGAGGATGTCATCATCCGCTTCGACCCTGCTGTGGCCGACTGGGTTAACGTGTCCACTTCTGCCACCATCCAGCTTTAACGGCAACTACATTTTCAATTCATAATGTGCATTGACTCGGCGTGGCTGACCCTGCGCCGGGTCACCAAGAAAAACTAAACAAATTGTAATATGAACAAAAGACTATTCTTTGTGGCTGTAGCCGTGTTTCTGGCCATCGTCTCCTGCTCCAAGCAGCAGGAGGGAGTGGGTGCTGAAACCTCGCAGGAGATTGTTTTCCAGGTTGCCCGTTACAAGAACGTAACCAAAGCCGGGAATTCCGATTACAAGGATACCTATCAGAACATTCCTTTTGGCGCATACGCCTGGTATAAGGGTGTTTCGGCTTCGGACAACACTACTTTCATGAACAATCAGCCTGTGGGCTATGATCCCAGCAAGAATGCGTGGACAACTATCGGCACCACTTATTACTGGCCCAAGTCCGGTAGCATTGATTTCATCTGCTATTCTCCTTATACGGCCGATGGAACCAGCGCCCCGCTTCCCACCATTACTGAGAACGGCATCAGCTATCCGGCCTGGAACGTGAGCCTGCATCCCGATGTGGACGTGATGTATGCCGACAAAGTGACGGGCATCACCAACAATACCACCACCTATTATTATAATGGTGTGCCTACGCTGTTCCACCACGCCCTGGCCAAGGTCTCTTTCCAGATTAAGCAGGCCTATATGAACAAGACGGCCGATACGGGTGACACCACCAGCTGGGAAATCACTGTGAACAGCATTACCGTACAGAATCTGCTGGTTTCCGGAACCCTGGACCTCACCCTGAACGGTGACGGTACCTGGAAGAAACCTGCAGGCGATGTCTGGGACTCCTCCGCCGGAGTACGTGACAACATGAATCTCCTTTCCACTCCGTTGCAGCTGGACGGCAGCGCCCAGCCGCTGGCTTCCAACCTGATGATCCTTCCCCAGTCCCTCTCCGACGGGCAGAAGGTGGTGCTGAACGTTACCATCAAGACCTATCGCGACAAGAATGACGGTAACGGTCCCCAGCTGGTTCTTACCGAGACTGGCGTGGATATTGCAGCATTTCTTCAGAATGGCGAGCTGAACAAGTGGGGGATGAACCAGAATATCACCTATTCGTTCAACATCGCTCCCAGCCTTGGTACCGAGACCGGTGGCGATTTGGACGGTGATGGAATTCCGGATGTAGAACCTACCGTTGTTTACTTCGACCCTGCAGTTTCTGACTGGGAGAACATCACGGTGAACGCAGGTATCAATATTTAAGTTGTTTTTGATTATGAAACATTTTGGCATTATAGCTTTGTCTGTTGCCCTTTTGGCAACTTCCTGTGTCAAGACGGAGGTTCTTCCCGCATCGCGTGAAATTACTTTCCAGACTGCCAGCTATGCCACAAAGGCCGGCATTACCGGAACCACTTTCCCCACTACGGAAACCTTCAGCGCCTATGCCTGGGCAGATGGTACCATCGGCGCATACTTTATGGATAACGAGACCATCTCCTATAGCGGGGGCGAGTGGAAACCCTCATCCGTGTACTATTGGCCCAAGAATACTACCGTGGATTTCTTCTGCTACTATCCCACCAATATGCCCGGGATTGCGGTTGATAAGGATGTCATTACCTATACTAATTTTGATGTCCAGGCCACTCCGCTTGACATAATGTATTCGGATAAGGCTGTTGGTTTCACCGATAATGTGGATGACATTGAAGACGATGCCGCCAGCGGTTATACCGGTGTCCCCATCATCTTCCGTCACGCTCTGTCAAAGATCTGCCTCAATGCGGTGCTTGTGTATAACCACAAGGAAGAGGCCGACGGCACCGTGACCGATTGGGAAGTGACCCTGAATTCGGCCCGGATCGGCGGTATCTTCCAGCGGGGTAACTGCACCCTGAACTTAGCGTCCTCTCCTTCTACCGGTCTTGTAGGCTGGGAGAAGCCTCAGGATGCCAATGGGAATTATGTCTGGTCGGTTTCCGACAGCACCACCTTTACCACCGGCAACTACCTTGCATCGGCCCTGACTATGTCTCCCGGCGTGATGGTAAACCTGGTTCCGGAAATCTTTGTCCTGCCCCAGACCCTGGACAATCATCAGTTCGTGGCCTTGAACATGACCATCAAGACCAAGCGGAACGGAGTGGATTTCCTGTCCGAGACTTTCGACGTGGTGGCCAACCTGTATGTGCCGGAACTCACTGCCTGGCAGATGAACCACGTGATTACCTACCAGCTTAATGTGAGTCCCACCACCAGCAATGGCAAGGGCGGCAATCCCGGCGATCCCACCGATCCCAGCAATCCGGTGGATCCCACGGATCCGGACCTGACGGATGCCATCATCACCTTCGATCCTGCCATCGATGGTTGGGATGCAGTGGATGTAGTGGCCAAGATCAACATCTAGGAGCATTTACGGCCCGGCGGGGGTGATACCCTTCCGGGTTGCCAATAAAACTGACTGCCAATGAAACAGTTGCATCTATATATACTGCCCTTTGTCCTCCTTGCTGTCCTGGCCGGGTGCGAGCGGCACGATCCGGAGGAAAATGTGCTGGATAAGGATGTAATCCAGTTGGAAGCCTTTGGAACAGACGCTACAACCAAAGCCATGTTAAATCAGGGAGACCTGGAGGTGAATGGAATGAAGGTGAAGGTGTACGATTTCCTTTCGGGATACAATGGTACAATCTCCAACCACACTAACGGTGAGGAGTTTGTCTACATTGACGACAGCGTTGTATATAATGACAGTCAAACTTGGAAGTGGCCGTTTGTGGGCAAGTCCTATAATTGGACCCGTACCGGCGTCCATAAGTTTTTCGGATGGTTGCAGGAAGATCCTTCCACTACCAGCTCCCTCTTCTTCTTTGATACATACACCCCCAATTTTACCGGGGATAACCGATACCTGGACTTGGCAAAGGTCTTGACGGCCAATTCTCCCCAGTACGATTTCTTATACTCCGAGGTGAATCCCGTAGAAGCTTCTTCCCGTTCTTCGGCCATCGTACCGCTGGATATGAAGCACCTGTTCGCAGCTTTTGCCTTTACGGTCAAGAACGAATCTTCGTCCGACATCAGAATCAATTCCATCACCGTGCCGGATTTCCCTGTTAGTGGGCAAACCCGTATTGACTTCAGTGGAAATACGGTGTCTCTCCCGGCCAAGGTAAAGGCCAATGACCCTGTTGCCGTGGGTGGAACCCCTTTCTTCACCAACGCTTTCAGCAATACGTTGCTAACCCATAAGGTAGAGGGTACGCCTGCAACGGAATACGATATTTTTACCGCCCAGCCCGTGTCATCCGGCAATTACAACTACCGTTTGGTTTGGCCGGTTACCCTGGAAACCCTTGCCCCCCTTACTCCTTTCCCCGAGAACCTCAAGACTGGAGACAATGAGAACCGGGAGTATTATGCTACGGATTCCCTGATTGTGCTCAATTACTCCATCGGCAGCTATACGGCCACAACCCGCCTGAAATTCCCCAGGATGACCAGTACGGAAGGGGATCCCATGGCCTTCTCTGCCGGTAAGAAAACCAAGCTCACGCTCCAGTTCCTGGACAAGCAGATCAAGTTGCAGTTTCAGGTATTGCCGTGGGATTATGAGGAAGTTCCCATGTCTTTTGAAGTGGATGCCGTCAATTCCACGCAGCTCAAATTCGTTGACGGAACGTATAGCGATGCCGGTAAGGTCTTTGAAGCGGATGGCGTAACTAAGACCCAGCAGATTGCGGTTCTGAACGGTAAAACCATCGAGGGCTCCTTTAACATCTATACGCCCGTGGGCGCTCACATCCAGATAGGCGTCTCCGGTGATATCGACTATTTTACAGTTACCCCTTCGGCCACCACGGTGAATCCGGAACACGACGGAGGCAGGATTGTCCTCAGGATCATCCCCAATACCAGTAAGCCCCGTACGCGTGACGTAAAGATCAAGATGCATTTTTCCGTAATCCGGAATGGCCGTGAAATGGATGCCGATACGGAAATCAACCGGGATAACTACACCATAATCATGTACCAGTAATGAACGGAATTATGATGAGATACAGAACCATTCTTTTGTGGGGAACCCTTCTTCTGGCCCTGGCTTCCTGTCAGCGGCTGGAGATTCCCATTGACGAAGCAAAGGACGGTATCAGCCTGTCTTTCGTTTGTTCCGATCCCATTACCAAGGTTGTAACGGAGAAACCCGGAGAGACCGCCCTCAATGAGAACAAACTGTCGACGGTAGATTTCTTCCTGTATCCCGAAGGTGGATCGGGCAGCAATGCCATTTATCATGAGCAGCTTACAAATGTAGATCCCACCCAGTTTTACGATATCCCGCTTACGGACGTTTTTGTAAACACCATCCTGTGCCCGCGTCCCAACACCAAATTCTATGTGTATGCCATAGCCAACTATCCTGGATCGTTGGCCAATCTGCCCAGTACATCGGTAGCCAGCCTCTCTGCCAAAACCATGGAACTGGAAAAGCAGAGCGGCCTGGTAAAAGCCATCCAGTCTTCCTTCGTAATGGCGACGGACGGCACCGTGGAGGTGGAACTCAGCAGCCGGAATAAAACCCTGGTTGCCCAGGGCATTATTCCCTTGAAGCGCGTAGCAGCCAAAATCTCGGTATATGTCCGGGTGGCGGAATCCGTAGAAATTGACAATACCATTATCATTGGCGGAGTGGAGGATACCCGTCACGAAATCTGGCGTCCCCGTCTGGATGAAAACATGCAGATTTATCTGGTCAACGGTGCCTTAAATGGGCAGGTGAACGGGGATCCGGCTGCAACTGTAACCCAGTTCGACTATACCGGTAGACACTTCGACTTTACAAAGGGAGAGGATCACGAGTATTATACTTATACCAATACAGGGACAGTAGAAAATCCTGTATATGAAAAGAATACCTTTACAGGCACGTTCTACCCCTCAGACCCGTTCTACAGTTATCCGCAGGTTTGGCAATACGGTTCCGACGTAGAGCCCTATCTGAAGCTGCAGATTCCCTGGGACCGGGATCCGGGCACCAGCACGGGCGGCACCAGTTACGGTACCATTCAAAAGAATTACTATTACCGTGTGTACTGTCCCGGTACGGAGCTTCCCGACGGCATTTCCGCCAGTCTGGACCGGAACCATTGGTACAAGATAATACTTAATGTGGCCATTCTGGGCAGTGAAACGGACGATGGAGAACTGATGATTTCGCCTGCCACCTACTATGTGGTGGACTGGCAGGAGCGAGAAGACGGCAGTGGCAGCTCCGGATCGTCCGGTACCGATACCGACAAGGAGACCGAAATCAAGGGTGCCCGTTACTTGAGCGTGCCCAAATTGGATTACTCCCTTTATAACGTTAACAATCTGGAAATCCCGTATGTTACTAGTGACGAATGCGAATTGGCAAACCTGGTCATTACGTATAAGGATTATTCCGGAAATGATGTCGTTAGTAGGTCGGTTACCGATATAACCCAGGCCGATGGTGTTTATTCTTTCCACCTGCGTACGGGCGAAAGTACAGTCTCCGGTCAGCTGTATCTGGCGAACAGTCGTATCCAGTTTATCCACGGGTTGCGGAACGATACATCCACAACCACTTATGATGTATCGGCCTATAGCATTTCCTTTACCTTGCGTCATAAAGATGCTGCGCTAACTTATTTCAAGGATATTACCATTACGCAGTATCCGGCCATTACTATCACTGCGGAAAAGAATTCCGACACAAGTGGCAATAACAGAGGTTATGCTTATGTCAATAATGGAACTGTCAATCCCTCTGGAATTGGCTCTCTGGGCTCAGTCCCTGGTAGTGGATCCTCTTCTAACAACAACTATAATATGATTATCATCGAAACCACGGTACTTCCTCAGGGATCGCCGTATTTGCTGGGAGACCCCAGGAAGAATTCGGTAGATAATCTGGTATCCGGCTGGCCGGCAACCGTCAGTTCCAATGCCGCTTCCTGGAGTGCAAATGTCCAGCCCATCAGTGGTGGAGGCAATAGAAGAATGACCTATTATTATCCTTCAGACAATTCAAGTGCTGCCGATAATATAATAGCACCCCGATTCAGGATTGCATCCTCCAGAGGTGCTACGACATCTTTGACTTATCCCAATGCCTTCCGGCGCTGCGCCACTTATCAGGAAGACGGTTATCCGGCTGGCCGCTGGAGAGTACCCACCAAGGCGGAGATTGAGTATATTGCCAAATTGAATGCCGACGGAAAGATAGTCCTTTTGTTAGGCTCCGAGTCTGGAACAACGCCCTATTGGTGTAATAGCGGATATGTTACTGTAGAAAAGAATAAAGCCCCTATATATACCCCTTCTACAAGTAACAGTGAAGATACTTATGTCCGCTGTGTCTATGACGACTGGTATTGGAGTGCCACAGCTTATCCCAGGCTTCAGACAGGACGTAATAATTTCAGATGGGGAGATGAACTCCGGGGCCAATAATATAGGAAAAGTATGAAGACAAGAACGCCATATCTGTTAGTATTCCTGCTCACTGCCTTACTGGCAGGGTGCACCAAGGAGATTCCCATGCCGGAAGAGCCGCTCTCTCCCGTGCCTGAAGGGGAGGCTCTTCTTACCTTCAGCCTGCGCTTTCCTGAACCCGTGGTTTTGGGCCCCGCCACCAAAGCCATGGCCGATACCCCCACCATTACTTCTCTCAAAATAGCTGTGTTCGGTAGTTCCGGCTTCCTAAAGGAATACCGCGATGTGGAAAGTTTTACGACGGGCGCGACCAACGGTCCTTCCCCGGTCTATACCTTCCGCACCAAAATGAATCTGACAGACAGTAAGAATCTCCGGATCCATATCATCGCCAACGGACCGGACAAACTTCCCTGGCTGTACGAGGATGCCGCGCTTTGTTCGGGTGCCTATACCACCGGGACGAATGATGCATACTGGTGCCGTTTTGTCCTGCCCAATGGTGTAATGGCAAAACGCGAATACAATGAGACCACCCAGGCCATGGAATATGTCAAAAGACAGGATCCGGTGGACCAGCAGTGGTATTTTGTAGTGGACGATTCCGTGGAAGCCCTCTTCCAGAATCTTCCGCTTGTGAGGAATTTTGCCAAGCTAACGGTAGAATCTACCACTCCCCAGCTGGTGCTCAATCCCACCACTACGGTGGCAGTAGTCAATATCCCGGACCGGGGAAGCGTGGCACCTTATAATGCCCTCACGTCCCAGTTCATGTCCGGATACAAGGATATCTCTTATGCCGATATGATTAACGAGTATCCCGGGTATGCTCCAAACGATATGGTCATCACGCAAACCGATCCCAGCGCCGTTCCTTTTACCAACGGTAGCATCTATATGTATGAGCGGCCCATTCCCACAAGCAATCCCACCTACTTGATTATTCACGGAACCTACTATCCCAAAGTCCTGGACGGGGAGGGAAAGCCCACCTATGATGCAAACCATAATCTTGTGGTGGACACTTCCAGTCCCACAGATTGTTATTACCGCATAGACCTTACGGACGACAGCGGCTATTACGCCATCTACAGGAACTTCCGTTACAGGATCCGGATTACGGGTGTTTCCAAGGCCGGTGCCAGTACGCCTGCGGCGGCCGGCAGCACGGGCGGTAGCGGAGACGTGTCTTCAAATACGGAAGCACAGGGCCTTACCGATATATCGGATGGCACTGGCCGTATTATGGTGGAATACACCTCCAAAACTTTGGTGGAACAAACAGCGGAAGTAACGCTTAAGTATAAGTTCATCCCGGATGTGGAACACGACACTCCGCAGAACGATGATGTCACCATTACCATCAATCCGGGTGGATCTGCCGGAGATGTGATCAAGAACACAACCACCATTTCCACTACAGGCAGAACTACGGTGGGCGGTGATGGTCACGGAATCATTGTCATTGATGCTACGGACGATGCCAGTGACGGATTCCGGACACTGCGTTTTACCACGAATACACCGGAGGCTCTTAGAAAGAACCAGACCATCCGCATCAGCGGCCACGTAAGCGCAACCGCCGTGGTGTACCGCGACATTACCTATTATCTGATGGAACGGCAAACTATGGCTGTTTCCTGTACTCCCAGTGTGGAGGATGTTATGGGCCAGCAGGTAAATGTGAATATCGGTATCCCCAAGGACCTGCCGGAATCCATGTTCCCGCTGGTATTCAACATTGAGGCGGAGAAGCTCAGTATCACGCCTTATATCTCTTCTGAGTGGGCCGATGAAAACCTGCCTGTTGAGTCTGGTACCACGCTGGTACCCAATAAGAGTTACCCTTCGTTCCATTTCAAGCGGACGCTCAGTTATGACGAATATACCGGAACGGGCCTCTATGCCGGAAGGGGACTCCCCGAGGGAGATGGTGGTGTGGTGATGACCTGCCACTTCAAGACCAACAAGGATCAGAGCGAGAGCAATATCTACGTGTCAAACGAGTACTTTAACAAGGGAGGTACTCAGTTTACAAACTACCATGTATTTAATTTCTCCAGGATGTGTTTCTCCAATCTGGAGTTGACATCTGTGGGAACCTCCCTGACCTACCGTTTCAATATGGATGCCGATGATACTGCATATAATAATCGACAGATTACCGTTACGCTGGACGGCCTGGTTCCCGATGGCTCCGGTCAGCTTACTCCGGTACTGGGATCTTCCAACAAGTATTATTATACGGTGACCAATGCCTCTAACACGCTCTATCTGAAGACAGAGAGTGGTTTCAACGGCGTCTATTCGGTAAAACTGGAAACCAGTGGTTATCATACTGCAGAAAGAGAGAATACAGGCTTTGTTCAACACACGGTTAACTTGACGGCTGATGATCTTACTTCTGGAGTTAATGCCGGTCAGAATCAGAGTGAGGGCTGGAGTATTGATGATGGAGAAACCATTCAGTTAAGTTTCTCAAGACTCAATAGCGTAGGTTCGTATTATGGCGGCGACTACTTAGAGCTTTATCAGAATAGCACAATGACGATTGATTGTTCGGCTCTGATGTCTCAGATTCAATTTACTTATTATTATGGTAATTATAGTAATTGTACAATGACTCCGAACGTAGGCAATTATACTCATCAAAACAACTCAACAACGGGAACCTGGACAGGTTCTGCATCGAGTGTTCGCATAACTGTCGGAGATAGGGTTAATGGTAATCGAAACATTATCACTGGTCTCCGAATCACTTATTGGACTTACGATACCAATTAACTTCAAACGGCCCGGGCATCAAGTTCGGGCCGTTTTCTTTTGCCCCAAGTGCAAATAACGCCTTCTTTGCACTTGGTCGGGGGCTTACGCATCTACAATCCAGTTCCGATAGGTGCCTAGTGCAGTTCCGCAATATCTTCCGGAGACAGGCCGGTCTTTGCACAGACATCATCAATGGAAGCTCCGTCCTTCAGCAGGGCAATGGCAAGCTTGACTTTCTTCAGCATAGAAGCTTCGCCGATGGTTTCGCCTTCGGCCCTTCCCTCGGCAAGGGTTACCCGGCGGAAGTAGTTTTCCACGTTCTGGATGTCGCGCATCTCCTTGAGGCGTTTCTCGTACATTGCTTGTGTTTCCATATCCATTGCCAAGTATTCTGCGGTTTGCAGAAGCTCTTCAAAATACTGATCCTGATGCGTATCGGGTCTTTCGGCAAAAGTAGGCAGATTCTTCATATAAAACAAGAACTTTTCCTCAAAAGAGCTGCATTTTTGATAGGGCTTGTTGAAAGGCCCGACCTCCATAAAAACGAACTTGAGGGAGTCTGTCATCGGCTCGTTGGTCTGGTCGTTCCTTAAAGAGTAACGATGTAAACCTCTCTGAGAATAATGTATTAGCTTTATACTGAGCCTCTTTAAGTTTAAATGTATCATAACTGCATATTTGTAAATTCATTCCATTAATTTCAATTCTGATACATTTATCAAGTCCCTGTTTAGGTGGCTCACCTCTGGTTTGACCTGCAGAAGGGGGGATCTAATAAAGAGTGCTTCTATACTCTTTTTGGTAGAGTTTGGAGACTACTCTCGATCGCTGTCATGGAGCATAACGGCAAAGCGGTAATTGAGGTCTAAATCGCGTAAATAATGTTTCAAAATCGTATGCTAAATTTTGAAACATCATAAATCCTAACAGATTTTAAGCGCAAATTATTATTAAATTAAATTTCCAACTTAAATATAATATATGTATATTTGCCTCGAATAACCTTTTATTTAACCGGATTACCTCATCATTTTATGATGAGAAAACAATAGCAAATTTTGAGAATTCAAGTGCGCTTACGCTTTGTAATATCGTTAATCCTTGCTCTTACGGTTTATTCTGCGGGAAGCCGGGCCGCCACTGGGGAGCCCCTTCGGCCTGTTTTGGGCGTCAGCACCAACCTTCCGTACGACATAACCTACATTCCCCATTACGGTCTCACCTCCATTCCCAGTTTCAGTTTGGAGTTCTACCCCAAAAAGGGTAAGTTCACTTTCGGGGCCGATGTGGAGTGGCCCATGTGGAAGCACCCCCAGGAGCATCGTTACTTGCAAATCAACAACTTAACTCTCTGGAGCCGTTACTATTTCAAACCCAGGCAGCATCGTTTCCGTGGCTGGTATCTGCTGGCCAACGTGAACGCTGCCCGCTATGGTATCGGCTGGGAAGGCCGCGGCTGGGAAGGGGAGGGCCTGGGCGTCTCCCTCGGCGCCGGCTGGAAGTGGATTCTCGGCAATGGCCGGTTCTTTGTGGATATGGGCGTGGCCATGGGCTATTTCTATTCCGGCTATGACCCTTATGTCTGGGGGAACGACGCCACCGGATGGTATTATTACGACTATATCGGGGACCCTGAGCAGTTTGTAAAGCGCAATTCGCGCCTCAGCTGGATCGGCCCCACCCGCGTATACATCTCCATCGGCGTGGATTTGTTTAACCGCAAAAAGAAGAAATGAGAGGATGGCGGCTCATATCGGCCCTGTGGCTCCTGTTGTCGGTAACCTGCAGTTGCCGGATAGATCCGCCGTTGCATCTTAGGAAGGCCGTGGAGGCGGAGATTGTCCTCACCACGGAAGTGCATGTGGAGTTTATGTGGCAGGTGGACTGGGAAACCCTCTGGGACTTCGCCTGGGTGGAGGAAGCCCTTGGTCCCTTATCCTACAAGGATCCCAAGAGCATGCGCCTGCATGTCTACACCCTGGGCCCGGACGGGGTACCCACCACGCACCAGATCCACAACTTCATGGGGCTGGAGGGAAGCGTCCGCGTCTTTGTGGGAACGCACAATTTCCTCTTCCATAACAACGACTCGGAAGTGATTCTCTTTGAGGCCGAGGACGATATGGCGCCCATCCAGGCCACAACCCGCATCATTTCCCCCGGTCTCCGGGAGTCCACCATGGTGCAGACCATAGCCCAGAAATCCAAGGCCGACGAAACAAAAGACTACTATACGGGTGAAGAGCCGGTGGCCTATGCCCCGGACGAACTGTTCTCCCTCTTTGACAAGGCCCACGTAATCTCAGATGATTTGAGCACTTATGAGTATATAGACGGCCGATATGTCATTCGCGTGGAAGGGAAATTGCTGCCTTCCACGTACATCTATCTCATCCAGGTGCGGCTGCATAACAACGATGGCAGGGTTATTGGATGTGGGGGAGGTGCGGCCATCACCGGAGCCGCCGCCGGAGTGGACCTGGTAACCCGGCAAACCTGGGACAAAACCGTGAGCATCCCCTTCGAGATGTACATCAACAAGGAGGAGGATCCGGACCTGCTGGGCGGAAGGGTAATCAGTTTCGGCCTCAAGGGATGCCGCAATCCTTATGGCACGGGCGGAGAAGAAAAGGAGGCCGATGACGCCAGACACTATTTGGTATTAAGTTTGTCATATGACAATGGAGGATACAAAAATGTGAGAATTGACATCACGGACCAGTTCCAGGACCTGCCCACCGGCGGTGTCATCACCGTGGACCTGGACGTGAACGATTTCCCGCCGGACGATCCCCCCACCCCTCCGCCGGGCGAAGGTGGCGGCTTCCAGGCCCTCATTAATGGCTGGGAAGAACAGACAGGAAGTACAACCATAATTAATTGATTTATCATTCTGAAATTGATTTGTCATTCTGAGCTTTGCGAAGAATCTCCAAATAAAACTGAAAATTGAATTATTAACACTTAACAATTTTTGCGTATGAAAAAGTTATTGATCATTGCAGCCGCTGCCCTTCTGGCCGCCGCTTGCGCAAAGACCTACGAGGTCAAAGAAACCACCCCTCCTGCCATCGGGTTTGGAACGTGGGCAGAAACTCTTACAAAGGCTATTACCGACCACCGTACCGCCGGCACCAGCACCTTTGGCGTTGGCGACAGCTTTGCTGTTTATGGTTACAAAGAGGTTACCTCTCCCGCTTCCAAGACCACGGTCTTCGATGACGTTGCGGTTGAAATGACTGCCGCCGGGGTTCCTGGCACATGGACTTATAGTCCTACACGCTACTGGGACCAGAACACAGACCAGTATGTCTTCTATGCCGTCTCTCCTTCTTCCGTTGGAACCGGCGGAACCGTTGATCCCCAGACAGGCGAAATCACCAGCGCAAGCATTGTATTTAGCGGAAAGAACAACGACATCCTGGTCGCAGACAAAGAAACAGTTCTCAAAGCTGCTTATGGTAATCAGGTTCAACTTGACTTTAACCACGCCGCCTCTCTTGTAGACTTTAAGGTAGCAAAAGCTTCCAATCTTCACGATGCAACCGTTAAGGTTACCGCTTTCACTCTTGCAAATATCCAGACTACCGGTGTCATGTCTGTAAACGACGCTTACAACGCCACCGTTTATGGCGGAACCGCTGGCCCTGTGGTGACTTGGAGCAGCACTGCTACCGGCACCTATGGCCCCACCAGTGGAGTTAATTCCGTGACACTCCCTCTGGAAATAGCTGAGGACGACGTTTTCCCTGTTCCCGCAGAGCCCGGTGACGGCAAGTCCACTTTCATTATCAATAACCTGGTTGTTAAGCCTCAGACTTTCGCAGAGCCCACAGGTGCTGAAAAAGCCGACCCTGCAAGCGCTGCAACCGCACAGAAACTCACAATTACCTATACTATTGAGGTAACAGGCGGTGGCACAAACACATACACCTCCACCCTCTTCCTCTATGACTTTGACGTTATCAACGACAAAGATCAGGGAGATACCCCCGTTGGCAGTTGGGCAACCGGAAAACACTACATTTTCTACATTACCCTCGATTCCACTCCTATCGTCTTCGGTGCTAAGATTAACGACTGGGGTACAGTATCAACCGGTTATCACTACCTCGTCAACTAATCTCTTGAATGCTTAATCGCATCATACGCATGGCAGCTGTTGCGTGCACCCTGTCTCTCCTGGCAGGGTGCACCGCAAAGCTGGATCCCGCGGAAAGCAATAGCAACCCTATCAGCTTTAACGCCGGATCGGCCCTTTTGCGTGATGATGCAACCAAGGCGGCTTACCCTGCCGGAACCAGTTTCGGCGTGTTTGCGTACAAAGGCACGTGGAACAATAACCTCACTCCGGGGTTCATGTTCAACGTGGAGGTTGCCTACGACGGCACCTCGTACACCTACTCGCCCGTAAGGTTCTGGCCGGCTGTTACGGAAAAGCTGAATTTCTGGGCCTACAGTCCATATTCTGCATCCCCAGTTCTTTACAAAGCTGGAACGACAACTGCATTCTCTTCCACAACCAAAGGTATTCCGGATATCCAGTACACTGCCGACGGACAAACGGATTTTTTGGTATCGGACATAGTGAAGAACCAGACCAAGAACAGCAATTCTGGTCTGGTTGTGATGCCGTTCAATCATGCTCTTTCCAAGGTGGACGTTACCGTGAACAAGGACGATCCCACATCGAAGTACACCGTGAAACTCAAAGCTGTCCGCTTTGATGGGATATACTCAACGGGCATCTTGAGCAATAATGCTGGATGGAGCAACTTGAGTGACAACGGGGATTATACGGTTTTTTCAGGTAATCAGACACTTTCGACAACCCCCTCTTTCGCATTGGATGGGGTTATGCTGATTCCGCAGAACTTTACAAGTGATGATACTAAGCTGCATGTAGAGTTTTCCATCACACCTGCCGGAGGAGGTACTGAGCGGACTTCAGCGTGCGAAGTCCCGCTCTCGGAAGTATTCGAAGACGCCTCATCCAGATGGGATAAAAACAAGCATTATACACTTACTCTCACAGTGACGCCGGACGACCCCATTGCATTCTCCGTGGAGTGGAGCGACTGGGGCACCGTTTATAATTGGCATATAACCAGTTAGATGAAACTACGCCTGCTTATATCGGCCCTTATTATCCTTCCGCTTCTTTTCGGATGCGTGACGGATATGGTGGATCATGCAGGTGAACCTCAAGTGATTAGCTTCTCCAGCAGTTGCGGCATTTCAGTAACAAAAACGGCTACGTTAAAACCAGATGATCCCACCATCCTCATTAAAGAAGGCAATAGTGTTGGTGTTTTCGGTGCCAGGGTGGATGACAGTGACACAGATCAACTGTTCTTCAACAGGGAACTCCACTGCGACGCTGTACCGGACCCCTATACTCCGGATAATCCTCTTAGCAGCGTTTGGAACTACAGTCCTTTGGAGTACTGGGAAGATGGAGGCCAATACTTTTTCGCCGCAGTATTCCCCTATTCCACGGACAACGCCAGGATAACCAATACTTATTACCTCAATATGACGTTTCGGGCCAGTGAGAGTGATGACCTGATGATAGCAAGGGCATATAGGGATGCTAGAGTTGTTAACTATAGCAAAGCTCCGGTTAACCTTCAGTTCAAGCACGCAACGGCAGCAGTTCGATTCCTATTTGGGAAGGCATCCACTTCTGACTCTGATAATTACGCTCTTGCCAGTTTTGGGCTCGAGAATCTGGCTGCGGCCGGAACACTCAACGTTATTAGCAGGATTACTGATGCAAGCGATAACAATATCGTTCTCTCCTTCTGGACAAAGGGAGCAACGGGCTCTCTGTTCTCTTGGACGGCAAGTTCAACACTTAAGGAAGTACCACATCCCTCTGATTCCAATGATCCCGCAGGGTACCTTCAGATGGGATGGTATTATATGGTGCCTCAGTTGATAAGCAGCGATGCTACAGTACGTTTCTCTATTTCCTACAACGGAGGAAACCCTGTAGAGATCCCGTTAAACATATTTGACCGCGACGGGACTCCCGGAGCCGATACCTGGGAACCTAACTGCGTTTACAATTATTACATAACCCTTACCGAAGGAGGACTGAATCTTACAGTACAGACAGTTCCGTGGGATGAGGTGACGGTAATCACCGATGACATTATCTTTGAATGATGACTAAAAGAACCATTACGGTATTTGTGTTGCTTGCGGCCATTCTGGCGGTGGTGTCCTGCACAAGGGAGCCTCAGACAAAGGATGGTTTGGGCGGGATTATTCTCTCGCTTAATTCGCAACATGCACTTCGTATGGAAACAAAGAGTTCTGCAGAAGATGGTTCGCTCTTCAATAATGTCTTGGTTGTTTTAACCGATGACTCAGATAAAATAGTCAGCAAGGTCTATAAGGATTATACCGGAGATCCAAAAGATGAAGATCTGATAGAATTCAGGGCACTTCTGCCCGGCAACTACCGGGCATATGCATATGCCAACATAGATGCGGAGCAATGGCAGAATAGCGGCGCCCTTATTAGTTCACAGGAAAATAATGTTTCAGCAGGCTCTTCTTTCTCCGAATTCCTGAATCGCGAGTTGCTCACGCTTACATCGGCCGGGACTGATACGCCTGCCAGTCCTTCGGGATCTATGCTTCTCACAGGCAAACTGGACATCCCTGTTGGTCTTTCTGTTGTAGAAGGGACAATTGACCTTCTGCGACCAGTGGTGCGGTTCAAAGTTACCGTTAATAATAACACTCCGTTCCCCGTAACGGTTAATTCGCTAAGTTTCAGTAATTTCAATCCAGACAAAGCATACCTGCTTGATCACAGGAACGCTTCAGGGGTCCCCTCCGTCCCGTCCGATGTACATTACCGTGAACTACCCGCCTTCGTCCCATCTCTTTCCTCTACGGTAACTGCCGGAGAAGAAGGTATCGTCTATACCACATATCTTTATGAGAACGCCGCACCAGACGCCTACAAAGTATTTACCTCTCTAAAGTTAGACCGAAGCACTGATTCATTGGAAGACTTGTTCATTCCAGGATTCGGCGTAATTGATTATAATACATTAAACAGCATGGAAGATGGTGATGAGGTTGACGTACTGTTTATCAATCCGCGAGCCACTACCCGCTCCGGACGCTTGTATTACGGAATAGGAAACGCTAATAAGCTTGCCTGGGAGAGTTGTGGCTATAGCTCTTTCAGCGATATGGTTGACAGGGCAAAAGCGATCTTCGAAGAAGACAATCACTTCAAGTATAAAAATTTTAGCTACAATGGGTACGGCAATGGCAATGGCATTTCAGGATTGGTCGGCTGGGATGGTAATGGAGGGGCGCCTGATACCTCGAACGGTGATTACTATTTTGACTATTCCGGGGCCAAGAGCTCTTACTTCAAAAAAATAACGAAATATAAGTCCGGCGAAGCCTTTTATTATAGCATAGACGGACTAGCCGAGAATCCTAACAGCACCGAGGCTATCATTCCCGGGGACACTTCCATTGAGGATATCCAAATAGAGCAGGGTAAGAAAATGGGTGCTGCCAACAGATACCCCTCCGGTATAGCTGATGGCGATCTGATTCGTTTTAAAAACGTAGTTGGTTATTACTTGAAATCCGACAATGCCTGGAATGCAGGATCGCTTAATGCGGCAAAGGAGTGCAAACTGTTCTTCGAGAATATCGCTGCAAATAGCACTACTTCCGACCACCAGTTCGTCCTCTTTGGCCAGACCAAGCCTCTGGGTCACCCGCTCAAGCGAATTCTAAAAGAGAATAACAAGGAGGTCCCTCTTACTTATATGTCCCGCAATGAAGAGATAAACGTGATTATTAACGTTTTCTATTCTAACCAGCAGGGCACCCTTGAATTTGTGGTGGACAACAGTCATTGGACCCAAGAGAATGCCACCATTTCTTCGCACACATTTAATTGATGGCAGGGATGAAACATTTATTACATCATTTTGTACTGCTTATTGCAACACTCCTCTTCTCTCAAGGCTGCGTCGAGGAACTGTTCGAACGCTCCGGCTCCGATGAGGAAGGCACAGTTGACATCGCCATCAACTTTGGTTCCAGCGCCGGCACTTCAGTGGACGTTTCTACCAAAAGTGCCCTTGGAATAGTCCGAGAGAGCAATGTGTTCAATATGTACCTGCTGATTTTTGACTCTTCAACAGGCAAAAAAATCTACGGCCATTACTTTGACGGAACCAATCTTGGAACCAATTCAAAGAGTAACTGGTGGGAAGTTACCAATATGATTTCTGATTCAAATGACCCCACTCACGGAACTCTGCACATCAATACGGCGAAAAAGGCCAGCTGTACCGTCGTTGCGGTAGCAAATATGAATCCCAATGACCTTGACGTTTCTGCAGGAAAGCTTTCCACAATTAAAACATACAGCCAACTTCAGGATGTAGTGGCAACTCAGGTCAGGAGCGAAATTGCGGCAAACACCGGGTTCTTCCTTATGACGGGACAGGTTGACGGAGTCCGCATCATGGGCGATTCCGACCCTAATGACATCACCCAAAAAACCTACACACTGAGTCTTCAGCGTATTTATGCTAAGGTTTCTTTCAATGTTCGAATCGCTAAAAACGCTCCCATACGTTCATTCACGCCATATAAATGGCAGGTTGTGAACGTTCCTTCCTGCTCTTACCTTCTGGAAAAGACATCTCCTAACGTAGATGCAGCCACCTCTGACAGTCAATTTTTCTCTACGGATGCACTTGGGTTCGAAAAAGAAACCTTGACAGACGACGATAATGATTTTTACGCCGGTGGCAGTACTAAGGTTTCCATCCATAGTTTTTCATTCTATATGATGGAGAACCGTAAAGCGCCTCTGTTGGCTTTTCCCCAGAATAAATATGCCTACCGCGAAATGCGTGCAAAAAACGATGTGGAAGATCACGGCAGCTATTATACCTGTACCAACGGCGATTTCATATATGCTGACCCACATTCTACATATGTGGTAATAACCGGAAAGATAGTAATGGGAACTTCGGTAACAGTGGGAGAAGGTAGCAATGCCCAAACCAATGACAACGCCACACTTGACGCCGATGTTACCTATGTGATTCACCTCGGCGATTTCCAGACAAACGTGCAGGATTTCAATACTAAGCGCAACTATAATTATATCTACAACATTTTTATTAATGGCGCGGAAGACATCAAGGCAGAGGTAGAAGCCAATAACGGATCGGCATCTAGTTTGGACGAGCCAGAGCCCGGCGCCAGTGGTCGCGTGGTTGTTGCAATGGAAGAGATTTTCGACAGTGATTGCCACTATAGCACTCAGGTAATCTCTTTCCATGCCGCATATATGGATCCAAATAAGATTAGTTGGTACGTTGAATCTCCGTTCAACCCCGATGGAATCGGTCCACCTCCCAGACAAGAAATCGATATGACAAAGGTCGATTACAAGTGGGTTGAGTTCCGTGTGAATGAGAAGGGCCCCGACGGTTTGTATTCTAACAATAGGGTCGAATATAAGCCCCACGACTGGAGTGGGTTTGCACAGATTCCGGCGGGAGACAAACGCCGCACTATGTACATCGACGAGTTGGTGATGTATCTCGCGAAAGAGAAAGAGCAGTATCTTGTCAATGCTGCGGAAAGCGACTTTGACAACGACAACCAAGGTGGCGGACCAAAGATTTCCGTCACCGCATTCGTAGACGAGTACTATTATACTCTTCACCCGCTGAGTGGCCAGTACGACCCCACTCTATGGAAGACAATTGTTAACGGGCCTATGCGCCGAATGCATATCCTGGCTTCGTCGGAATCATCCGCCGATGGAGATAGTGATATGATTGGCTCATCGTTCACCATCCAGCAACGTGCCATCCAAAGCATTTACGCTATACAGGAATCAGCAGATCTTACATCGGCCTGGGGCATGGAATTTATCGATGATATGCAGGAGGAAACCGGCGAAAAAACGTACTGGAAAAACAAAAATTTAGAGGACTGTGGCAATACCAGTCCAACCAATGGCAGGCTCAACAGTATGAAACTGTGGGGCGTATTGAATCCCGATGGGAGCAACTCCGAGACAAGACCGCGTTGGAGTGATTATCTGGATCTTACCAGTGCAAATGAAACGCCCCAGCTTCTGAGCGACTACAAATACCTTCGCTATAGTTGCCTGTCCAGGAACCGCGATAATAACGGTGATGGATATATTGACCCTGAAGAAATCCGCTGGTACATGGCATCCGACATCCAGCTGATTGGCGTATTCATGGGTTCCTATGGAATTGAGGGTGACGCTCGCCTCTATCAGCGTAGCGCTGTTGACCAGGCTGAAAGCGACAAAGATAAATGGCGCCAGCACATCATTGCCAGCAACCGCTATGTTTTCCCTTCTAACCCGCCCGCAGATTACAATAACAGCAATAAGTACCCCCGTATCGTGTGGGCAGAAGAAGGAGTAAACGGCAGTAATATGAATTATTCAGGGAGCGATCAAACCAGCAATTTCAGTACTCGTTGTGTACGAAATCTGGGCTACTACATGGAAGGAGGAGAAAGAAAAGATATAACGCTTACTGAGGACCCGGAGGTAGAGCCTGACAATTATGTCACTGTTACCAGAAATCATATTGATAATGGGGTTATTACAGAGAGCTATACGGGCCAGTACGACGGGAATACCTTCTACGAGTTTGACTGCTCTCGTATCAACCTCGCCTCGCTTCGCGAACCAGTGGACCACGAACTCATCGGTCATGATGAACATAGCAAAATGGCCTGCCTTTCCAGCAAATATGCTACAGCTCCATTTGCTGACCTTATTGATCTTAGTAATAAAGGTAGTTACATTTTTAACGGTAAACAATATGACCTAAAGTCCTGTAAAGGTCTTAATGAGTACCTTGATGCTAGCTTTCCAAATCTAGACAGCAATTTTAGCGTCTGTCCCGAAGGATATCGCCTCCCGAATGTTCGCGAATTATCATTGATGTGGACAATGCTCACTGCCATGACAACAGGCGATTCGGCGTATCTTGGATCTCCCAATGATGATAGTGACGGTACATTTAGCCGTACACATTGGTCTTTTGGAGTTGCTGGATCAGGAAAAGCGCCCACATATTGGGGTTGGGGGATGAGTGGCAAGCACCTGTTGATGTCTCTCACACAGAAGTTTTCCAAACCCCGCTGCGTCAAAGACCTATAGGTTATCTATAAATTCCTTCGGCCCAAAAACCGGAGGAATTTTTATTTTGGAGATTCGGGCGTCTATCTGATAGTCCTTTTGATTATCTGTGATTATTGAAGTGCAGCCGGCTTTTGCCGCACAAACTGCTTGTAGGATATCCTCAAAGTCTTTCCCATCCATCCCGATTGCTTCTGATAGTTGCTCCGAATCCATTGGCAGAACAGTCACAAGGGACTGAACCTGCATAAGGCTAGGAGCCAGTTTAGCCGGAGTTGCCGTTTTGCGCAGGATGAAAGCGAGATTTGCCATAGTGAGGATGGAACAGCAGAGCTCAATTCGGCCATCTTCCCCTGCCTGAAGAATCTGAGCTGAAAACTCAAAGCCCGGACGTTGCAGAAGAAGGTCCATCAGGACATTTGTATCAAGGAAGACCCGCGGCTTCATTTCTGCAGAAGGTAATTAAGCCGTTCTTCCTCCCAGTCCATATCGGCCCCCTTGGCCAGGCCGATTAACGATATTATTTTGGGGGAGGTAACTCCATGGGGTATTGAAGTTTCTGTATCTGCCGCATCCTCTTCAAGGACATTCTCGATATACCGCTTCAAAGTAACTCCTCTCTTCCTGGCCTTCAACGAAAGGCCTCTGAAGACATCTGGCCTCAGATCTATCAGTTTCCTCTTGTTTGCAACCGGTTCCATATATACTTTTTGCAAATGTATATATTTTGTTGCATTCCCGCAATAGTTGTTTCACTATTTCTTCCTGTATCGTTCACCCTCCCTTTGGGTCCCAATCGGTTGAAGCGTCAAAGATCTGTAGCTTCTTTTTTACTCGCTTGTCGGGCAGAAGCGCCTGATTATCGGATGCTTACTTTATGCCTTAGACTCCCAGCACAATGGCGGGGCTGATGGACGGTTTTGTGAGATGATGCGGGCTTGCTTTAAGGTGGGCTCGCATTTTCCGGAAATAATCTCGCTTACTTTGGATTGATTCATTCCCAGGAGAGCAGCCAGCGCGCTCTGGCTAAGCCCCATCTCAAACATCCTCAGTTTCAGGATTTCTATGAGTGATGGCTTAGTGATAGAGTAGTGCTCATCCTCATAACCGGCCACGAGGTTGGAGAGCAAGACTAATTCCACGCTGTTGATGTCATTCTCCGGCGTGTCTTCCTTTACAGACTTAAGGAGCTGTTCAATCCTTTGCATAGCAGAATTGTACTGCATCTCGTTCTCTATACGTGTCATTATTCAGCTGTTTTCTATGCACTTAATCTGATCATATGCCCGGTTTTCCGGATTGGCGGCGGTATTTGGTGAATCGCAAATGCCTGATTATCGGCTAGTTATAAGATTTCCCCTGTGACTCCAATCACAGGGGAAAATGCTTAACTTCCTCACCTTCAGCTACTTCCCATCCACACCAGCAGCCCCCCACCAGCGTCGTTCACCCTCCCTTTTGCTCCCAATCGGTTGAAACGTTAAAACTTTCCAAAATGTTTCAACCGATGCTTGTATTTGCCGTTTCCGTTCCCTATGTTTGTGAGCTTTCCTTGCAATTCCAAAATATTGTACGTATTTTTGTACAAATTGAAAGAATATGCAAGTGACAACCATTTCCAGTTTCCGGGCCAGGATCAAGCAGTATTTCGACAACGTGCTCCTGACGGAGGAGCCGCTCATCATCACCAAAGGAGACAACGGCGCCGTCCTGATTCCGCTCAAGGAGTACAACGCCATGCAGCGCTCGCTGGAGTTTCTCCAGAACCAGACCGCCATCAAGGATTTGCAGGAGGGCCTGCGGCAGGTGGCGGCGGGACAACTGATAGAGGTAACGGATATAGACGCGCTATGAAGCTGTACCTGAGCCCCAAAGCCCATTTCCAGTACCAGTGCCTCAAAGGAAAGAGCGTTCCTTATGCCAATCAGGTGAAGGCGCTCCTGCTGGATATCCGGGAGCATCCGCTCTCCGGCGTGGGCAGCCCTGTCCCTTTCGGCCCGGCCGATGGCGGCTGGTGGGAACGTCGTTTCAACGGGAGCGGGATGCTGGTGTATCACTATGAGGAAGGGGAGGATTACGTGGTCATTACCTCTATCGCGAACGACCTCCTGCCTTCCCACGAAGAACTGCCGATGAAACTGCAGGAGATGTCCAGGCAGGACTATGCGCAGGTTATCCGGCAAATGGAAGCCAACCGGGGCCACGGGGATGACCCCAAGGTGGGGATCTTCTGGTACAACGTGGCCTGGAAGGAACTGTTTGGCGTTGTCTCCCATCCCGTGCGCGACTATACCAAAGCCAATGCCTCCGATGGACGGATCACCTGTTCGGAGATGCACGAAGACGTCTGGCGCAAGGAATACAACAGGCAAAAACATCATGCCGATGGAAAAGGGCCCTTTATCGGTCCCTATGAAAACAAGCCGCGGGGAAGGGTTTTCTACCTGATGGAGGAAGACCGTTATGTGGTGGCGGTAGGGAAGTGGTTGGATGAATATCCGGAGGCCAAGGCGCTTATCCTGGAGGAATTTGATTTGCCGGCCCGGAAGACCCGCTTTGAATACGCCATCCACTGGGAAATCGGCCACTGCTGGCGTTGAAATAGCACTTTTACCTTAATTTAATTGGTTTTATTGAGAAATAATGACTAAATTTGTGAACTAAAATGAAACTATTAACCGACGCTTTTTCCTGTGGGAAATCCTGTTGTACGGAATGATATGATTTTGCGGTATAACAGATTTTTAGTCTTTTTGCTTGTCGTTTGTTGCCTGGTAAATGGCGTTTGCGCTTCGGCCCAGCAGCATAGCTATGGGAGAAGTGCGCCCTCTGAGAAAGCCTTCGAACCGGATACTTCCTCCAGGAAGGGTGTTTCTCTTCGTACCAATCTCCTATGGGACGGCGCTGCAGAGCCCAACATCGGCTTTGAAGCGGCGCTGGGGGAGCATTTCTCGCTGGGCTTGAATGCCGGCATCAAAACCTGGCCCCGCTGGCTGTTCTGGGACAACGACAATGTCTTGAATACAACCCACTGGCGCAATTTTGCCATTGTGCCGGAATTCCGCTGGTATCCCCGTGAGGTATACGATGCCTGGTTCCTGGGGGTGGATTTGGTATATACCCATTTCAACGTGGGCAATATAACCTTGCCTTTCAATCTGTATCCGGAAATCCGGAACAATCGCCTGCAGGGAGACTTTTACGGCGGAGGCCTTTTCGGCGGCTACTCCTGGTGGCTGGGCAAGCACTGGCGCCTGGAACTGGAGGCTGGCGTGGCCATCGGCCTTGCCCGCTATGAGCAGTATGAATGTTTTCACTGCGGTTCCAAACTGGACGATGTCCGGCGCCTTGCCTTTGTCCCCAAGCTGGGCCTTAACATAGCGTGGAATCCGGTGGAAAGGAAAAAAAAGAATAATAAGTAATAATCAATAAAACCACTGAGTTATGAGAAAAAGTTTAATTAAAATCATGTTGCCCGCGCTGCTGGTCCTTGCCGGCACGGCCATTTCCTGCCAGCAGGAAAAGATGGACAACAATCCCAACTTCAATCCTGAGACCAAGGAGGTTACCACGCAGTTTGTCCTTAGCGTGTCCACCGACGGCGAGGCCCGTCCGGAAACCAAGACCACGGCCGATATGGTGCAGAAGGCTACCAATTTCCGGGGTATTACAGATGCCGTTATCTTTACCTATGTAACCGGATCAACCGGTACCGCCTTTGTGAATTCCTCCTCCACAACGGCCAATAAGCGGTTCAACATGGGTGACTTATACACCAATGGCTCCATTACGCCCGCCGATAACGCCACCTCCTCTTCCAACCGGGTATTGCAGCTTTCCATCCCGGTGGGTACAGATGCTGTTCTGTTTTATGGAAAGGCCGTCGAGGCCACAGGCTCCAGCGCCATAACCAAGGAACAGGTTGGAGGCTCTACAGAATTGGTAATCAAAGACAAGGCCGAAGAAACGGAATTCAAAGCCGTCCGCCGTATGCCGGAGACGGAGGTTGACGCTTACGATGCTACGGCCCGCCTGATGATTTTTGTCATTAACCGGATTATGAGCAGTGAAGTTGCTGCAGCTTCGGAAACGACTTATGGTTATGCTGCTGCCGATCTTCCGGCTGTCAGCTGGAGGGATTATGGCCTTCAGTATGAGATTAACAACGGTATGCGTGCCGGAACCACAAAGGCCCAGATCGGCCTGGAGGAAATCTTGGGCAAGGCATATTCCACTTTCACCAATATCAAGGCCGGCGAATTCCGGTCGGGCTCTTCGGCCGCGGTCAAATGGATGGTGCAGGAAATGCACGCTGTGGTTGCTTCCGTGGTTTCCGCAATCCCTACCAGTGCACCGGAAGCCAATGCCAAACGACTGGCCGTTGAGATTAATACCCGGATGGAGCGCTACTTCTTAACTCAAACTTGGGAATATAAGACATCCGATGCTATCAAGAGCGTTGTTGTGCCTGGTATTCTTTCCGAAGCACAGTGGACCGATGCGAATACCGGTTTTGTGGGTGCAAAAGACCTGAACCTGTATCCTTATGGAGATTTCAAAATTCCTGAAGGAGCCGCCCAGCTGCAAGTTGATGCAAACGGTGTATTCTCCTACAAGCATCCCAATGCGGCCCTGGTTACCCCCAACACCAGCTTTGAGCCCCGAAAGTACCTCTATATGCCGGAATTGCTCTATTATGTGAACAGCCCCGTCCGCGTAACCGACAAGGCCGATCTGGCCATTGCCGATTATCCCAATGGCGTTACCCCCTGGGATGATGAAAGCTCCAGCAGTAAATGGACGGCAGGTAACTGGACCGTTGGAAAAGTGGCTTCATCTACCCGCGGCGTAGCGGTAAGGGATAACATCAACTATGGTGTGGCCCTTCTTAAGACTTCCGTATCCTGGACCGATGAGGCTAATACCGCCGGCCATCTGCTGGATAACCGTTCCGCCATGACAGGCGGCGCCGAAGCGGACAGGCAGATTGCTCTTGGCAATACCAAGTTGGAACTCAAGGGCGTACTGGTTGGTGGCGTGAATCCCCGGATGAACTGGCAGTTCCTGAGAAAGTACACGGTGGATGATCCCACCAATGGAAAGTTCCCCAATTTTGACGGTGTAATTTACGATGACAACATGGCCAACACCGCCGTTCCCACAACGGCCGACAATTACACCCTGGTGTATGACAACTATAACTCCGATCTTGCCGCAGATGCCCAGAGCGATGTGTTTGTGGCTTTGGAATTTGTGAACAATGGAGACGCCTTCTGGGGCAAGGACAATCTCATCCGCAGCGGCGGTACCTTCTATCTCTACGCCAAGCTTACCAACGACGCAACCCATCAGGTTTCCATCACCTGGCCCACCCATTACCAGATTCCTCCAATCTACGGTGTGGACGGAGAGGCTGTTCCTGCCGGAAAGACCGCCGGTGAGTCCAAGCAGATCCCCCGCGTGTTCATTCAGAATTTCATGACCGTCGCCAATTTCAAGCTGGGTCTCAATTCCCTGAAGAATGCCTACGTTACCGTTCCGGACCTGCGTTCCGCCCAGATGTCCCTGGGCCTCTCCGTGGATCTGAGCTGGCAGAGCGGTTATACTTATGACGTTGCATTTTAAGAGTTTCCGGTGAATCGTCCCTTCCAGATAATCGGCCTCCTGCTGGCTATGGGAGCTGCAGCTTTTTCCGGCTGCAGCCTCATAGACGAGGACTTGTCCGACTGCGGAGAGGAACTCACAGTGGATTATCAGCTCCGCCTGGTTACCAATATGCGCACCGAACTGGAAACGGTGCTCTCCCTGGAAGCCGATGTGGAAGTGTCCACAGCCCTTGAGACCTATCTGGAAGACGTATTTACCGACTATGCCCGCGACGTGGACCTGAGCTTTTACGACACCGTGGGAGATATGCCCATCCTGGAGCATATGAGTGAGACCATGGATGCCAGCCAGTCCAGTTACACCTTATACATTCCGGTCAGGGATTATATGCACACCTGCGTAGCCAACATAGCCCAGACCAGCCAGGTGAGCCTGGAGGGTACGGATTTCTGCCACAGCGCCAAGCTGGTGCAGCACTCCGTGGACGGAGTGGCCGATCCGCACGAAAGCGGCCTGTTCACGGCCCGCAAGCGGATGGACATCCTGGAGGGCGTGGACCAGAGTTTCGACGTGCACCTGTTCATGGCCAATTCGGCCACGGCGCTGGTGCTGGAGGCCGAGGAAGATGCCCGTTTCAAGGACATCCGCGTGGAAGTGACGGGTTTTGCCGACGGGTTTAACATTGCCGACAGTACCTACACCTTTGCCGGAAGTTCCCTGATGGCGGGGAAAGACGCCCGCATCCGCACCCGGAAACTGGAGGTGGAGGACAGCAGCGAGGAGTGTTATGCATCGGTCCATTTCCCTTCCCGGGATCTGCCCGAATCCAAGGTGGTCATAGAGACGGAAGAACCGTTCACCACGGAAAGTGCCGACGAGATGCTTTGGGGCTGGATTGTCTATGTTACCCTGGAGGACGGAACCGTTACCCGCTCTTCGCTGGGCCTGTGGACGCCGCTCAGGGCCGGACAGCTTAAGATTGTGAAAGTGAAAGTGCAAAAAGGCGGCGGCGTAACCACCCAGGATCCCCTGGTGGGCGTCAGCGTCACGTTAGACTGGAACGAAGGAGGAAACCACGAGGTAGAGTTTTAATGAATAGGTATTCTGCATATTTGCTGCTGCTCACGGCACTCTCTGCCGTTCCCGCCTGTGAAAAACAGGGGGGAGGGGAGAGCCTTGCTCCGGAGCAGGTGCCCGTGCAGATGGCCATGAGCATCGGCGGCGGCACACCCGCCACCAAGGGAGACGTTACCTATATAAAGGAACTGCAGGATACGCCAGGGTTCAGTGGCCTGGCCGAATTGCGCCTGCTTCCCTTCTCGGCCGGCGATAAAGTGAATACCTTGCGCAACTCCATCCCGCTTCTGTCCATTCCCGCCCAGACCAGCAATAACGCGTATTACTTTGGCGGCACCACGGTGTTCACCCTTCCCCGGCAAACGGCTTCGTTCCTGGCTTACGGAAAGGCGACGGCCAGCGGCGAGAGCACCCTTTCGGCCGTGGAATTCAAGCACAAGAACGGTTCGCTCATTGCGTCGGGCCTGGATACGGATAACGCCGGCAACCCGCCCCTTCCTGCCGGTATCGGCTTCTCTCCGGAGGTAATGCTCCAAAGCGGTTCCACACCCGCCGATGCCACCGGCATAGCCAACGTTCTCAATTCCGTGGTATTTGGCGAACCTTATACCCTAACCGCCTATTACGGAGACGACAATAAGAGTATGTTCCTTTCGGTTCCCTGGGACGGTAGCATCGGCGATGCCAATCTCCGGGATTGTTACCAGAGCATTACCGCCGGGGGCGCCCTGATGCCGGGCTCCGGAACCAATGTGGAGGCTATGCTCACCAACCTTTTCCGCGCCCTGGAAGGCTATACCAGCATTAATTCCACGCCCTATCAGATGGAAAAGGACGGAACCATCTACACCCTCAAGAAGGGAGATGGCTCGGTCCTCACTTATGGCTTCCTGTACAACGGGGTGCGGGATGTGGTTTTGGAACGCATCCACACTTTGCAAAGAAGCGCCGTGCTCGCTATCTCGGGAACACCTCCTGTGATTTCCTTTACGGATAATGGCGTAGATCCCTGTTTGTCCACTTATCCCGAGCGGCTGGGGCTTCCTTCCGGTGCCGCCGTGGTGCGCTGGACCCCGTCGGGCTATGTGGTACCGCTGGAAAACGGTCTGGACGGCATTGCGCCCATTTCGCGCTATTGCTATCCGCCTGCGATGTACTATTATGCCGATACCGGAATCCAAACCTCGGACACGGAGATAGAAAGCACCCTTTACGAGAATAGCAGTAATAACTGGAATACCATCCTGGGCAGCTACGAGGACGGAACCGTGGTCACTTCTACCACCCGTGCCGTAGCTTTGAAGGATCCCCTCCATTTTGGCGTGGGCATGCTCAAGGCCACCATCGTGGCCGAGTCTGCCAGCCTGCAGGACAACGACGGCCTGGACTATACGCTAGTGGAAGTGTCCGGCAGCAAATTCCCGCTCACGGGAGTGATTATCGGCCGGCAGTATCCGGTGAAATACGACTTTTCGCCCAATTTCACGGCCGATTCCGATCAGTATTATCTGTACGACAACCAGATTTCCGGCATTTACCTCACCACGGCCCAGTCTGCCGCTTTCCGTACGCTTTCACTGGAAACCCCGGCAGAGAAGGACACCTATTTCTGCCTGGAATTCCAGAACGATTCCGACGTTTCTTTCTATGGAGCCGAAGGACGGATCCTGCCCGGGCATAAGTTCTATCTGGTGGGCAAACTGGAAGCCGCTCCTGCCAGCGGCTATACCAAAGTCTTCTCCCGGGATTATTGTACTACGGTTAACTGTCGGATCACCTCGCTCAAGGAAGCCCACAGCGCCGTGCCGGATATGGGCGTCCCGCTGCTGAACCTGGGCGTGGAAACCATCATTGACTGGACGATGTCGGACCCTGTAACCTTGATCCTGGAATGAGAAAGTGTGTCAGCATAGGCTTGTTGATAGTGCTGTTGGCCCTCTCGGCCGGCTGCAGCAGGGAACCGCGTCTTTCGGCACGCTTACCGTTCCTTACCCTTACTTTGCAGATTCCGGAACCGGCGATGGTGAAGGCTACGGTCCCTGCCACCGATGCGGAGAACGCCATCCATGACTTGAAGATCTGGGTCTTTAACGCTTCTACCCGGGCTCTGATTACCAGCCTGGAAGTGAATGCCGGGGAGCCCTCCGACAATCTCCCGCAGGCGGGAAGCGTCAAACGCTATTCCCTGCCTGTGAGCTGGGATTTCGCCCTTACCAAACCCCGTCCCAAAGTAGATGTCTATGTGCTGGCCAATTCGGCTTCCATCGGCCTGGACAGCGGGGCCAGTGCGCTGTGGGCGGCCAAGACCGATTCGCACGAGATTTCCTCCTGGGAGGCGGTGAACGGTGCTTTTTTCACAGGTTTCTCCCCTTCGGAGAAGGTGATGGGAGTAGATGCGGAAAAGGGCCTTCCCATGAGCGGCCTGTCCAGGAATATGACTATCAGCGGGGAAGAGCCCTCGCTTAGCATAACCACCATCCCGCTGGAGCGCTGCGTGTCCAAGATCCGTTTCCTCTTCTCCCAGGTAAAGCTTGAAACCGATGATCCTGCCGAAAAGGAGACTTTCCGGGTGGACAAGATAGAACTTGGCGGGGAGACCATTCCCACGCAGGAATTCGTCTTTGCTGCCGAGGCTCCGAATGTGGGCGCCTCCTATATTGCCACTGTTTCCGAGTTCCCGGGCATCGCCTCCGTGAACGTGAGCGAGGTGCCGGAGCTCTATGCCTATGCCGGCGAGGACGGGCCCTCTTATGAGCAGAAGATTGCCGATGCCCTGGCAGACAATAAGATAAGCAGTGCCGGAACCTATTATCTGAGGGAAAGCGACAAAGCGCTGAGCGGAACCATCACTTACACTGTTACCAAGGGGGCAGGTACCGCATCGGAGTCTTCCCGCCAGGTGCGGAAGCCGTTCTCCATGCCCGCTGGCGCCCAGTTCCCCCGCAACTATACCTGGACCGTATACGGCTACTATGTTACCAACCGTACTCTGCAGCTTTCCGTGAGCGTGCTGCCCTGGGATAAGAGCGATTATGACATAGAGTTCAGCACGGCTTCACTGATGGTAACCCATAAACTGGCGGTGCTGGACTATTCCGTCGAAAGCATCGACCGGATTGGCACCACGGACGAGTACAATGTGACGCTCAAGCGTAACCGTCCGGCCAGCGCCTACCTGAATGTGGTTACCCCCAAGGGCGGAAAGCTCCAACTCGTTGTCAATGGAGACCAGGATGCTTTTGATGTCTGGTTCACCGACGAGAATAACCGGAATGCGCGTGAGACCACCATCGATCCGGACTCCTATAACGGACTCATAAACATTTCTATCGACCGGAACAGCTCTTATTCCGGAGTGACTACCGGAAAATCCGTTACGCTCAGTTTTACCGCCACTACACCGGACGGCGAACGGGAGATAGAAGGTGCGTCTGAATGTATAGACCAGATTTTTAACTTCATCCTGCCGTGATCAAACGTCTTTCATATTGCCTGATGATGCTCCTCGTCCTGCTGGCCTGCAGCCGGGAATGGGATGTTGTGCAGGAATGGGATGGTCCGGTGATGGAGATCAACCTGGATCTGGAAGATGACTTCCAGACCAAGGCCGATGAAACCTATGAGCAGCCCGGCGACAACGTCTTTCACGAGAACGATATCAAGTGGGTGGATTTCTATTTCTATCCTTTGGGAAAAACCGGAGAACAGGCCTCTTACCATATCCGCAAGACGCTGGACCGGCTCACGCGCGGCAGTGCGACTTTCCGTCTGGAACTCACCTACAACCAGGTGAACCATCAGATTTTCCCGGTGAATTCCAGTACGCAGGAGGCTGTTGTCTTTGCTTTGGTGAATGTTCCCACAACCCTTCTGGACGACCAGGACAACACTTCCCTGACGGCCCTGAAACAGCTGCTGGTCACCACTAACTTTGAAGCTGTTACGGGGACGGAAAACCATCGGCAGCAGTCCTTTATGATGAGCGGCGAGGCAAACGTCAAGCTCAAGCCTAACGGGCGCAACCAGAAGGAAGTGGCAGAACCGCCTACAATCCCTCTGCTTCGTTATGCCTGCAAGCTCACCGTTTCCGTGAAAACCGACGAACGCGTTCCCATCAAGACCGGACGCAAGGACATAGCGGGGAACGACATCAATGAATACTGGACTCCGGCCGTGCAGGAGATGAAAATCTACATTGAGGATGCCATGAAGACGGTTTCCCTGGGCGGTGAACCCCGCAAGGCCGCTGCCGAAAGCGAAGTGCTGTCTTATAAGAGCAATCCGCTGCTGTTCTTCGAGAACCTGAATACGGGGT
>JAEEGI010004215.1_pt1 | contig 33806 bp, 35 predicted proteins | sample 8958751 | NCBI WGS metagenome assembly JAEEGI01 (sample SAMN16246545, study PRJNA631951) | gut metagenome | biome: gut microbiome; feature: rumen; material: KS-attached | host: Bos | place: Iran: Karaj | collected 2018-10
AAGCGTCGTCTTGCCGGAGGCCTCGGGTCCGTAGATCTCGATGATGCGGCCCTTGGGCACGCCGCCGATGCCGAGCGCGAGGTCGAGCGAGAGCGAGCCGGTGGAGAGCGCTTCGACGTTGACGGAGATGTCGTCGCCCAGGCGCATGATGGTGCCCTTGCCGTAGTCCTTCTCGATCTTGGCGATCGCCGTTTCCAGCGCTTTTTTCCGGTCGGCGTCGACGGGGGCCGCCGCAGTCTTCTTTTTCTCTGCCATGTTGCTTTCCTCCTGAATGGCTCCGGCGCGCGCGGCGCGGGCCGTTGATTACATTACATTTTTCCGACGATCACACGCTCGACCCCGAGCGTGTCGAGACGGGCGTTCACGCTGCGGAACCCGGCGTTGAGCATCATTTCTCTGACGCTCGCGCTCTGGCCCTCGCCGACCTCGAAGAGCAGGTATCCGCCCGGGCGGAGCAGCTCCTTCCAGTATTTGATGATGGCCTTGTAGAACTTCAGGCCGTCCTTGCCGCCGTCGAGCGCCCAGGCCGGCTCGTAGTCGCGCACCGAGACGTCGAGCTTGCGCATCTCCGCGCTCCTGATATAGGGCGGGTTGGAGATGATCATGTCGAACTGCCCCATGCTCATCGGGGGAGAGACGGTCGCGTCGGCCTGGATGCAGATCGCGCGCGAGGACAGGCGGTTGGCCGCGATGTTGCGGCGCGCGACGTCCAGCGCCTTGGCGCTGATATCCACGGCCACGATCCGGGTGGCGGGCAGCTCGCGCCCGACGGCGCAGGCGATGCAGCCGCTGCCGCAGCATAGGTCGAGCACGCGCGCGTCCATCTTGCGGCCGTTGAGCAGCTCCTTGGCGGTGTCGACGAGCAGCTCGGTGTCCATGCGGGGGATCAGCACGTCCGGCGTGATGATCATCGGCAGACCGTAGAACTCCCACGCGCCGGTGATATAGGCGACCGGCTCGCCGGCGATGCGGCGCGCGGTCAGCTCCTCGACGCGCTCGGCCACCTCGGGCGAGGTGTAGAGCGACAGGTCGCGCAGCAGCTCCTGCGCCGTTTTGCCCGCGGCCGTGGCGACGAGCAGACGCGCCTCAAGGTTGTAGCCCTCGATGCCGTGCTCGCGCAACGTGTTGCGCGCGGTCAGATAGATATCGTTATACGTTTTCATATAAAACCCTTCCTTACCAGGCGTCGCTGCCCTTTTCCTCGGGGATGACGAGCTCCATCGCGCGGATGGCGCACTCGATCATCGAATCGTCCGGCTCGTTGGTGGTCCAGTGCTGCAGCCACTTCCCGGGCGCGGAGAGCGCCGCGGACAGGGCGTTGTCATGCGCGCCGCACCAGCGGTTGATCTCATAGCTCACGCCGATGACGACGGGCAGCAGCAGCAGATGACAGCCCATGCGGGCGAAGCTGTTGTCGAGCCGCACGACGGAATTGACCAGGATGCTCACCACGATGACGACGAGCAGGAAGCTCGTCCCGCAGCGCGGATGGAAGCGGGATTCCGGCCGTACGTTTTCGACCGTGAGGGGCTTGCCGTGCTCGTAGCAGAAGATCGTCTTGTGCTCGGCCCCGTGATAGGCGAAAAGCCGCTTGACGTCGCTGACCTCACAGACGAGGCGCATGTAGACGAGCAGGATCGCGATACGGCACAGACCTTCGGAGAGGTTGCGCGCCATGTAGTGCGTTTTCAGCCCCGGGATCAGTCCGACGATAAAGGCAGGCAGGAAAATAAACAGAAACAGCGAGAGCGCGACGCCCGTCACCACGGCCGTGGAGATGATCAGCTTCTGGGCCTTCTCGCCCTCAAAGTGTTTTTCGATCCACTGGTCGAGCTTGTCCGGCTCGCCCTGCTCCTCAAGCGGGACGAGGGAGGCGGAATACGTCAGCGCCTGCATGCCCTTGTAGAGCGAGTCGAACAGCGTCACGACGCCGCGCAGAAAGGGCAGGCCCAGCATGGGATGCCTGTCCTTGACGAGTCGGAGCTCCTCGGTCTTTTCCACAAGACCGTCCTTCGTGCGGCAGACGACGGCCTGCTTCTTCGGCCCGCGCATCAAAATGCCTTCGATCAGCGCCTGTCCGCCGATGGTGGTGCGGAACGGGCAGTCGTCAGTTTTTCTTTTCATGCGAATCTCCGCTGCGCTGCGGGAGCATGACCGTCACAAGACAGCCGCCTCCCTGCGCGTTGTCGATGATCAGCTTGCCGCCGTGGCGCGCGATGATCTCGTCGCAGACGGAAAGTCCGATGCCGGTGCCGCGGCCCTTGGAGCTGCCCTTGTAGAACTTCTCCTTGACGTGCGGCAGCTCGTTCTCCGGGATGCCGTGGCCGTAGTCGCGGATCGTGATGATGACCGATCCGTCCTCGGCCGTGATGGCGACGTCGATGCGTTTGCCGTCCCCGCCGTGCTTGGCGGCGTTGTCGAGCAGGTTGAGGAAAACCTGCTTGAGCCGCTCCGGATCGCCCGGGATCACCGGGATGTCGTCGGTGAGCTGGTCGTAGCGGACCTCGACGCCGGCCTGCTTGAGCAGCTCGCCGTATGTAAAGATGGCGTCCTCCAGCTCGGCGGCGATGTCGATGGATTCGATCCGCAGATTGAAGCGCCCGTCCTGGATGCGGGCGAATTCCAGCATCTCCGAGACCATGCCGGTCAGACGCTCGGCCTCCTTGGAGATGATCTGGATGCCGCGCAGCGAATCGCCCTGCACGGCCTCGTCATAGGCGATCGTCTCCGCCCAGCCCTCGATGGCCGTGAGCGGAGTGCGCAGCTCGTGCGAGACGCGGGAGATGAACTCGGTCCTGGTCTTCTCGGCCGAGGCGACCTTCTCGGACATCTCGTTGATCGCGTCGGTCAGATCGCCGACCTCGTCCTCGGTGAGGGTCTCGACTTGGATGCCGTAGCTGCCCTCGGCGATGCGCTGCGCGACGTCGGTGAGATGCTCCATCGGGTCCGAGACGCGGGCCCAGAACCAGAGCATCAGCGCGATGAGATAAAAGCAGACCATCGTGATCAGACCGATCGCATACAGCGTGTAGCCGCGCGTGATGCAGAAGATCGCGGAGAGCAGCAGGACAATCCCGCCGATGCCGGAAATAATGATCTGCAGCTTGAGGTTGAGCTTCATACCAAATTAGTTCCTTTGCTGCGTGGAGAATAAAAAGAGGGGAGGGGGATCAGTAGCCCCACTTGTAGCCGTAGCCCCAAACGGTGGTGAGGAATTCCGGCTCAGTGGGATCGCTTTCGATCTTGATGCGCAGGCGGCGGATGTTGACGTCCACGGTCTTGAGCTCGCCCGTGAAATCGCCGCCCCAGACGGAGGCGAGGATGTCCTCGCGCGACATGGCCTTGCCCGGGTTCTCCATAAAGAGCTTCATGAGCAGATACTCGATCTGCGTGAGCTTGAGGCGCACGCCGTTCTTCTCGAGCGTGCGGTTGCGCGTGTTGAGCACGAAGGGGCCGCTGGTGATCTCCACGCTGGATTTCTCGTCGTCGTCCACGCCCAGACGGCGGATCAGCGCGTCGACGCGCGCGGTGAGCTCCGCAGGGGAGAAGGGCTTGGTGACATAGTCGTCCGCGCCGGTCATCAGACCGGTGACCTTGTCGATCTCCTGGCTTTTGGCCGTCAGCATGATGATGCCGATCTTCGAGCCGGTGGCGCGAATGCGGCGGCAGACCTCGAAGCCGTCGATATCCGGCAGCATGACGTCCAGCAGCGCCAGGCACACGTCGGGATTGACCTTGATCTTCTCGAGCGCGTCCGCGCCGGTCTCCGCCTCGATCGGCTCATAGCCGCTGCGGCGCAGGTTGATGACCACAAAGCTGCGGATATTGGCCTCATCCTCGAGAACGAGTATTTTTTTCATCCGGAAAGCCCCCTCAATTCCTTTATGATTCAAGCGCGGCGTTTTCCGCCGCCGCACATAATATGAGATACTAAATTATAACATAGCTTTTACAAAATTGGTAGTCGTTGTTTCAAAAAAAGATTTTTTCTCCGCTCAAAGAGAGAAAAACGAGGATGACTGCCGCTTTTTTGCATGATTTGCCATGATTTTGCAAAATAATGGCCTCTTTTTTCCGCTTTTTCGGGAAAAAGGAAAAAGCCGCTGGCATTTGCCCGCCCATACTGGTATACTGTCTGCATACCGACAGGAAGCAAATAACGGGAAAAAGCGGAGGCCGCCATGAACAGCGAGGAAATGAAACAGGAATACGTCCGGCGCAACAGCCGAAACCCCTTTATCCGTCACAACGGCATCGAGGTCGTTTCGATCGAGCCGGATCACGCCGTGCTGCAGCTCACGATCCGGCCCGAGAGCCTCAACCTCTACGGCCTGGTCCACGGCGGGGCCATCTACGCCATGGCGGACAACGCCGCGGGCAGCGCCGCCAGCACCGACGGGCGCAGCTACGTCACGCAGGCGAGCAACATGCACTTCCTGCGCAACCAGGCCGAGGGCACGGTGCGCGCCGAGGCGCGCGTCCGGCACCGCGGAAGGAGCACGGTGCTCATCGCGGTGGATGTGCGCGGCGAGGAGGAAAAGCTGCTGGCAACGGGCGAGTTCAGCTTTTTCTGCGTGGACCGCGCGCGGATGGAGCAGAAGGGCGCCGGGGCGGGCAAGACTTGAAAAGCTCCGCGGCAAGGTGCTATAATATAAAAACGCTTTCATCTTGATCCCGGAGGAGAAAATGGCCGCTAAAAGAAAAAGAAGAAGAAACGACGCGCCGCGCGTGATCATGATCGCGCTGATCGCGGCGATCGTCGTGTCGCTGGTCTATATCGCGCTGAACTATACGCTCGTGCTGGGCACGCTCTTCCCGAAGGGAGAGCCGATCGACCTGCGCGGGCGCAGCGTCAGCGTGCGCAAATACGACGATATCGCCCGCCGCCACGACGACGTGCCCGTGCTCTGGGACGTCCCGATCGGCGAGGGGCGCTACGATTGTCTCTCCGCGCAGATCGCCGTCGGCGATTTCGCGGAGAAGGAAGTCGAGAACTTCGCCTATCTCACCGCGCTGCGCAGCGTGGACGCGCGCGCCGCGTCGAACGTCGCGGCGATCCGCGAGCTGGAACGCGCGTATCCCGAGCTGGACGTGAGCTGGCTCATCCCCATCGGCGCGGGCCGCTATGAAAACAAGGCCGAGGAGATCGCGGTCGGCGATTTTTCCATGGAGGAGATCGAGCGTTTCTCGTGGTTCGAGAACCTCAAGCGCGTCGACGCGACGCAGGCCGCCTGCTATGACGAGATCCTGGCGCTGCGCGAGACGTACGGCGATCTGGAACTGAAGTGGAAGGTCCGGATCGGCTCGGAGAGCTTTCCGCACACGACCAAGGAGCTCTCGGTGCCGGCTGGGACGGCGGCCGAAGAACTCGCCGCGCGGCTGCGCTATCTGCCGGACGTGCGCATGGTCGACACCACGGCGGCGCAGTATGACGCAGCGGCGCTCAAGCCGATGCGCGAGGCGTATCCGAAGGTCCGCTTTCTGTTCAAGGTGACGATCGCGGGGCAGAGCATCCGCAGCAACACCGAGAACATCAACATCCCGGAGAGCGCCGCGCTCGATCTCGAAGAGCTCAAGGCGCACGGCGAGGATTTCAGCGATCTGAAGATCATCAATCTCGGAGCGCGCCACATGAGCCTGGACGACGTGATCGCGATCCGCGAGGCCTACGGCGGCGTCGAGGTCATCTGCCGCGTCACGGTCTGCGGCAGGGAGCTCTCCACCGATATCCGGGACGGGGAACTGGATCTCTCGCGCCGCAAGATCGAGGATCTCGGCGAGGTGGAAAAGGCGATCCGGGCGATCCCGAAGCTTGAGAAGATCTACCTCTGCGACTGCGGCATCGACAACGAGACGCTCGCCGCGCTGCGGGACAAATACGCCGGTCAGACGGAGATCGTCTGGCGCGTGTATCTCAACTACGTCGACTGCCGCACGGACTCCGACAACTTCTGCATGTCCAAATACGACAACTCCTGGGGAAACCTGCCCTATGAAAGAGCCGAGCCGATCAAGTACTGCACCAATATGGTCACGCTCGATCTCGGCCACGCGAACTTTGACCGGATCGATTTCGTCACGACGATGCCGCATCTGAAGTACTTTATCTTCTGCAGCGCGCCGGTCAAGAGTCTCGAGCCGCTGCGCAACGCGACGGAGCTGTATTATCTCGAAATGTTCTTCACCGCCGTGCGCGATCTCGAGCCGATCCAGCATCTGCCGAACCTGCGGCATCTGAACATCAGCCACCTGCGTCTCGACGACTACACGCAGCTATTCGAAATGAAGCAGCTCGAGCGCCTGTGGTGGGTCGACAGCGGCCTGACCGAGGCGCAGCAGAACGAGCTGCGCGAGGCACTGCCGGATACGAAGATCTGCTTCTGGGCCTGGGAGGACGACGCCGTGGGCAACTACTGGCGCGACGATCCCAGCTACCGTGAGATGCGGACCAACCTCGGCATGAACTTCAACGTGATCGCATAAGGAGAAACGATATGACGGCACTGGAACGTTTTTTGCACTACGTGAGGATCCATACTTCCAGCAGCGAGAACCTTGAGCGCACCCCCAGCGAGGAGCGGGAGTTCGATCTCGCGCGCGAGCTGGAGCGTGAGATGAAGGCCATCGGCATGGAGCGCGTCTTCGTCGACGCCCACGCCTATGTCTACGGCTTCCTGAGCGCGACGCCCGGCTGCGAGGAGCGCCCCTGCGTGGGCTTCATCGCGCACCTCGACACGATCCCGGACACGGACTTCCCCGGAATGAACGTCCGCCCGCAGCTCATTGAAAACTACGACGGCGGCCCCGTCGCGCTCGGAACGAGCGGACGCGTGCTGACGGCGGAGATCAACCCGCGCCTGCCCGCCCTGCGCGGCCACACCCTCGTCACGACCGACGGCACGACCGTGCTCGGCGCGGACGACCAGGCCGGCATCGCCGCAATCCTGACCGCCTGCGAGCGCATCCTCGCCGAGGGCCGGGCGCACGGCCCCGTCGCCGTCTGCTTCACGCCGGACGAGGAGATCGGCCACGGCGCGGCCCTGCTGGACCTGGGACGCTTCGGCGCGGATTTCGCCTTCACCGTGGACGGCGGGGAGCTTGAGGAGATCAACTACGAGACCTTCAACGCCGCCGCCGCGCACTGGGAGATCACGGGCTTCAACATCCATCCCGGCAGCGCCAAGGACAGGATGATCAACGCCTCGCTCGTCGCCATGGAGATTAACGCCATGCTGCCCGCCGGGGCTGTCCCCGCGCGGACCGAGGGCTACGAGGGCTTCTTCCACCTCACCGACATGAAGGGCACGGTGGAAAAGGCGGAGCTGGACTATATCCTGCGCGACCACGACGCCGCGGCGCTGGAGGAAAAGGAAAAGCTGATGCGGCTCATCGAAAAGCAGATCAACGAAAAATACGGCCCCGGAACGGCGAAGCTGACGCTGCGCGAGCAGTACCGCAACATGGCCGAAAAGCTGGAGAGCCGCATGGACATCGTCGAGCTGGCCGAGCGGGCGATCCGCTCGCTGGGTCTCGAGCCGCGCACGGCTCCAATCCGCGGCGGCACGGACGGCTCGCAGCTGTCCTTCCGCGGCCTGCTCTGCCCGAATCTCGGCACGGGCGGCTACTGCTGCCACGGCCCCTTTGAGCACACGACGGCGGAAAATCTCGACGCGGCCGCGCGTCTGGTCGAGTCGGTCATAGAACTCGCACGCTGACGGAAGGAGCCGGAACCATGAACAACAAGCTCGGCGCCCGGAAATGGGCGGTGCTGCTGCTGGTCGGACTGTTCGGCCAGTTCGCCTGGACGATCGAGAACATGTACTTCAACGTGTTCCTCTACAACACGATCTCCACCGATCCGCGCTATATCTCCGCGATGGTCGGCGCTTCCGCCGTCGTCGCGACGCTCACGACGCTGCTCATGGGCGCGCTGTCCGACCGCGTCGGAAAGCGGCGCGTCTTCATCGCGCTGGGCTATATCCTCTGGGGTTTTTCCACGGCCGCCTTCGGCCTGATCACGCCCGAAAACGCCGCGCGCCTCTTCCCGGCGGCGAACGCGATCACGGCGGCGGCCGTAATGGTCGTCGTCATGGACTGCGTCATGACCTTCTTCGGCTCCACAGCAAACGACGGCGCGTTCAACGCCTATGTCACCGACGTGACGAACAGCGCCAACCGCGGCAGGGCCGAGAGCGTGCTCGCGATCCTGCCGCTGATCTCGATGCTCATCATCTTCGGTCTCTTCGACGGCCTGACGCAGCAGGGGAGATGGAGGGAGTTTTTCTCGATCTTCGGCTGCGCGGTCACGGCCGTGGGCGTGCTCGCAATCTTCCTCGTGAAGGACGAGCCGAGCCTCCGGCCGCGGCGGGACAGCTATTTCCGGAACCTGCTCTACGGGCTGCGCCCGGCGGTCGTGCGCGGGAATCCCGAGCTGTATCTCGCGCTCTGCGCCTTTTGCCTGTTCTCCGTGGCCGTACAGGTATTTTTCCCCTTCCTGATCATTTACATCCAGAATTATCTCGGCATCAACGACTACGCGATCGTGCTGGGCGTGGTGCTGATCCTCGCCTCCGCCGTCAGCGTCGTCTCGGGCAGGTTCATCGACCGCGTGGGCAAGCTGCGCTTTGTCTATCCCGCGGCCGCGATCATGCTCGCGGGGCTCGCGGGCATGTACTTCGTGCGCAGTCAGCTCGGCGTGATGGTCGCCGGGACGGTGATGATGAGCGGGTATATGATGGTCTCCGCCGCTCTCAACGCGACGATCCGCGACTGGACGCCGGAGGGCAAGGTCGGCCATTTCCAGGGCATCCGCATGATCTTCGCCGTCATGCTGCCGATGGTCGTCGGCCCCGTGATCGGCGCGGCCGTCATCCGCGGCGGTCAGAGCACGTATATCGAGCTCGGCCAGGTCAAGACCGTGCCGACGCCCTCGATCTATCTCGCGGCGGCGATCGTGCTGCTGCTCGTGGCGATCCCGCTCGCGGCGCTCAGAGAGCGGGAAAAGAAAAGCAAGGAACAAGAGGCATGAGAGAAGAGATCCATCGTTTTCCCATCGACGGCGAGCCGATCCGCTGCGAGGAGATCAAGGCCGGCCATGTCAACACGACCTATCTGATCACCTGCTCCGGCGGCGCGCGTTATATCCTGCAGGACGTCAACACCTACGCATTTCCCAAAACCGGCATCATCATGGACAACGTCGCCGCCATCCGCAGCTATCTTGCCGCCTCCGGCGAGAGCGCGCCGGCGATGATCAGCTATATCGACACCACCGACGGCCAGCGCTATTACGACGACGGCCGGGGCGGCGCCTGGCGGCTTTACCGTTTCGTGGAGAACAGCTTCTGTCTCGACCGGGCGGAGCGTCCGGAGGATTTTTACGAGTGCGCCAGGGCCTTCGGCCGCTTCCAGAATGCGCTCATCGGCTTTCCGGCCGAGCAGCTGGGGGAGACGATCAAGGACTTCCACAACACTCCCGCGCGCTACGCCCAGCTGCGCGAGGCGGTCGCCGAGGACGCGGCGGACCGCGTCCGCGAGGTCGGAGAGGAGCTCGCGTTCCTCTTTGCACGCGAGAAGAAGGCATCCTCGCTGCAGCGCATGCGCGACGACGGCACGCTGCCGACGCGCGCGACGCACAACGACACGAAGATCAACAACGTCCTCTTTGACGCGGACACCCGCAGGGCCGTCTGCGTCATCGACCTCGATACGGTCATGCCCGGGCTCTCCGCCTACGATTTCGGCGACGCGATCCGCTTCGGAGCGTCCACGGCGGCCGAGGACGAGACGGACCTCGACAAGGTCGGGCTCGATCTGGAGCTCTACCGCGTTTTCACGCGCGGCTTCCTTGAGGCATGTCCGGCGCTGACGGAAAAAGAGATCGAATCGCTGCCGCTCGGCGTGTACGTCATCACGCTGGAGCTCGGCACGCGCTTTTTGGCGGACTATCTCAAGGGGGACCGGTATTTCTCCATCGATTATCCCGGACACAACCTCGACCGCGCCCGCAATCAGATGAAGCTCGTTGCGGATTATGAGGAAAAATGGAACGAAATGTGCCGGATCGTCGCGGAAGTAGCCGCGTGCCGGTAAAAAAATCAGGAGGAAAAACATGAAAAGATTTTTTACCAGCCTGCCCTTCAGGCTCCTTGCCGCGCTCGCCGTCGGCATCCTGCTCGGCCGGCTCTTCGGTGAGGGCGCGATGAAGGTCGTCGTCTCGCTGCAGTACGTTTTTGGCCAGCTCATCACCTTCTGCGTCCCTCTGATCGTCATCGGCTTCATCGCCCCATCGATCACGCGCATGGGAAGCAACGCCTCGCGCATGCTGCTCATCGCGGTCACGATCGCTTATCTCAGCTCGATATGCGCGGCTTTTATGAGCACGGCCGCCGGCTACGCGCTGATCCCGCACCTGTCCATCGTCACGGACGTAGAAGGTCTGCGCGAGCTGCCCGACATCGTCTTCCAGCTGAACATCCCCCAGATCATGCCGGTCATGAGCGCGCTGGCTTTCTCGCTTCTGCTCGGTCTCGCCGCCGTCTGGACGAAAAGTCAGGTCACTTGCACGCTACTCGAGGAGTTCCAGAACATCGTGCTGAAGATCGTCGAGCGGGTGGTCATCCCGCTGCTGCCGTTCTATATCTGCGCGACCTTCTGCAATCTCAGCTACGAAGGCATGATCACGCACCAGCTTCCCGCCTTCCTGCAGGTCATCGGGATCGTCATGCTCGGCCACTATATCTGGCTTGCGGTCCTGTATCTGATCGCCGGGGCTTACTCCGGCCGCAGCCCGTGGGAGGTCCTGCGCCACTACGGCCCGGCTTATCTCACTGCCGTGGGGACGATGTCCAGCGCCGCGACGCTCTCGGTCGCGCTCGACAGCGCGCGTAAGAGCAAGGTGCTGCGCCGCGACATGGTCGATTTCGGCGTTCCGCTCTTCGCCAACATTCATCTCTGCGGCTCGGTCCTGACAGAGGTCTTCTTCTGCATGACGATCTCCAAGATGCTCTACGGCCAGCTGCCGAGCGTCGGCACGATGATCCTCTTCTGCCTGCTGCTGGGCGTCTTCGCCATCGGCGCGCCCGGCGTCCCGGGCGGCACGGTCATGGCCTCGCTGGGCCTGATCATCGGCGTGCTCGGCTTCGACGACGCGGGCACCGCCCTGATGCTGGCGATCTTTGCCCTGCAGGACAGCTTCGGCACCGCCTGCAACGTGACCGGCGACGGGGCGCTTACGCTTTTCCTCACCGGCTACGCCGAGAAACACAAGATCACGGAGCTCTGAAAAAGATAATAAAAAACGGTCTGCATGGACGCCATGCAGACCGTTTTTTGTCAGTCATATGAAAGAGATCAGATGCGGATCATTTTACGGGAGATGTCGGCAAGCGAGGCCGCGCCGCACATGCCCATCGTGCCCTTGAGCTCGCCCACGAGCTTGTCGAGCAGGATTCGAACGCCTTCTGCGCCTGCGCCGTACATCATCGTGGCGAAGGGACGGCCGACGAGCACCGCGTCGGCGCCGAGCGCCAGCGCGCGGAACACGTCCACGCCGGAGCGGATGCCGCCGTCGACGAAGATGACGGTCTGCCCCTTGACGGCTTCCGCGATCTCGCCGAGCACCTCGGCCGTGGAGGGCACGCCGCCCTGCACGCGTCCGCCGTGGTTCGAGACGACGATGCCGGAGGCACCGGCCTCGACGGCCTTCTTCGCGCCCTCGACGGTCATGATGCCCTTGATGATGAAGGGACGCCGCGCGTGCTCGATAATCTCGCGCATCTGCTCGACGGTCTTGCTGCCGGCCTTGCCGCCCAGCTTCTTGAGGAAGGGCAGGCCCGCCGCGTCCACGTCCATCGCAGCGGCAAAGATCTCGTTTTCGACGACCATGTCGAGCTTTTCAAACACGATCTCGCGGCTCCAGGGCTTGATCGTCGGGATGGACAGACCGCCGTTTGCCGCGCTGTCGCGCACGGCGTCGCGCATGATGTCGGGGTTGACGCCGTCGCCCGTGAAGGCGAGGATGCCGCAGTCGGCCGCGGCCTTGATCAGCTCGGCGTTGTAGCGCTGGTCGTTGTATTTCGGACCGTAGTGCATGTCCACGGCGCCCAGCGGGGCGACGAAGATCGGCGCGGCGAACTTGCGGCCGAACAGCTCGAAGGAGACGTCGGGATCGACCACATTCTCGCAGAGCGTGTCCATATTCACGAAGATCTCCTGCCACTTCTCATAGTTGCGCGCCGCGGCGTTGCCGGGGAATTTGCTGCCGGGGCCGGGGATGTTGTTGCCGCAGGCTTTGCCGTTGCAGATCGGGCAGGCCATGCAGTTGGGGGCTGTCTGCTTTCTTGCGCTCTCAAGGATCTCTTTGTAGTCCATTTCAGGGTCCCTCCTGTAATATCGTCCCGATTCTCACCCGGGCGTGTTTACGGTGTATAAAAGCATTATCGTTTATTTCAGAGGAAATGTCAAGGCGTGTCAGAGCCCCGTCCCGTCAAAGGCGGGGATCATGTCCCCGGTGGCGGAATCCGGCTCCTGCCAGTAGCCGTTTTCGATGCCGCAGCGCCGCATATAGCGGATCAGATGCGCGTTCTCCCCGGCGTCCACGCGCCGCTGCAGCGCGGGGAAGCGTTCGAGCCCGGGCATCGGCGTGTACTGGCTCATCAGCGAGAAAAGCACGCCGCCCTTCGGAAAGCTCTCCGAAACGAAGTCGATCGCGCCCATGGAGTTTTCGATCTCGCCGGGCAGGATCAGATGGCGGATCAGCACGCCCGAGACGAGCAGGCCGTCCGCGTCGAGACGGTACGGTCCGGTCTGGCGGAACATCTCGCGGATCGCGTCCGCGGCGGCGGAAGGGTAGTCCTCCGCCGCGCTGTACCGCTTGGCCAGAGCGGAGGAGCTGTATTTGTAATCCGGCAGATAGACCTGCACCAGTCCCTCGAGGCTGCGCAGCGTCTCGACGCTCTCGTAGCCCGAGCTGTTCCACACGACCGGCACGCCCAGCTCGAGGCCGTCGAGCGCGGCGCGGATCGCGCGGACGAAATGCGTCGGCGTGACGAGCTCGATGTTGTGCACGCCCGTGTCGCGCAGGCGCAGCATGAGGTCCCGCAGCTCGCCGACCGACAGGGCCTTCCCGTTCGCGCCGCCGCGGCTGATCGCGCGGTTCTGGCAGTAGACGCAGCGCAGATTGCAGCCGCAGAAGAAGATCGTCCCGGCCCCGCGCGTACCGCTGATGCAGGGTTCCTCGCCGAAGTGCGCGGCGGCGCGCGCAACGCGCGGAAGGGCGGGCGCGGAACAAAAACCGCCCGCCTGCTCATCCCCTCGTCTCGCCCCGCACCGGCGCGGACAGTCGCTGCAAATATACTCCATATATTTCCTCTTTTCACGCTCGTCAAAATGACAAGAAAAGGCCGCATTGCAGCGTCAATTATAGCGTCCTTTTGTGGATTATGCAAGAAAATATAAAAAGCACAAAAAAGTGCATGATTTTTCCTGTTTTTGTGTTAAACTACTGTCAAAGGCAGGAAAAGGGTTAAAAAACCGAAAGCAATTTCAAAGGGCGGAGTGTGAGAAATGCTCAATATCGTTCTCGTGGAGCCGGAGATCCCGCACAACACCGGCGCGGTCGCGCGGACCTGCGCGGCGACGGGTGCGAAACTGCATCTGATCCGCCCGCTCGGCTTCGACATTTCGGACAAGGCGGTCAAGCGCTGCGGGCTGGACTACTGGCCGCTCGTGGACCTCACGGTGTACGAAAACCTCGACGAGTATTTCGCGCGCAACGGGGACGAAAACCTCTTCCTCGCGACGACAAAGGCGCCGCGCGCGTACAGCGAGGCGGAACTCTCCGGCGCGGAGGTGACGCTGATGTTCGGCAAGGAGACGGCGGGCCTCCCGCTGTGGCTGCGCGAGAAATACCGCGCGCGCTGCATCCGCATCCCGATGATCGACGAGGCGAGGAGCCTCAACCTGTCCAATTCCGTGGCCATCCTCGCATACGAGACGCTGCGCCAGCAGGGCTTTCCCGGGCTGCTCGGCGTCGGCGAGATGGCAAAATAAGAAGAAAAAAGAAAAAACTATATTGAGGAGGATCCAAATGAACTACAGCAAAAAGACCGTTTACGACGTAGACGTCAAAGGCAAAAAAGTTCTTCTCCGCTGCGATTTCAACGTCCCCCAGGACAAGAAGACCGGTGAGATCACTTCCGACAAGCGCATCAAGGCGGCGATCCCCACGATCCGCTACCTGCTCGACAACGGCGCCGCCGTCATCGCCTGCTCCCATCTGGGCAAGCCGGTCGCGACCTTCGAGGGCTATGTGAAGAAGCAGGTCGAAAAGGGCAAGAACGAGGCCGACGTCACCCGTGAGGACTGGGAGAAGTCCCTGCGCAAGCTGACCCTGGCGCCCGTCGCCAAGCGTCTCGGCGAGCTGCTGGGTACGGACGTGATCTTTGCCTCCGACACGATCGGGCCCGACGCGCAGGCCAAGGCCGCCGCGCTGCAGCCCGGCCAGATCCTCCTGCTGGAGAACCTGCGTTTCGCCAAGGGCGAGACCAAGAACGACCCCGCCTTCGCCAAGGCGCTGGCCGACATGGCGGAGATCTTCGTCTCCGACGCCTTCGGCACCGTGCACAGAGCGCACGCCTCCACCGCCGGCGTCGCGGATTATCTGCCCGCTTACTCCGGCCTGCTCGTCGACAAGGAGCTGTCCGTGATGGGCAAGGCGCTCGACGATCCCAAGCGTCCCTTCGTGGCCGTGCTCGGCGGCGCCAAGGTCTCCGACAAGATCAACGTCATCAACAACCTCCTCGAGAAGGCCGATACCATCATCATCGGCGGCGGCATGGCGTACACCTTCAAGAAGGCCCAGGGCTTCTCGATCGGCAAGTCTCTCCTCGAGGCCGACCGTCTCGACTACGCGAAGGAAATGATCGCCAAGGCCGCGGCCAGGGGCGTGAACTTCCTGCTGCCCGTGGACAACCTCTGCGCGGCGGAGTTCTCCGCCGAGGCCGAGCCCGTCCTCGCCGGCGAGGATATCCCGGACGAGCTGATGGGCATGGACATCGGCCCCAAGACCGTGGAGCTCTTCTCCGCGGCGGTCAAGGGCGCCGGCACCATCGTCTGGAACGGACCGATGGGCGTCTTTGAGTTCGAGAGCTTTGCGGGCGGAACCAAGGCCATGGCCCAGGCGCTGGCCGATTCCGGCGCGATCACGATCGTCGGCGGCGGCGACAGCGCGGCCGCGGTCGAAAAGCTCGGCTTTGCCGACCGCATCACCCACATCTCCACCGGCGGCGGCGCGAGCCTCGAGTTCCTCGAGGGCAAGGAGCTGCCGGGCGTGGCCTGCCTGCTGGACAAGTAAGAACGGAGCCCTCCCCGCACGCGGGGAAGCGGAGAAAGGATAGAAAATGAACAGAAAATACCGTAAGACCATTATTGCGGGCAACTGGAAAATGAACATGCTCGCCTCCGAGATCAAGCCCTTCATGGAGCAGCTCAAGGAGAATCTTCCCAAGACCAAGACCTGTGAGATCGTGCTCTGCACCCCCGCGGTGATGATCCCCGCGATGGTCAAGCTCGGCAAGGAGTGCAAGGTACAGAGCGGCGGCGAGGACGTCTCGAAGTATGAGAAGGGCGCCTACACCGGCGAGGTCTCCGCGGCCCAGCTCGCGGACGTCGGCGCGAAATACTGTATCGTCGGCCACTCTGAGCGCCGCCAGTACCACGGCGAGAGCGACATGCTCGTCAACGAGAAGGCCAGGGCCCTGCTCGCGAAGGGCATCAGCCCCATCATCTGCGTGGGCGAGAGCCTGGAGCAGCGCGAGATGGATCTGACGATGGAGTACGTCGCCTATCAGGTCAAGACCGCGCTCAGCGGCATCGACGCGGCCCAGCTGCGCCGCTGTGTGATCGCCTATGAGCCCATCTGGGCCATCGGCACCGGCAAGACCGCCACGGCCGAGCAGGCGCAGGAGGTCTGCGAGGGCATCCGCGCCGTCATCCGCAAGATCTACGGCGCCCGTCCCGCGCGCGCCGTCTCCATCCTCTACGGCGGCAGCATGAACGCCAAGAACGCGGCCGAGCTGCTCGCCCAGCCGGACATCGACGGCGGTCTGATCGGCGGCGCCTCGCTCAAGCCGGTCGACTTCTCCGTCATCGTCAAGGCGACCGATCAGGAGTAAGGGCTCTATGAGCAAAAAAGCTGTACTGATCATCATGGACGGCTTCGGCATCGCTCCGCCGACGGCGGGCAACGCGATCGCCGTGGCCGATACGCCGAACCTGGACCGGCTTTTCTCCGAGTACCCCTGCTCGCAGCTCTCCGCCTCCGGGCTCGACGTCGGTCTGCCCGAGGGGCAGATGGGCAACTCCGAGGTGGGCCATACCAACATCGGAGCCGGCCGCGTGGTCTTCCAGATCCTGCCGAAGATGACGCAGGAGATCAAGACCGGAAAGTTCTTTGAAAACCCGGTCTACATCAAGGCCATCGAGGACGCGAAGGCGAACGGAAAGCCCCTGCACGTCATGGGCCTGCTCTCCGACGGCGGCGTGCACAGCCATCTCGGCCACATCTTCGCGATGCTCGACATGGCCGGGCGGCGCGGTGTGGAAAAGGTCTTCGTCCACTGCTTCCTCGACGGGCGCGACGTCCCGCCGACGAGCGGCGCGGGCTTCGTCCGCGCGCTGCAGGAGAAGTGCGATTCGCTCGGCAACGCGCGCATCGCCACGGTGCAGGGCCGCTTCTGGGGCATGGACCGCGACAAGCGCTGGGACCGCGTCGAGCGGGGCTATAACGCCATCGTCTGCGGCGAGGGCGTGCGCGACGACGACGCGGTGCACGCCGTGGAGGCGAGCTACGCCGCCGGCGTCACCGACGAGTTCGTCGAGCCCGTGGTCGTCTGCCCCGAGGGCGCGATCAACGCGGGCGACAGCGTGATCTTCATGAACTTCCGCCCCGACCGCGCCAGAGAGATGACCTGGGCGCTGAACCTGCCGGACTTCGACGGCTTTGCGCGCAAAAAGACCGTCTTCCCGCTGTCCTACGTCTGCACGGCGCAGTACGACGAGACGCTGACGCTTCCGATCGCTTACCCGCCGGAGGTCATCACGAACACGCTCGGCGACCTCATCAGCGAGAAGGGCCTGCGGCAGTTCCGCGTCGCGGAGACCGAGAAGTACGCGCACGTGACCTTCTTCTTCAACGGCGGCGTGGAAAAGCAGGGCGAGGGCGAGGACCGCTGCCTGGTCCCGTCTCCCAAGGAGTTCCCGACCTATGACCTGATTCCGCAGATGAGCGCCGTCAAGGTCTGCGACAAGGTCGTCGAGGCGCTCGCGTCCGAGCAATATGACCTGATCGTCTGTAACTTCGCCAACTGCGACATGGTCGGCCACACCGGCGTGATGGAGGCCGCGGTCCGGGCGGTCGAGACCGTCGACGCCTGCCTCGGCCGCATCGCCGCGGAAGCCGCGAAGCACGAGGACGTGACGCTGCTCATCACCGCCGACCACGGCAACGCCGACTGTATGTTCGACGAGAGCGGCAAGGTCAACACGGCGCACACCACCAATCCGGTGCCCTTCTGCGTGACGAAGAAGGGCGCGAAGCTCGAAAACGGCCGCCTGGCCGACATCGCCCCGACGATCCTGCGCATCATGGAGCTGGATCAGCCGGCGGAAATGACCGGCAAGTGCCTGATCAGCTGAACGGCAAAAGAAAAAAGCAGGAGTGCTTTTCAACACTCCTGCTTTTTTTCCGTTTTTTCAGATGCAGCAAATCCGCAGCCCCATGCAGTTGAGACACATGTTTGCCGCGCACAGCGTCATACACAGCCGGTCCGGCGCAAAGCCGCTGCGGTAATTCGTCGCGTAGCTCCGGTAGAAATCGCCGCCGCTCTGCAGCTGGGCGAGCAGCGTGCGGTATTCCTCGTTGTCCGGCTCGATCTCCACGGCCTTCTTCGCGCTCTCCAGCGCCGCGATCTTGTTGCCGAGATACATATTCGCCCCGGCGTGGAGATAGTACCACTTGCCGTCCCGCTCGGCGAGCGGGACGCCCGAGAGCGCCGTGAGCGCCTCCTTGTACATGCCGTTGCGGATATAGCTCTTCGCAGCGGTGTACTCGCTGCGCTCATACTGCTGGCGCTGCTGCGCTCCGCCGAAGGGATCGCCGTAGGGATTCCAGCCGGTCCAGCTGCTCCAGCCGTAGGGGTCCTGCGCGCTGTACTGCTGATAGGCTGCGGCGCCGGAGCCGTAAGCGGCCGAGGGGCCGACGTCGCCGCTCTTGATGCGGTCGTAGGCGTCGTTGATCTCGTTCATCTTTTCGGCGGCCTGCGCGTCGCCCGGATTCATGTCCGGGTGGTACTTCTTGGCGAGATCACGGTATGCTTTTTTGATCTCCTCGTCGCTCGCGTCCGGGGACACGCCGAGGACCTTATACGGGTCCTGTACCATCTGCGGGATCTTCTCCTCCGTATTTTTTGTCAAAGCGCGCCCAGACTCCGGCGCAGAGGATGTTGTCGAGAATGTCCCTGTCCTGCACGAGCGGCAGCCGGTCGTAATGCCGCAGGGCCTCTCCCAGCAGCATCCGAAGGATATCGCGGAAAAAGGCGGCGTTCTCCAGTCCGTAGCGCCGGCGGAAGGGGTTGTAGCGATTGCGGAGCGTGTCGGCGTCAAGGTCGAGACAGGCGTCCATGATATAGAGAAAGCGCCCCAGAGCATCGCCCATGGCGCGCAGATCTTCGCTCCAGCGGCCGCCGCACGGATCGAACAGCTCGGCCATCAGCGCGCCGAAGGCGGCGGCCGCCGCGTCCGGTGCGTCGAGTTTTTTCTCTTCGATCTCTCGCAGCGCACGGATCGAGCGTTCCATCGCCTCGCACTGCCGCGGATAGCGCGCGCAGACCTCGCGGTAGCCGCGGCGCAGCAGCGCCGCCTCCGCGGCGGAGAGGACGCTGCCGTCGTCGTCCCAGTTGTCCAGGCATTTGAGATAGCCCAGGGCGAGATTCATGTCGGCGGCGTAGTCGGTGAATTCGTCGCGCAGCCAGGGGCGTTTTTTGATGGGGTGTACGAGACAGCCGTCCTCGCCGCTCCGCTCCTCCGGCTCGTAAAGCGAGGAGAGCAGCAGCACGAGAAAGCTCATGTCGAACTGCAGCGTCAGCGCGGCGCTCTGCCCGTGACGCTCGCGCAGCGCGCGGCACAGTCCGCAGTAGCTCGCCCTGTAGCGTGCGGCGCCCGCTTCTTCGAGCAGCTCCGTCCGCGCGGTCAGCGTTCCGAACATCAGGATTTGCCGGTGAAGGAGGTGCCGCACTTGCGGCAGACGATCTTGATCTTGCCGCGGCCCTTCGGCACGCGCAGCGTCGCATGGCAGGAGGGGCAGACGAAAAACTTGTAGTCCCGGCGCTGCTTCCAGCGCTCACCCAGCAGACGGACGCGGGAGCTGAGCTTGTACTTCGCGCGAAGATAACGGCTGTTCTCATCCTGCCGCCTGTAGACGTTGCGCGAGAGCATGCGGAAATAGATGTAGACGAGCAGCGCGAGCACGAGCAGGAACAGCTTTCCGCCCAGCAGCGTGGAGAGCAGGATCAACACCAGCGAGCAGATCATGAGAAAGACGTTGAACTGGTCGTTGCCGTTGCGCCCGACCATGAAGCGCGCCGTGCGCTGTCTCGCGTCGGATAAGAATTGTGAGAAACGCTCTTTCATACGGCCACCGCGGAGGCAGGAGCCTCCCTCTTAAGATTTCTTTATAAAAGAGTTTACCACAACAGCGTGGGAAAACATCACAAATCTGTTAACAAGCAGGGAAAAAGAGGCGCGTTATACCGGCTCGCCGCGCCGCGCGCGCAGGCTCAGCTCCACGATCGTCTCGCACAGCTCGGGGTAGCTCATGCCCACGACCGCGGCGGCCTTGGGGATGAGGCTGTTGGGCGTCATGCCGGGCAGGGTGTTGACCTCGAGGCACCAGGCGCGGCCCTCCGCGTCGAGAAGAAAGTCGGTGCGGGAGTATACCGAAAGGCCCAGCGCACGGTGGAATTTCAGGGCCGCCTCGCCCAGCATCCGCTGCTCGGCCTCGGTGATCGGCGCGGGGCAGATCTCGCGGGCGCCCTCGCTGCCGCTCTGGTACTTGGCCACGTAGTCGAAGCTCGAGCCCTCGGGCGGGACGATCTCGATCGCGGGCAGCGCCCGGTCGCCGAGCACCGGCACGGTCAGCTCGCGCCCGGTGATCTTCTCCTCGACGACGACGCGGTCGCCGTAGCGCAGGATGTCGTGCAGCGCGCTCTCCAGCTCCTCGCGCGTGTCGGGCAGCTGTACGCCGATCGACGAGCCGCCGTTGACGACCTTGACCGCGCAGGGGACGGGCAGCTCCTGTGTCAGACGCGGGATATCCTCCTCGCAATAGCGCAGCTCGCGCCACTTGGGCGTGCGGATGCCGTTGGCGTCCATGATGCGCTTGGCCACGGCCTTGTCCATGGCCATGCCGCTGCCGAGATAGTCCGAGCCCGTATAGGGCACGCCGAGCAGATCGAGCGCGGCCTGGATCTTGCCGTCCTCGCCGTCCGCGCCGTGCAGACCGAGGAACACGCAGTCGGCCAGACGGCAGATCTCCAGCACGTTTTTGCCGAGGCGGCTGGGGCTCTGATCGCGGCGCGAGGCCTTCACCGCTTCGAGGTCGGGCGCGGTCTTTTCGATCGCGACCTGGCCGCAGAAGCCGTCCGGCGCGTCAAAGGCGTCGGCGAGCGGGCCGTCGTAATCCTCGAGCCCGAGGAACATGTCCACGAAAATGGCCTTGTGGCCGAGAGAGCGCAGCGCGCGGCACACGGAGGTGCCGGTCACGAGCGCGACATGGCGTTCGGTAGAGATGCCGCCGCCGAGAACAACGATTTTCATGTTGGCTCACTTCCTTTTTTCATACCATTATACGATACCACTTCCGCACGGATTTCACAAGAAAAAAATCAGCCGCGGCTCCTTGCTTCGCCGTGCGCCGCGGTTGACAATTGCCCGCGCAGATCCTATGATGGGGTCGGAAAAACGCGGGAAAGGAGAGAGGGCGATGGCACGGCTCGAAAAGGACGCGGCGGAGCTGCTGCTCCGTGCGCTGACGGATCGTCACAGCGCGGTCACGGAAAAGGGCTTTGCCGTCGATCTGCGCCGCGACACCGCCGCGTGGCGGCGCGCGGTCTCCGCGCTCGGCAGACGCAGGGCCTACCGGCTGGTGGCCGGGCGGCTGTGCGCGCTCTATGAGAGCCGCTTCGGCCGTCCCTTCCTTTTCTCGGAGCGCTGTGTCGCCTTCGAGATCGCCTACCACGCCGAGGCCTATTTCTGGACGCAGGGCCTGGGCGGACGACGGCATGTGAGCACGCTGCTTTACCCGCGCGGCGCGCTCGTCCGGCACTGCGAGGTCGTCGATATCTCGACGGACGATACGGCGGTGTGGAAGCAGCGGACGATGTTCGGCTATGCCGCCGGCGTGCGGCCCTGCTGGCGCGGCACGGAACACGACCCCTTCGTACGCCGCGGCATGATCCGCAGGCTCGCAAAGAGAGGAGAAAAGGAGAAAAAACCATGAACTACCGCGTGATCGACCCGGAGCAATACTACCGCGGGGACGTATACCGCCGCTTTACGAAGGACTGCCGCTGCTCGGTCTCCATGACCGCCCGCGTGGACGTAACGGCGCTGGCGGCGGTCTCCGGACAGCAGGGGAGACGGTTTTATGTAAACTTCCTTTATCTGCTCTGCAGGGCGCTCAACTCGCGCGACGATTATAAAATGGGTTATCTCTGGGAGACGGACACCCTGATCTGCTACGACGAGATCAACCCCACGCAGTACGTCTTCCACGAGGACACGGAGACCTGTACGCCGGTCTACACGCACTGGTGCGAGGACTATGAGCGCTTCTACGCCGCGGCGCTCGCGGACCTGGAGCGGGAGAAGACCGAGCGCGCCGGCAAATTTGACGGCGCGGGGCATCCGAACTGGTTCGACGCCTCGTTCCTGCCCTGGATCTCATACGACGCGCTGCACGTCGAACTGCCGGACGGCTATCTGTTCTACGCCCCGATCGTCAACTGGGGCAAATACCGCGAGGAGAACGGCCGGCTGATGATGCCCGTGACGCTGCGGCTCAACCACGCCGTCGCGGACGGCTATCTGATCGCAAGGTTCTTCGGCCTGCTGCAGGATGAGATCGACGCCTTCTGCAGCGGGAGCATTCGGACGGCTTTGCGCCCGGATGCTTGACGAGCGGCATGCTCCGGCGTTACAATAAGGCATCCGGCGGGGCGGCGGAAGCGCAGCCCTGCGGGCACCGCGGCGAGCGGAATCGAGGAAGGATCACATGAAGGACGCATTCGGAAGAGAGATCAATTATCTGCGCATCTCCGTGACGGAGCTGTGCAATCTGCGCTGCCGTTACTGCATGCCGGCGGACGGCGTGTGCAAGAGAGAGCACGACGAGATGCTCACGGAGGAGGAGATCGTCCTCGCCGTGCAGACGGCGGCGGAGCTCGGCGTCACGAAGCTGCGCATCACCGGCGGCGAGCCGCTGGTCAAAAAGAATATCGTCTCCATCTGCGGGAAGGCCGCGCAGGTCCCCGGTATCCGGGAGGTCTGCATCACGACCAACGGAACGCTCCTGCCGCAGCTGGCCGTGCCGCTGCGCGAAGCGGGCGTGGCGCGGCTGAACATCAGTCTCGACACGCTTGACGCGGAAAAATTCCGCTACATCACGCGCCTCGGCGAGCTGGAGCAGGCGCTCGGCGGCATCGAGGCCGCGCTCGCCGCGGGCTTTGAGAAGATCAAGCTCAACGCCGTTCTGATCGGCGGCTTCAACGACGATGAGATCCCGCAGCTCGCGGAGCTGACGCGGCGCTGGCCGGTCGATCTGCGCTTTATCGAGATGATGCCGATGTACGACGGCGGCGACTTTTCCGAGGGTTCCTTTATCTCCAGCGACGTCGTGCTTCAGAAGCTGCCCGAGCTGACGGAAGAACCGCGTGACGGCGGCGTGGCGCGGCTGTACCGCCTTCCCGGCGCACAGGGCCGCATCGGGCTCATCAGCCCGTTGAGCGCCCATTTCTGCGGCGAGTGCAACCGCATCCGCCTGACGGCCGACGGCAGGCTCAAGCCCTGCCTGCACGGTCGTGAGGAGTTCTCGATCAAGGGCCTCGACGCGGCGGGCATGCGCGCGCAGTTTGAAAAAGCGATCCTCGCCAAGCCCGCGTGGCACGGCGAGCTGAACTACGCCCACCGCAGCCGGAGCGGGCGGAACATGAACCGGATAGGCGGGTAGTACGATGCAGAACCAGAATGATTTTACACATTTCAACGACGAAGGCCGCGCGAAAATGGTGGACGTCGGCGACAAGCCGCCCACGCGCCGCACGGCGGTCGCCGGGGCGCGCGTGCTCGTCAGTCCCGAGACCTTCGCGCTGATCCGCAGCGGCGGGATGAAGAAGGGAGACGTGCTGACGGTCGCACAGATCGGCGGCATCATGGGCGCCAAGCGCACGCCGGAGCTGATCCCGATGTGCCACCCGGTCGCGGTGGACGGGATCGACCTTTCGCTCTCGCTCGACGAGGAGCGCTGCAGCGTGGAGATCCGCGCGGCGGTGTCCTGCGGCGGGCGCACCGGCGTGGAAATGGAGGCGCTGACCGCGGCCTCGGTCGCGGCGCTGACGGTCTACGACATGTGCAAGGCCGTGCAGAAGGACATGGTCATCACCGACGTGCGCCTGCTGGAAAAGACGGGCGGCGTGCACGGAGATTTTCACAGGGAGGAAGAGACATGAGCTATACGGCGGCTGTCATCACCGTCAGCGACAAGGGCTTTCGCGGCGAGCGGGAGGATACGAGCGGCCCGGCGATCTGCGCGATCGCGGAGGAGCACGGCCTGCAGGTGGTCTATCGCGGCCTCGTGCCGGACGAGAGCGAGCTGATCGAGAGCGAGCTGATCCGCTGCGCGGACGAGTTGAAGATCGCGCTCGTGCTGACGACAGGCGGCACGGGCTTTTCCCCGCGCGATATCACGCCCGAGGCGACGAAGAAGGTCGTCGAGCGCGAGACGCCCGGCATCCCCGAGGCCATGCGCGCCGCGTCGATGCGCATCACGCCGCGCGGCTGCCTTTCGCGCAGCGCGGCGGGCATCCGCGGACGCACGCTGATCGTCAATCTCCCGGGCAGCGAAAAGGCGGCGAAGGAAAACCTGCTCGCCGTCGTCGAGCCGCTGCTGCACGGACTGGATATGCTGGCCTCCTCCGGCTCGGCCGACTGCGCGGAGGCGGACAGAAAATGAACAGGCCTTCCCTTGACGAATGGATCGCGGAGGCGAAGGCGGAGCGGGACGCCGCGGACTGCGGCATGTACCTGTTCCACAACGGCGTCGTGCGCGAAACGCCCAAGGCGGTCGCGCGCGGCGGCGAGGAGAGCGGGCGTCTCGTGCGGGGCATGGAGTTCTCCTATGACCGCGAAAGGCTCGCGGCGGCGATCGCGCGCGCGAGGACGCTGCCCGGCATCTTTTATATCCGGGTGTGGCTCAACGAGGGGCGGCTTTCGATCGGCGACGACATCATGCTCGTGCTTGTCGGCGGCGATATCCGGCCGCATGTGATCGACGCGCTGCAGAGCCTCGTCGGCGAGATCAAAAACGAGTGCGTGATCGAAAAAGAGCTGTGATTATTTCTTGACAGGGCGCATATTCTTTGCTAAAGTATGGTGCAAACTGAACAGGCCGGAGATCCCTTCGGGGACCTGGAGCCGGGTCGCATGCAGACGACAGTGGCAACGCCACGGGACAGGATACGAAAAATCGGTCCCGTGGCGTTTTGCTGCCCGGGAGGGGAGAGAGACAGGGTATGACAAAAGAACTTGATTTTGAAAAGACCGCGACGCGCGTCTCACTCGTGAGCGTGGCGGGCAACACCGCGCTCTCGCTCTTTAAGCTGCTCGCGGGCGTCCTGGCCCACTCCGGCGCGATGATCAGCGACGCGGTGCACTCCGCTTCGGACGTGATCAGCAGCTTCATCGTCATCGTCGGCGTCAAGATCGCCGCGCGGGAGGCCGACCGCGAGCATCCCTACGGCCATGAGCGCTTCGAGTGCGTGGCGGCGATCGTGCTGGCCGTCGTGCTGGCTATGACCGGTCTGCTGATCGGCTGGCGCGCAGCACAGAGCATCGGCAGAGCGGGGCAATCCCCGCAGGCGCCGGGACTGCTGGCGCTCGTCGCGGCGATCGTGTCGATCGCGCTCAAGGAGGCCATGTACTGGTACACGCGCTTCTATGCCAAACGCCTCAACTCCGCGGCCCTGATGGCCAACGCCTGGCACCACCGCAGCGACGCGCTCTCCTCCGTCGGCGCGCTCGTCGGCATCGCCGGGGCGCGTATGGGCTACCCGGTCATGGAGCCGGTCGCAAGCCTGGTGATCTGCGTGTTCATCCTCAAGGCGGCTTATGATATTTTCCGGGACGCGATGGCAAAGATGGTGGACCGATCCTGCGATGCGGAGACGGAAAAACGCTTCGCGGACTGCGTGAGCGAACAGCCGGAGGTGCTGGGCATCGACCGGCTGCAGACCCGCGCCTTCGGCAGCCGGGTCTATGTGGATCTGGAGATCCGGCTCGACGGCGAGCTGCGTCTGAAAGAGGCGCACGCCATCGCCGAGCAGGTGCACGACCGCATCGAACGGGAATTCCCGGAGGTCAAGCACATCATGGTGCACGTCAATCCGGGGGAGAGCGAGGGATCATAACGAGAAAAGCGCTTCGCGTTTTCGGACGCGAAGCGCTTTTCTCTTTTTCACAGCTTCCCGGGCGGCTCAAACGCCCGCGTTTACGATGGCCGCGCAGCTCTCCTCGGGGATCATCGGCGAGCAGCGCCTCGTCGCCGTTCGGCGCGGCAGGTCCGGCCTCGCCGCGCGCGGCCCGGCCCGCAGTGAGCGGTCAGGTCCTTTATGCCGCGCTCCCCGCGTTCAGGCGTTTGCGCCGGTTTCGCGGCGGAACTGCGCCGTCAGATCCTGAAAAGCGTTGATGAATACCGCCGCGTCCAGGCTGTAGGCGATGCTGTCGAAGCCCTTGTTCGCCCAGTAGACGGCGTTCGTCATGTTTCCTGCAAAGATGTAGGATTCCTTCCCCGCGTCACGGCATGCCTTGAGGATGCGTTCGATCGCCCGGTGCAGCAGGGGATTGTCGAATTCCAGCGGGATCCCGAGCGCGATGGACAGGTCGCAGGGACCGACAAAAACGCCGTCCACGCCCGGGAGCGCGGCGATCTCCTCGATCTGCTCCAGCGCCTCCGCCGTCTCGCACTGGGGGATCAGCTTGCAGCGCCGGTTGCACTCCGCCATGTAGCCCATGACGTCCTTGGACCACGCGTCCGCGCCCCAGCCGGTGGTGCGGGTCGGGCAGTAGCCGCGGCTGCCGAGAGGCGGGAACTTCGCTGCAGAAACGAGCTCGCGCACCTGCTCGAGCGAGCGGATGTTCGGAACGATCAGCCCGCGCGCGCCGACGTCCAGCATGCGCAGCACATAGGGGCGGCGGATATCACCGATGCGCACGTAGGGGAGCAGCCCGCCGCGCTCCGCCGCGAGGATGGCGTCGGCCGTGCTCTCGACGGAGAGACAGCCGTGCTCGGTGTCGATGATCACATAGTCAAGCCCGGTACGAGCGAGGCTCTCCATTGCGCCGCGCCCGCCGAGTTCGAAAAACGTGCCGATCGTTTTCTTTTTTTCTGTCATGTTTGTCCTCTCCTTTGTGATCGACGGGGGATGGATCGAGACCGTCCGCGCCGGGCGATCCCGCGTGCTGTGATAAAGTATAGCACAACTCCCGGCTTTACGGAAGATGCATTACGCCCGCCGCATCCTGTGCGGCAGACTGGTTTACATAACATACGACCGCCGGAGCCCGGCTGTCATATTCTGCTGTCACAGGGCGGACCCGGGGGCGCTTCGGATCCTTCGTGTATTTGTATCAATTTTGCTCGGAATGGGGAGACGCCGTGTGCGGACCGGGCAGACCGCGCGCGGCCCGGACCGGCGAAGCGGGGCCGGGTATCGTTTTTCGCAAAAGGAGACTGGAAGAACAGCGCGTCTTGTGGTAAAAAAAGACAGCAAGTACCAAATCGTCAGCAATGAGATGGGGAGAATGGAAATGATGAAAAAAAACAACGGCTCTGCTTCTGGCAGTACTGACCCTTCTGAACCTCTGCGCCTGCGGGACGCCTTCGGGAACGACGCCGGCTGAAACGGCACCGGCGGAAACGGCGCCGGCGGAAACTCACGCCGAAGAAAGCGCGGAGGCGGCGCCGGCCGAACCGCTGAGCCCGCTGGAGCAGCTGATGCGGGACGCCGAGGGCGGCGACGCGGAGGCCATGGCCTCGCTCGCCGACAAGTATCGTTACGGCGACGGGGTGGAAGCAGACCTTCAGCAGGCAAGATCCTGGTATGAGAAAGCGGGAGAGGCGGGATACGGCCTTTGATGTTCTTCCTCTCCGGCTTCATCTTCACGCTGATCATCTACATCGCCACCAAGAGCTACAAGGTCAAGGCAGACAACCCCCTCAAGCTCAAGGACATCCCCAAGTTCAACAAGGCCCAGACCTACACCATCATCGCCATCGTCGCGATGGTCGTGCTGTGCATCGGCTTCCAGTTTGACACCGGCCTGACCGCCTTCGTCGCGGCCACCGTCCTGATCCTGCTGAAGGCCGCCGACGAAAAGAAGGCCATCAAGGGCGTTCCCTGGGGCACGCTGGTGTTCATCTGCGGCGTCGGCACCCTGATCAACGTCATCAACAAGCTCGGCGGCATCTCCATGGTCTCCGACTTCCTCACCAGTCTGATGGGAGCGAAGAGCGCCACCCCGATCCTGGCCGCCACCTCCGGCATCCTCAGCTGGGTCAGCTTCACCACCGGCGTGGTCATGCCCGCCCTGTTCCCGATCTGCTCCGAGGTCGTCGTGAAGTTCGCCCCCAGCCTCCACTATCAGGAGCTGATCGCGGCCGTCACCGCCACCTCCTTTGCCGCGGCCATCAGCCCGCTGTCCACAGGCGGCGCGATCATCATGTCCTCGATCTCGGCCTCCAAGGAGACCACGAACGAGGAGAACAACAAGATGTTCAAGGACCTGTTCCTGCTGTCCGTGGCGAACGTCGCCATCAACGTGCTGCTCTCTGCACTGGGCGTCTTCGGCCTGGGCGGGATCTTCTACTGATGCCGCGCGGGATCTGACCGCTTTTCCGGACCCGTTTCGAAAGAGCGCGGATGATCCCGGTCAAAAACGTCGTTTTATGAGCATACGGCCGATCCCGGTCCATCCCGGGATCGGCCGTTTCCGCATATCCGCATCTCCGCGCCCGGAGAGGGTTTCACCTTCGGCCTTTCGTTTTTCCCGCTCCGCGGGTGGGAAGGGCACACCCGCGGCTTTTTCGCAGCCGGCGAAAAACTTGTTGTATTCCCGCCGCTTTGATGTTATTCTTTTACTGTAAAAAGTATTGAAGAAAGCAGCGCGGGATCGCCCGGAACACAGCGTCCCCGCTCTTGAACGCTTTCCCGAAGGGAAAAAGCCATGCCCATGACGACGCAGCAATGGAGCCGAGCGCTTTCCATATTCGCGACCTTTCTGAAATTCGGCTGCTTTACCTTTGGCGGCGGCTGGAATATCGTAGCGCAGATCCAAAAGGAATACGTTGAAGAAAAGCACTGGATCACGGACGAGGATCTGCTGGACTTTACTTCCGTGGGCCGATCCATCCCGGGGATCACGGTCGGCAATACCAGCATCCTCTTCGGCTATCAGGCGGCGGGCGTTCCCGGCGCGCTGGCTGCGCTGCTGGGCATCGTGATCCCGCCCGTGCTCATCATGCTGGGCGTCGTATACGTCTATGATCTGGTGAAGGACAATCTTTACGTGTCCCGCGCCATGATCGGCGTGCGCGCAGCCGTGGTCCCCATCATTTTCAGCGCGATCCTGAAGCTGTTCAAGTCGGGGATCAGAGATCTGTTCTGCGGCCTCATCGCCGTCGGCGCGTGCTGCCTTTGCCTGTTCACGAACGTCAGCAACGTCCTCATCGTGCTCCTCGGCGCGGCCGCGGGCCTTGCCCTGCGGGGAGGGGAGGCGAAGCCGTGATCTATCTTGAGCTCTTTCTCTCCTTCCTGATGATCGGCTTTACCAGCTTCGGCGGCATGTCGATGGTCCCGCTGATCAACGATCAGATGCTCAGCCACGGCTGGATGACCGCCTCTGAGGTGGCCGACATCGTCGCGATCGCGGAGATGACCCCCGGCCCGCTGGGGATCAACTGTGCCACCTTCGCCGGGGCCCGCACGGCGGGCATCCCGGGAGCCCTCGTCGCAAGCGTCGGCGTGCTCGTCCCCAGCCTTACGCTTGCCATTCTGGCAGCCATGTTCCTCAAGCGCTTCAAGGAGAGCAGAACGCTCGGCCGTGCGATGTACGGCGTTCGGCCGGTCTGCATCGGGCTGATCTTCGCCGTGATGGCCCAGCAAAGCGTGAACAATTACGCCGGAGCGCTGTTCGGCTGCCTTTCCTGGCCGGCTCTTGTGACGGGTATGGTGTCCCTGCTGGTTTTGCTCCGTTTCAAATGGAGCGTGCCGAAGACGGTCGCCCTGGCCGCCGCGACGGGGCTGCTGCTCTGTACGCTGGAAGCCGCCTTTCCGTTCCCCGCATGAAGAAGCTATCAACTGACAATAGATCTTGACAAACAAGGAGGAGTGCCGATTGGAGATCAAGAAGCCGGCCATTGCCGGGACCCTGGAATCCAGTGACGCGCAGGTCGCGGTCGAGCCCGCCGAAGACGGGATCGAGCTGTACCTGGAGAGCAGCGTCATGAACCAGTACGGCCGCCAGATCAAGGCGACCGTCCTGGAGACTCTCGAGCGCCTGGGCGTGACCAACGCCCGGGTCACCGTGGTGGACAAGGGCGCGCTGGACTGCACCATCAAGGCCCGCGTGGAATGCGCGGTCTTCCGCAGCTGCGACGCTTCCGCCGCGAACATTCCCTGGGGAGGTGTGGTGAGATGATCCCGAGACCGAGACCGGAGCGCTTCCGCCTGCGCAGGACCATGATGTTCATGAACGCGCAGAAGCCGGGCCTCATCAAGGACGCCTACATCTACGGCTGCGACAGCATCATGCTCGACCTCGAGGACGCGGTGGCCGAAAACCAGAAGGACGCCGCCCGTTTCTCCCTGTACCACGCGCTGAAAACGATCGACTACGGCGAGACCGAGGTCATCGTGCGCATCAACGGCCTGGACACCCCGCACTGGCAGGAGGATATCCGCGTGTGCGTGGCGGGCGGGGCCGACGGCATCCGCATCGCCAAGTGCGAGAGCGCGCAGGACGTGCTGACGGTCGAGAAGGCCGTGGAGGCCGCCGAGGAGGAATTCGGCGTCGAGAAGGGCCGCACGCTGCTGATGGCCGCGCTCGAAAGCCCGAAAGGCATCCTCAACGCCTATGAGATCTGCGCCGCCTCGCCGCGCATGTTCGGCGTGGCCATCTCCGGCGGCGACTTCCGCAAGTGCATGCAGACCACGCCTCAGCGCGACGGCGTGGACATGCTCGCCGCCCGCGGCCAGATGCTGATCGCGGCCCGCGCCGCCGGCATCCAGTGCTTCGACACCGTGTTCACCAATCTGGACGATCAGGAGGGCTTCGAGGCCGAGGTGCTGCAGAACAAGGCCATGGGCTTTGACGGCAAGAGCCTCATCAACCCCAAGCAGATCCGTTTCGTCCATCAGGTCTTTGCCCCGACGGAGAAGGAGATCCGCCAGGCGGAGAAGATCGTGCGCGCCTATCGCGAGCAGAGCGCCGCGGGCGTGGGCGTCTTCACCGTTGACGGCAAGATGATCGACATCGCCTTCATCCCCGGCGCCGAGAGGACCTTGAAGCTGGCCCGCGCCTGCGGGCTCTGGGAGGGAGATCTGGTATGAAAAACGCAGTAGGCAGAGAGATCCCGGACTTCCTGCTCAAAGACGGCAGAGAGGTCTATCAGGGCAAAAACTACATGGATGGCAAGTACATCCAGAAGGCTTCCCCCCGCACCCGCCGCTATGAAAAGCCGCAGGAGAGCAAGATCGTGGAGACTCTGGCCGACGCGCTGCGCCAGTGCGGCGCGAAGAGCGGAATGACCTTCTCCTTCCACCACCATCTGCGCGACGGCGACTACGTGGTCAACATGGTCATGAAGGCCGCCATCGAGGAGCTGGGGCTCGACGAACTGACGATCGCAGCCTCCTCCCTCGGCAACGCCCACGACCCGATCGCCGATTACATCGAGCAGGGCAAGGTCGTCGGCATCCAGACCAGCGGCATCCGCGGCCGCATGGGCGAGGTCGTCTCGGCCGGCAAGCTGAGAACGCCCGCCATCATCCGCAGCCACGGCGGCCGTCCCCGCGCCATCGAGGGCGGGGAGGTGCATATCGACATCGCCTTCATCGCCGCCCCGACGAGCGACTGCGTGGGCAACTGCCGCGGCATCGGCGGCAAGTCCAACTGCGGCTCGATGGGCTACGCGATGACCGACGCGAAGTACGCCGACCACGTGGTCGTCGTCACCGACTGTCTGGTGGACTTCCCGAACATGCCCGCCTCCGTCGAGGCCATCGACGTCGATGCGGTCGTGGTCGTCGACTCCATCGGCAACCCGAAGAAGATCGCCTCCGCCGCGGCCCGCATCAGCCAGAACCCCCGCGACCTGATGATGGCCGAGGACGTGGCCCGCGTCATCGCCGCGACGCCGTATTTCAAGGAGGGCTTCTCCTTCCAGACCGGCGTGGGCGGCCCCTCGCTCGCGGCGAACCTCTTCCTGGAAAAGTACATGGACGAGCGGAACATCAAGATGGGCTGGGCCATCGGCGGCATCTGCGGCCCGATGGTGGAGCTGCTGAAGAAGGGCAAGGTCGGCAAGGTCATCGACGTGCAGGACTTCGACCTCGACGCGGTGAACTCCATCAACCAGACCCCCAACCACTTTGAGATGTCCGCCTCCCAGTACGCCAACCCCGCCAACAAGGGCGCCTTCGTCAACAAGCTCGACTTCGTCGTGCTGGCCGCGCTCGAGATCGACACCGGCTTCAACGTCAACGTCCTCACCGGCTCCGACGGCGTGCTGCGCGGCGCGCCCGGCGGCCACCCGGACACGGCGGCCGGCGCGAAGTGCTGCATCATCGTCACCCCGCTGATCCGCGGCCGCATGGCCACGGTCTGCGAGCATGTCGTCACCGTCACGACGCCCGGCGACTGCGTGGACGTGCTGGTCACGGACTACGGCATCGCCGTGAACCCCCTGCGTCCCGACCTCATTGAGTGCCTCGACAAGGCCGGCATCAAGCACGTCCCGGTCGAGGAGCTGAAGGAAAAGGCCTACTCGCTGGTCGGCCGCCCGGACGATCTGCAGTGGGAGGACAAGGTCGTCGCCGTGCTCGAAGCGCGCGACGGCACGATCCTCGACGTGATCCGCAAGATCAAACCCTATACGCTGGAGGAAGGCTGAGCCTTTTCACAGACAAAACAACAACCCGCTCAAGAGGGAAGACAGCGTCTGATCCTACTATTATCTGAAAGCGAGGAAAAAACATGAGCGATCTTGTAGTCGGCATCCTTGGCCTTCTGACCATCGTTGCCATCGTCGTCACCCTGTTCAAGAGCAAGACCCAGCCTGCCATCGCCTTTATCGTCTGGCCCACGCTGCTGGCGCTGATCCTGGTCATCGGCGGCCGCCACAGCTTTGACGATATCGCGGCCATGATCAAATCCGGCTTCTCCAGCACAGGCCCCACCGCGGCCCTGTTCGTGTTCTCGGTCCTGTACTTCGGCTTCATGACCGACGCCGGCATGTTCGACGTCATCATCGGCAAGCTGATGAAGCTGGTCGGCGACAACGTCGTCGGCGTGGCGGTCGTCACCTGCATCATCGCGCTGGTCGGCCACCTCGACGGCGGCGGCGCATCCACCTTCTGCATCGTCATCCCGGCGATGCTGCCCGTGTTCAACCGCATGCACATGCGCAAAACCTCGCTGCTGCGGATCGCGGTGCTGTCCATGGGCGTGCTGAACCTGATGCCCTGGGCCGGTCCCACGATGCGCGCGGCCTCCGTTCTGGGCATCGAGGCCGGCAGCCTTTGGCAGACGATCCTGCCGATCCAGATCTTCGGCATCGTGCTGGCCCTGGCCCATGCGGTGTTCACAGGCCTGCAGGAGAAGAAGCGCGGCGCCGGTCTCCACGGCAAGCTCGCCGAGACCGAGGGCGCCGTGGAGCTCGAGGAGCAGGCTGCCGTCCAGGCCGCCGACAACGATCTGGCCCGTCCCAAGCTCTTCGTGTTCAACATCCTGCTGACCATCGCGGTCATCGCCCTGCTGATCTGGGACGTGTTCCCGAGCTACTTCCCCTTCATGCTCGGCTGCGCGGTCGCCCTGTTCGTCAACTACGGCTTCAGCGCCAAGGCCCATAAGAAGCTCATCAACCTGCACGCGGGTCCCGCGCTGATGATGTGCTCCACGCTCATGGGCGCGGCGGTGCTGATGGGCGTGCTGACCTCCAGCATCGGCGCGGACGGCAAGGTCATCTCCGCCAAGACGATGGAGCTCGCCGCCGACGCGACGCCCTCCGTCGTGCGCTGCCTGGCCGGGATCGTCTCCGACATCCTGCCCGCCGCGCTCGGCAAGAACCTGCCGCTGGTCATCGGCTTCCTGTCCGTGCCGCTGGCGCTGGCCTTCGACACCGACAGCTACTTCTACGGCTTGATGCCCGTCATCATCGGCATCGGCCAGGCCTTCGGCGTCGAGGCGCTGCCCATCGC
>JAEEGI010004218.1_pt1 | contig 33794 bp, 26 predicted proteins | sample 8958751 | NCBI WGS metagenome assembly JAEEGI01 (sample SAMN16246545, study PRJNA631951) | gut metagenome | biome: gut microbiome; feature: rumen; material: KS-attached | host: Bos | place: Iran: Karaj | collected 2018-10
CTCCGGCCCGAAAATAAGGGATATCGGGCCGGAGGTGGGCGGCATGGTATAGTTCCGGCCCGAATTGTCGGGATATTGGGCCTGAGGTGAGGGAGGCGTCGGCAGACGGGGGGTGGCGGCTCCATGGCGGGGAACGGCGGTCGCGGTCGGGGAAAGGGGTTCGTCCGGCTAACTCGCGCGGGTCGACGGAGCACCCCGCGCTCAAACACACGCCGGCCGTCCTGGCGGAACACCCCTTTCCCCGGGCTCCTCTGTAACCGTTCCCCTTAATATCCGCCGCCACCCTCCGTCTGCCGACTCTTTGTCCCCAGCCGTGGCAGGTAAACACCAGCAAATCAAGTGATAAAGCATGAGAGCCCCACCTCTTTTTAGGGGGCTCTTTGTGGGAAATAGCTGATAACAAGACGCTTATCCGCCACGGCCAATTCTGGCCAGTCCTGTTTGAAAGGGATGTCGGGTCGTCCGGTGGCGCAGGGACAGGGTTCCGGAGGAATTTCTTCTGACTCCGGAGCCCTGTCCCGTAGCAAAAACGGACGGCCCTGCAGCAACCTGTCCTGTGGCAAAAACAGGACGGCCCTGCAGCAACCTGTCCCGGAGCAAAACAGGACGGCCCTGCAGCAACCTGTCCCGTAGCAAAAACGGACGGCCCTGCAGCAACCTGTCCCGGAGCAAAACAGCTCGCCTTGCCGGAACCGATCCCCGTATCAAGCCCGCCCGGTCGTGCCGCAACCTTGCCCTTGGCAACTACAGACCGGCCCTGCCGAAACCTGCCCTTCCGCTTCCTCCATTGTCTCGGAGAACGCATGCGTACTTTTGCGTTTTTACATATTTCTTTTTATTTTTGCCCGTAGAAGCCCGGAAACTCACTAAATACATATTGTCCTATGAAAAGGTATTTTTCGCTGATGGCAGGCATGCTCGTTGCCTTCGCTTTCCTTCTTGTATCCTGTCAGGAGAAAACCGTTTCAGTGACGGATGTGTCCCTGGACAGGAAGACCGCTGAAATCAAGGTCGGGGAGACCTTGCAACTGACGGCGACGGTCCTGCCGGCCGAGGCCACGGATGCTGCGGTCAGCTGGGCATCCGACGCCCCGGAAGTCGCTTCTGTCGATGCCGACGGCAAGGTGACGGCCCTCAAGCCCGGCAGTGCCAAAATAACCGTGACGACAATGGATGGTGGGATGACGGCCACCTGTGCGGTGACGGTAACGGATTTCTTCACCGTGCGTTATTTCTCGCCTGATTTTACGGTAGGCGGTTACAGCGGTGCCCGGAATGCCGAGGACGAGATGGTCGAGTCCGTATTTTTCAAGAATACCATGATGGCTAGGTTCGTCCTGTCGGCAGACGGCTCGACCCCCTACGGGGACAAGGACGCGTCCCATTATTCCGTCTCGGACATCAAGGCTGCGTCGGGCGTCATCGATACTGAGAAGCAAATGGTTTACGTGGAGAAACTCACCGGTGTGGAGTGCGGACAGTATGTGATCCGGTTCCTGGCTCCCGGAACGGCCGAGTTTACCCTGAATTTCAACGACGGTACCCGGTCTTTCTCCAAGACCATCAAGTTCACCGTGGAGGACAAGGTCCACGACATCGGTTTCGTTGCCGGTCCCGGGGTCGCCGCAGTGGCGATGTTGCGCAATTTGTATGAAGGCCCCATGTACGTGGATAACCGTGTGTTCCAGACGGATTACTATTTATGGGTCCGCGCATGGGACAAATCGACCGGCCAGATTCCCAGTTCCGGCACCTTCTCCCTGGATCCCGACAATGACGGTGAGAGTTCCGCCTTGTACGAAGCCTCGGTCGAGAATGTGACTCCTCAGTCGGAGTGCATCCGCATCAAGTTCAATACGCCCGGCTACATCAACCTCGGCGTGCGCTTCAACGGCGGGGAGAAAAAGAAGGCCTCCGCACGCCTGTGCTTCTATACCTATGCCGGCCTGGTGCTCCGGACGACCGAGAACCAGCATGTGTACAACAATATTGAATTCAAGCTGAAGGAGGCGGAGACCCTGTCCTTCGTGTTCCGCAACAACGACCGGAACCGGAACGAGAACATCGTCCTTGACAGCCTGAAGCTTACGGGCGGGAACGCCTCGATTGCGACGCTGGAACGGGCTGCGGACGGGAAGACCCTGGTCCTCAAGGGAGTCAAGGAAGGCACGACCTCATGGACCATCGCCTATTCCTATTTTGGCATGACCATCGGGCCGACCACGGTCAAGGTGACGGTCTCCAACACGGTCCCCGTGACCTCGGTCAAGATCGACAATCCGTCCAAGACGCTCCGGGTCGGGGAGAAACTCACGGAGAGCGTAGTGATTACGCCTTCCGATGCGACGGACAAGACGGTAAAATGGGAGTCTTCCAATCCGTCCGTGGCAAAAATCGCCCAGTCGAGTGGCCTCCTGGCCAATGTGGAGGGCGTCTTCCCGGGGACGGCGACCATTACGGCCAGCTGCGGCGGCAAGTCCGACTCCTATCAGGTGGAGGTCCGGGCCAATTATGCCATCCAGTACAATGACAATGCTTTCTCCGCTTCCGCCTTCACCTATGTTCCGGGATCGACCCTCTCGAACCTGCTGCCCTTCTCCTTCAAGAACAGCTATACCGGCCAGATGGTGGATCCGTCGACAGGCGGGATCACCATCACCTCCTCGAATGAGAAGGTCCTGAAATTCAAATCCTACCGCGCGCAGTACGCCTATGTGGAAGCCCTGTCCACCGGTACGGCCACGTTGAAGTTCCTCGCCGGTTCCCAGGTCCTGCTGACTACGGTGGTGACGGTCGTCCCCGTCCCCGAGGTCCATTCCCAGATCACCGGAAAGGCCGTGGCTTCGACAGAGCCTTACGTGCTGGGATACCTGTCGGGGGACCAGGTCCGTTTTGAAATGTATGACCGCTTCACGGGTAAGTATTACAATCCCACCAGCGGCCTGACCGTCTCTTCTTCGAACACGTCCGTCGCGACGGCTTCGGTCGGAACGTATTCCGGTCACCAGGTATGGTACGTAAAAGGCCTGAAGGCCGGCACCAGCACCATCTCGTTCCGCTACAACGGCGATCTGGTCAAGTCCATCACCTACTCGGTCCGGAATGACCGCGATATGGTGGACCTGGGCCTTGGCGTGAAGTGGGCGACGGTGAATATCGGGGCCAGCCAGCCACAGGAACCGGGCAATCTCTTCGCCTGGGGCGAGACGCAGGGCAAGTCCAATTACGCCGCATCGACTTACCTGTGGTACGACGGCTCCTCCTTTACAAAATACACGGCCAGGGATGGCAAGATGACCCTGGAGGCGGATGATGACGTCGCCCAGGTATGGTGGGGCTGGGGCTGGCGGATGCCGACCAATGCGGAGTTCTCCGACCTCTGTACGAGATGTACCTGGACAGCAACGACCTTAAGCGGCGTCAACGTCTTCAAGATTACGGGGCCGAACGGAAAATACATCTATATCCCCATTGCCGGGCATTATGTCGGTACGACGCTCCAGTTGTATGGCACATCGGTCATCTATTGGACCTCCGAGCGCCTGGGCGGTTATGAGGATTCGGCCAAGACGATGGTGGCCAACAAGAGCGCCGGAAAGGGTACGACCGGGCAGGTGAGTCCCCGCTACATGGGCATGTACGTCCGTGCTGTCAAGAAATAGCGGATCTCGCGTGGAAACGAAGCGGCGGCCCTTATCCGGCCGCCGTTTCCGTTTTCCAGAGATAGACCTTGTCGCCGCGCCGGGGATGGAGCGGCTCGCCGGGAGCGAGGAGTGCCGGGTCGTTGACATGGTCGGCGGGCATGGCCTCAAGCGGCACGGAGAGCGAGCAATAGACGCCCTTGCCTGCCGTGGAGACACTTTCATGCTCGACGCGCAGGTCTTCGACCTTCATCTCGAGGATGCCGGTGGTCTTGCCAAGGATAATAATCTCGTCGCCGACGGAGAGCGGCGCGGACTCGACGAGGATCTCCGCCACGCCGATGCGGTTGAACCAGTTGGTGACCTTGCCCGAGTAAACCTTGCGGCGGGTGGCCTGGCTGCCATAGACGGCACTCCATTCGCCAAGGCGCGCACCCTGGTAGTAGCCGTCCCAGAAGCCGCGGTTGAATACTTCGGCAAGGGAAGCCTTGAGGCTGGCGGCCAGTTCCGGGGTGTACGTTCCGTCACATACGGCATCCGCCGCCTGTCGGTAACAGGCGGCGCAGCGCTTGACGTATTCCGCGCTGCGGGCGCGCCCCTCGATTTTGAAGACCTTGACGCCGGCACCGATGATCTTGTCCATGAACTCGATGGTGCACAGGTCCTTCGGGGACATGATGTACTCGTTGTCGATCAGCAGCTGGTTGCCGGTCTCCACGTCGGTGACCTCGTAGCCGCGCCGGCAGACCTGGAAGCAGGCCCCGCGGTTGCCGGAGGCGCCGTAGGTGTGGAGCGAGAGGTAGCATTTGCCGGAAATGGCCATGCAGAGCGCTCCGTGGGCGAACATTTCGATGCGGACGAGGTTCCCTGAGGGCCCGCAGATGTGTTCCTTCGCAATGGCATCGGCGATGGCCTTCACCTGATGGAGGTTCAGTTCCCGCGCCAGGACGACCACATCGGCGAACTGCGCGTAGAAGCGCAGCGCCTCGACATTGGAGATGCTGAGCTGGGTGGAGATATGGACCTCGAGACCGATCTTCCGGCAGTAGAGGATGGCGGCCATGTCCGATGCGATGATGGCATCGACTCCCGCCGCCTTCGCGGCATCCAGCGCGGAGTACGCGGCCTCGAGGTCATCCCCGAACAAGGTGATATTCAGGGTCATATAGGACCGGACGCCATATTCCCGGCAGATCCGGGTTACCTCGGGCAGGTCCTCCTCGGAGAAATTGTTGGCCGAGCGGGAGCGCATGTTCAGGTGCCCGATGCCGAAATAGACGGAGTCGGCCCCGCCTTCGACCGCTGCGAGGAGACACTCGAAGTTCCCCGCCGGCGCCATGATTTCCAGTTCTTTTTTCTGTATGTTATTATGTGTCTTCGGCATTATTCCTCGATTGTTTCCAGATAGTCGTGAATTTCAGCCAGAATACGGATGACTATCGTCCCTCTGATGTAATAAGGCTCATATTGAAGTATTTCCCGTGCAATACGCATTGCTTGGTCTTGGTTTTCATTGACACGATAATACTCAAATAGTTTGTATCGCGGCAGGATTCTTCTCGGCACCATCCAGGATGCTTTCTGATAGGAGGCAATCGCTTTGTCATGGTCTCCACAAGCCATGTAACAGTCGCCCAAATCACAAAGTAGTTGCGTTGATGGCATTACCGAGCATGCTTGTTGTAATACGGGGAGCGATTCGGAGGGGGAGCATTCGATATGGACAATCTGGGCTCGTTTATCTGTTTCGCCGTATTGTCTCCACGCATGATTCGTTACAGGAATCAGTACAAGACCGGCAATCAACAACGCTTTTTCAATAGCGACGGTTCCGGGCATGGGAATGAATACGGCGGAGCACAATGCCATCAAAAATAGAAGAAGTGCTGGCACACCTTGTTCTGTCAAGATCCGGAGATAGTCATTATAGGGACTCCGGCGGGACAGCATCTTTTCAAATACAACGATAGCACCTAAGGACATGATTCCGCCAAACAGCGCCGAATGATTGCCGAACAGGAGTGAGAATAAGACGGGCTGCCGGAACAAAACGTTGTATGCCTGAAGAATGCACAGAATCAGCGAGGCGATAATGAGTATGTTCCCCTCATCCCATCGGTTTTGTTTGCTGCAAAAACCGGCGGCAAATCCGAAAAAAAGTAGGATGGATAAACAAAGACCAAGCAACGATGATTGTAAAAGGCTTTGAACTGTAAGCAGTCCCCAAAAGCAAACTGCGCACACGAAAGTGAGCGACAGTTTAACAGATTTATTTGTAGATGAACTCATTATTATTATATTTGCAAAGATAACACATTCTGTGACACGACATGATAACCAGACCAGCTACCATATTATTTTTTTTGTCTTTCGTCTTGACAAGTTGTTTTTGTCAATAATATGGAAATTCTATCATTTATACTTTTCTCGGGCCTCAATCTGATTACCCCCACAGATACTGTCGTGTATTTAGATAATGGTCGTTATGTCGGGCAGTATCCGGTCGGTAAGGGCGTTTTGTATTCAGAGAAAAAGGGTATGATCATGGGGTGGTTCAAGGAATGCGTACCACATGGTCGCTGCATTCATTACCGGACTAATGGCAGCATCTACGAAGGTGAAATGCAGGATGGGAAGTATTTCGGGAATGGACGGTACTTCACCCTTGCCGGGAATGTGATTACAGGAGATTTCTTCAACAATACGGCGACCGGGCGCGATACAATGTATTATTCAACCGGGACGATTTATGTTGGGAGCATGTTTGACAAACAACCTCATGGCGAGGGCATCAAATTGACCCCTGTCGTCCGTTCCCGTACCCGCTACCGTTACACGAATCTGGTCCCGGAAGAGCGCTGGGTGTATTTGTTCAGGGAAGGGACTTACCGTAACGGTGATTTCGTATCCGGATTCTGCACATACCTTTCGGCCCCGGCTCATCGGTGGATCGTGACAGCCAGTGTTACGGACGGTGTTTACTCCTGGATATACCGGAATGCTTTGGCGCGCTATGCTTCACATATCTATTCGCAGGAGGAATTGGAGCGGGATTACATGCGATTGTATTGCCGGAAGCCTGCCTTCCCGATAGTCCCGTTGACGGAGGAGCAACTCTCCTTCCTTCGGACCCATTGCTGTTATGATCAATGGTTTAATATGGAGTGATATACCCAGTTTCATGAATTATGAAACAAATCATATTGACTTTGTTTTCCTTTTTTGTTTGTTTAAAAATGACTGCGCAGGATTTGACGGCAGATCAAGTATATGAACTCCTGCAGTCATATGAGTGGAGTGCTCTTCACTTCGGACGGCCGTATTCCTTCACATTTTCTCCGACTGTCTTTCATTTTCGGATGTATAAAACTGAGAGTTCGAATTATGAATGTGATGATGATTTTTATCTGAGCGATACCGCGGATACTGTATTTGTCGCATCCAAAATGGGACAAGCGCAAGGAAGTCATTATATTATTAGTAAGGAGCCCGGGAATCGTGCTTCGTGGTTGGAGATCGTCTCCATATCTTCGGATCATTTGACACTTCGTTCGTCGCATAATGCTGTACATGAATTGACGGCCCGCCCAAAACAGGGGGGTAACCCGTCGGAATGACCCGCCGTGTCATTTCGTCCGGCCGGGGAGGCTGTCGGCGAAGCGCTGGAGCAGGGTGAGGACATCGTGTACAGTTGCATTCAGGGGAGTACAAAGATTGTTCGGTTTTCATGCCGAGGAATCTCGACACTTTTTTTATTCTTATTGCAAGAATCGTTATCTTTGCAATGATGTGGATAATCCGCATAACTGAATATGAACGTAGATACATTACTTCATCAGTACTTTGCCGAAAGTAGCGATATCTGTATTGAGATGTTCGACGAGAAGAACATCAGGCAATGAGTTATTGTTTCTACGAAGTGATGGATAATGTGCTCATCCATTCCGGAAAAATGAATGGAATTGTCATTACCAGTTATTCCGAAGCGCAGCACTTGATTCAAATTCTGGTGGCCGATGACGGAATGGGAATCTTATCCTCCCTGGCTCAGAACCGGGATTATAAGGACATTTCGGACATTGTCGGCCAATGGATCTATGGCCATAACCGAATCTGAACCTTGGAAGGGGACCATCGTTTATTTTGAACTGCGCTCCAATATGGAAATCGATCCGGGGTTAGTCGTTGATCACCGGACAGACCCTGCAGAAGAGTTTGATGAATGGTTCCTGGACAATGATTCCGGGCTTGATAAACTATGGTAGAATGAGAGTATTCAAGTTTTCCGCATATGGAGACAGTATGGGAACGCGTCTCCTCGGTGCCAAAATCAGGGCCGACCTTCGTCCGCTGCTGGACGGGGATGAGAAAGTTGTGCTTGATTTCTCCGGCGTGGACACCGTTACCAACTCATTCGCAGATGAATGCATCGCCAAACTCCTTCTTGAAATGTCACTTGACCAGTTGAAGTCAAAGACCACTTTTACCGGCCTTACCCCTATGGCCGAGCGCAGCATTCTCACCGCCCTCAAAAGACGCCGGATGCAGATAGCAGGGAATTAATGTCGCTGTTTGGCCAAACAGCGTTGATGATGTGGCGCGATGGCCAAATAAGTTGTTTCGAGTGTCTCTCTTGCCAGAAACAAACAACTCCTTCATTTCCAGAATGATCCGCCGTGTCATTTCGTCCGGCCGAGGAGGCTGTCGGCGAAGCGGCGGAGCAGGTCGTAGCCTTCGCCGGAAACCGCTTCGGTGGCAGCAGACAGGGCACGCCCGTGCAGGCGGGCGATTTCCGCCTGGGCGTCGGCGGCGACGTCAACGGCCTGATACAGGGCCATGACCCGGGCGATCTTGCCGGCCGGATCGTCCCCTGAAGGCACGGAGAGCGCTTCGGCAAGGCCCTCGGCGCCCTTTTCCATTGCGCGGACCGTCAGCCAGCTTTTCTTGCCGTTGAGGATGTCCCCCCCGATGGGCTTGCCGAAGACCTTGCTGTCGCCGTAGGCATCGAGGTAGTCGTCGGCCACCTGGAAAGCGAGCCCGAGTTCGTAGCCGTAGCGGTACAGGGCCTCGCAGACCTGCGCCGGCGCACCGCCGATCAGGGCGCCCATTTTGGCGGAGCAGGCAATCAGCACGGCCGTCTTGAGGCCGATCATCTTCATATAGTCTTCCATCCCGACGGACGGCATCCCCTCGAACTCCATGTCATACTGCTGGCCGTCGCAGACCTGGGCGGCCGTTGTCGTGAAGAGGTCCAGGACGGCGGGAAGCACCTTCGCCGGGGCGGAGGCGATCCGCCGGTAACTGTCGATGCACATCACGTCGCCGCTGAGGATGGCTGTATCGGCGCCCCAGCGCTTCCAGACCGTGTCACAGCCGCGGCGCATCGGGGATTTGTCCATGATGTCGTCGTGGATGAGCGTGAAGGTGTGGAAGACCTCCAGACCGGCGGCCGGTTCAAGGATCTGCGGCGTAAACGCGTCCTGGAACAGGGCATACGCCGTCAGGCAGAGCCGGGGGCGGAGCCGTTTGCCGCCGATGGCGATCATGTACCGGAGCGGGTCGTACAGGCCGGCGGGTTCGCGGGTGAATTCGATGCCGGCGAACAGGTCGTCGACGGTTTTGCGGATGCGGGCTTCTTCAATCATGGTTCAATCCAAAATTACCAGTGCGCGGGAGGGATGGGAAAAGGTCAGGCGGACCTCATCCGCGGTGGCGCGGTTGAGCGTCGCCTGCCACCAATTGTCGAAAACAACCCCGGCTGTCTGATATTCAAGACCTTCCGATTGGATGCGGAGGCTGTTGTCGGGGGAGAATAGGGAAAAGCGGCGGCCTTCTCCGACCTGCAGGGTGCAACTGTCCGTGATGGCGAAAGCGGTCCCGTAGTCGGATACCATGTCCACGGAAATCCCCTCCAGGGAGAACAGGCGCGGGTACTCCATCAGCAGGCCGAGGTTGCCGACCGTGTGGTCTTCGCGCTTCCCAGTGGCGCCGAGGATGTGGATCTCCGTTACCGCCGGATAGTGGCAGAGGAGGTAGCGCATTGCCTTGGTCAGGTCGTTGTCGTCCTGTTCCGCTTCCCGGTGGATCAGCGCCGCATAACGACGCAGGAGCGTCTTGGGAAGCGTGTCCATGTCCCCGACGACGGCATCCGGCAGGCGGTGGAAATGCCGCTCATAGGCCCGGACGGCCCCGTCGCAGCAGATGACCGCCCCGGCCGTTTCCAGCAGGTAGAGCGGGTACGCTTTCTTCGGGAAAAGCCCGTCGCAGAGGATCGCGGCCGTCATGCTTCGACAGGTTTGGTTTTCGCCACCTCTTCCCGGGAGCTGCCTTCCGTGCAGCGGTAGGTCTGAGGATCGCGGAATCCGAGCAGGAAGGCCTTGACATCCATCCGCTTCTTGCCGGCGAGCTGGAGATCCTTGACGGATACGGCGCCGTCGGCCGTAGCGATGGCGAGATAGGTCTTGCCGTCGGAGAGGACCGTGCCCGGCGTGGCATGGAGCCCTTCGGCCGGCTCGCCGAAGAAGATCTTGAGCTGGACGGGCGCGCTGCCCTCCCGGACCAGTTCGGTAAAGGCCGTCGGGTAGGGGCTGAGGCCGCGGATGAGGTTGACGATGTGCCGGGTGGAGTCGTTCCAGTCGATGTGGCAGAGCGCCCGGCTGAGTTTCGGCGCGGGTTTCAGCAGTTCGGAGCCCTGGATGAAACTGCGCTGGACGCGGGTTTCGACATTGCCTTCGACGATTCCCTCGACGGTCTGGACGACCAGGTCGGCGCCGATGGCCATCAGTTTGTCGTGCACGTCGCCCGCCGTATCGGTCGGGGCGATGCGGCATTCCTGTCGCAGGATGATGCCGCCCGTATCGATCTTGTCGTCGATCATGAAGGTCGTCACGCCGGTGAGGTTCTCGCCGTTGATAACGGCCCAGTTGATCGGGGCGGCGCCGCGGTACTGCGGCAGCAGGGCGGCGTGGAGGTTGAAGGTGCCGAGTTTCGGCATGCTCCAGACGGCCTCCGGGAGCATCCGGAAGCCCACGACCACGAACAGGTCGGCCCTCAGGGCGGCCAGCGCCTCGAGGAAGGCGGGATCCTTGAGCTTCTCCGGCTGCAGGACGGGGAGATTATGGGCGACGGCGTATTGTTTGACGGCGCTCTCGGACAGTTTCTGCCCGCGGCCGCTGGGTTTGTCCGCGACGGTGACGACGCCGACGACCTTGTAGCGCTTCTTCAGGAGGGCGTCGAGCGGGGCGACGGCGAATTCCGGCGTGCCCATGTACACGATGCGGGTCTTCCGGAAGAAGGTCATGATCCGGCTCTTGATCCTCCGCCAGGCGGTCTTGAACCCGTCTGCGCTGAACAGCGTCGAGTCATGGATGGCCTTCCAGGTCAGGAACATGCCGATCGGGAAGAGTACCAGCGCGGAGATGAAGTTGCCGAAGAAGGCCCCCACGGCGCCGTCCCGGGCCAGTTTCGTGCCCGAGATGTCCACGACCCAGTACAGGACGAAGAACAGGACGGAGACGATGGCCGAGGTGCCGAGGCCGCCTTTCCGGATCAGGGCGCCGAGCGGGGCGCCGACGAAGAAGAGGATGAGGCAGGCGAGGGCCTGGGCGATTTTCTTCCAGATTTCCACGTTGGTCCTCCGGAGGATGAAGTTGTATTCGTAGGACTCGATGTTGTAGCTGTTCAGGTTGTTCTCCAGCTGCCGGGCATTGCTGCCTGCGCTTTCATAGGCCTTCAGCTTCTGTCTGAGGTCTTTCCATGCGAGCGGCTTCGGGATGTCCAGGTTGTCATAGCCTTTCGACCGCCAGCCCGTGTCCAGCTGGGCCCGGTGGTTGAACGGGGCCATGATCCGCATGTCCTTGAGGTGCCGGACGAGGGCCGAATCGGACAGGGCCTGCAGGGAATCCCGGCCGTGGGTGAGCTGGTCCATGTTCATCGAGCGCACCTGGTCGCTGAAGCGGACCGAGTCGGATTTCTCGAAGGCGTAGTTCGCCAGCGGGATGATCAGTTCCTGCCGGGTGAAGTGGATCTTCTGCAGGGCGAGGGTGGTGTCGCGGTATTTCTTGGTGTTGGTTTCCTGGTAGTTGAAGCCGTTGTAGAGCTGGAAGGTCAGGTAGTCCTTGGCCTTGGAGATCTTCATGATGCCCGAATCGGCGACGGTGATGGAGGTGTTGCCCTTGTTGTTGGTGTGGTCATAGACCATCACCCGGTACATCATTCCCGTGTTCGGGTCCCGCCGGCCGACGCGGAGGATATATCCCTCCAGGCCGTCGTAGAAGGTCCCTTCCGGGATCTTGATCTCGGACTTGGTCCGCCCGATGTCGTCGCGGAGAGTGTAGATCTGGTTGGTGGCATACGGGGAGAGGTTGTTGACCACGAAATAGGCCGCGATGCTGATGAAGATGCTGCAGATCATCAGCGGGGTCATCAGCCGCGTCAGGGAGATGCCGGAGGCTTTCAGGGCGGTGAGTTCGCTGTTTTCGCCCATCTGCCCGAGGGTCATCATCGAGGCGAGCAGCGTCGCCAGCGGCAGGGCCAGCGGCAGGGCCTGGCTGCAGACGCCCCAGAAGAGGAACTCCATGATGACCTTGAACCCGAGGCCGCGGCCGACGAGTTCGTCGATGTACAGCCAGAGGAACTGCATCATCAGAATGAAGATGACGACGAGCAGGATCGCGAAGAACGGTCCCACGAACGACTTGACGATGAATTTGTCTAACTTCTTCATTCTGTTTCCTTTATACTTCTTCCGGTCTTCTTCCGGTTTTTCTTCCGGTTTTCCGGGAATAACCTTTGTTCCGGTTTTCCGGGAACAACCTCTGTTCCGGTTTTCCGGAGGATAACCTGCCTGAACCCTCGGACCTTCGGTCCTCGTCCCTCCCACAGTCCCTTCGGGCCTGCGGGCCCCTCCCGTTCATGTAGCCACGGGCGGCTACAGGTTCCGGCAGGTCATCCTCCTCCAAACCTCCGCGGGCGGCCACAGGTTCCAGCGTCATTCTCCTCCAAACCTCCGCGGGCGGCCACAGATTCTGGAAGGTTTTCCCTGCAAACCTCCGCGGGCGGCCACAGGTTCCGGCGGGTCATCCTCCTCCAAACCTCCGCGGGCGGCCACAGGTTCCGGCAGGTCATCCTCCTCCAAACCTCCGCGGGCGGCTACAGGTTCCGGCGGGTCATCCTCCTGCAAACCTCTGCGGGGGGCACTATTCCGTCGCGAGGCGGACGAGCGTGGCGAGGGCGTCGGGGAGGCCGGCGAGGTTGCGGCCGCCGGCCGTGGCAAGGCCGGGCTGACCGCCGCCGCCGCCCTGGATGGCCTTGGCGGCTTCGCGGATGTCCTTGCCGGCGTTCCTGCCCTTGGCGACGAGGTCGGCGGAGTACATCAGCACGAGGTTCGGCTTTTCGTCGAACGCATAGGCGCCGGCCAGGACGAAGTTCTCCGCCTTCTTCTGGAGGAGGAGCGCGACGTTGCGGACCAGCTGCGGATCGACGCTGCTGTCGAAGCGGACGACGCGGATGCCGTTGATTTCTTCGGCTGAAGCATACAACTTTTCGGCGAGCCGGGCGGCTTTCTCCGCGGCGACGGCCTCGAGCTGCTTGCGCGCGTCGGTGTTCTCTTCGATCAGTTTATGGATGGAGGCAACCAGGTCCGGCGCGTTGTTCATGACGGCCTTGAGGTTGCGGAGCATGTCTTCCATGGCCCCGATGCGCCCTTCTGCAGCGGCACCGGTCACGGCCTCGATGCGGCGGACGCCGGCAGCTACGGCGCTTTCGGAGATGATCTTGAACAGGCCGATCGTGCCGGTGGAACGCGTGTGCGTGCCGCCGCAGAGCTCGACGCTGTCACCGAAGCGGACGACGCGGACCACGTCGCCGTATTTCTCGCCGAAGAGGGCCATGGCGCCCATGCCGCGGGCTTCCTCCATGGTCGCGTCCCGCTTTTCGCGCAGCGGCTCGTCGGCGCGGACCAGCTGGTTGACGCGGTGCTCGACCGCGCGGATCTCTTCGTCCGTAACCTTCTGAAAATGGGAGAAGTCGAAGCGGAAATAGTCCGGGCCCACGAAGGAACCCTTCTGCTCCACGTGGGTGCCGAGGATTTCCCGCAGGGCCTGGTGCAGCAGGTGGGTCGCCGTGTGGTTGTTCATGATGGACTGGCGGCGCTCCGCATCCACGACAAGGGTGAAGGGCGCGCCCGGATTCTCCGGCAGGCGCTCCGCCAGGTGGATGGTGAGGTTGTTCTCCTTGACGGTGTTCAGGATGGCGATTTCCTCGCCGGCGGCGCTGACGATCCGGCCGGTGTCGCCGACCTGGCCGCCCATCTCCGCATAGAACGGGGTCTTGTCGAAGACGAGCTGGAAGTAGGTCTTGTTCTTCTGCTTGACGGTGCGCTGCTTCATCAGGACGGCGCCTTCGCAGGTGAGCGTGTCATAGCCGAGGAAAGTGACTTCATCGCCGCTGTGGAATTCTTCCCAGTCGCCGAATTCGTTGGCGGTGGCGTTGCGGGCACGCTCCTTCTGCTTGCCGAGCTCGACGTTGAATCCCTCGAGGTCCACGGTGTAGCCCTTTTCGGTGGCAATCAGCTCGGTCAGGTCGATCGGGAAACCGTAGGTGTCATACAGGACGAAGGCGTCCACGCCGGGCAGGACCTTCGTCGCGGCGTTCTCGGCGAGTTTGTCGTCGAGCATGCGGATACCGCGGTCCAGGGTACGCAGGAAGGCGTTTTCCTCTTCACGGATGACGCTTTCGACGAGCTTCTGCTGTGCCTTCAGCTCCGGATAGGCCTCGCCCATGTCCTCGACCAGCTGGGGAACCAGGCGGGTGAGGAAGGGCTCGGTGAAGCCGAGGAAGGTATATCCGTAGCGGACGGCGCGGCGGAGGATGCGGCGGATGACGTAGCCGGCCTTCACGTTCGACGGCAGCTGGCCGTCGGCGATGGAGAAGGCGATGGCGCGGAGGTGGTCGGCGATGACGCGCATCGCGACCTCGACCTGCCCGCCCTCGGCGTACTTGTGGCCGGAGAGTTCCTCGACCTTGCGGATGCTGCCGGAGAAGACGTCGGTCTCGTAGTTGGATTTCTTGTTCTGGAGGATCATGCAGAGGCGTTCGAAGCCCATGCCCGTATCGACGTTCTTGTTCGGCAGGAGCTCGAGGTGGCCGTCGGCCTTGCGGTTGTACTGCATGAAGACGATGTTCCAGATCTCGATGACCTCGTCGTTGTCGGTGTTGACCAGTTCACGGCCGGGCTTGGCCGCGATCTCCTCGTCGGAGCGGAGGTCGATGTGAATCTCGGAGCAGGGGCCGCAGGGGCCCGTGTCGCCCATTTCCCAGAAATTGTCGTGTTTGTTGCCCAGGAGGACATGGTCCTCCGGCATGTGCTTGAGCCAGGCCTGGCGCGCCTCCTCGTCGAGGGAAGTGCCGTCCTCGGCGCTGCCTTCAAAGACCGTCGCGTAAAGTTTGGTTTTGTCGATCTTGTAAACCTCCGTCAGGAGCTCCCATGCCCAGTCGATGGCTTCGGTCTTGAAATAGTCGCCGAAGCTCCAGTTGCCGAGCATCTCGAACATCGTGTGGTGGCGCCCGTCGTGGCCGACCGCTTCGAGGTCATTGTGCTTTCCGCTGACCCTGAGGCACTTCTGGGAGTCGGTCGCCCGGGGGAATTTCGGCGCGCTGTTGCCGAGGAAGATATCCTTGAACTGGTTCATCCCCGCGTTGGTGAACATGAGCGTCGGGTCATTCTTGACCACCATCGGCGCGCTCGGCACGATGGTATGTCCCTTCGAGGCGAAGAATTCCAGGTACTTCTGTCTGATTTCCTTTGCAGTCATAATTCCTAATGCATATAATAACCTGCAAAAATAGCGATTTTCGTGCGCATTATCAAGTTTTCCGGGGCATAAACCCTGCCGCGGGAGGGTGTGAAAGGAGTCGTATGGAATCAATAATGACTTGTTGTGAGATGAAACCATGGATAGGGGCTCTTCGTCCCCGTTAATGGGGATATTTGGGGATGAAACGCCGAATTTGAGCCTTTCATCCCCAAATCCACGGGTGTTCGGGGACGAAGAGGGGAAGGGGCCGTAATTTGCTTTTGCAGGCGTTTTTTCTGTTTGGTTTTGGCTATTCTTTTTCTTACTTTTGTAGCCGTCAAGGTGCTGGTCTCACGACTTTCCTTTGGCGGACATATTTGATGAAAGTGTTTCGCTTCATCCTTGGGTGGAATCTCGCAAATTTCAATTGAATCAGGGATAGGCAATAACCTTCATCACTTGTTTTGGCATATCGTGCATTTTGCACTGTGTCAATACAGGTGTGGAGTATTGTTTATTTGATTCAAGGCTTTGCGAGAGCCCCACCCAGATAAACGCGAAGATGCTCCACACTTTTTTATGTTATTTCCACTGGTGGAGCGGGTGGAACAATAAGGGCATTGTCCTGAAATAGAATGCAAACCACATCTCTCAAGTCCGCACAGGCATACATCGAGCCAGCTGTGAGATATATCGTTTTGAATACAGAGGTGTCTTTCATGATCTCCAACACAGAAGTCATCGTTGACGACGGGCAGGAACATGGCTGGGATTAATAACTAAACAATGATAATCATGAAGTATCGTTCCTTCATCCTTGGGCTGATTACCATCCTTTTCACGGCTTGTGCCGTTAACGAAGAGGATTATTCCACACCGGCGATTGTAACAGAAGAGGAGTTCTACGCGACCATCGAAGGAGCCACAACGAGAGTCTATGTCGATGAGGACTTGAAGGTCCTTTGGCATGCAGACGATTGTGTCTCCATCTTCAACAAGTATACATATAACCAGCAGTATCGCTTTACCGGAAATACGGGAGCGAACTCCGGCTCTTTCCAGAAAGTGCCCAACGAGGACTTCATTACGGGAAATGCCTTGGATTATGTGTATGCAGTGTATCCTTACCAGGAAGCCACACAGATCAGCAACCAGGGCGTTCTTACCCTTAATCTCCCGGCAACGCAAGCATATGCGGAGGATTCCTTCGGCATAGGTGCAAATACGATGGTATCCTGCTCGGAAGGCAATGAACTGTTGTTCAAGAACCTTTGCGGGTATATCATGTTGAAGTTGTATGGCGATGATGTGACCGTCTCGTCCATTTCTTTAAAGGGCAACAACAACGAACTTCTTGCCGGTAAAGCCACTGTCACTTTGTCTATTGACGGGAATCCTTCATTGTCGTTTGATGAGACTGCGACCGATGAAATCACACTGACTTTTGACAGCCCTGTCACCCTAGGAACGACTGCTGAGACTGCAACGACTTTCTGGCTGGTTGTCCCGCCGACGACGTTTGAAAGTGGAATCACGCTTACCGTAATGACGGACAACGGAGCATTCTTCGAGAAACGAACTTCATCGAGTCTTGCTATTTCCCGCAACACTCGCTCCACGATGGCCGCCTTGAAGGTAATTCCCGAACATCGGGGCAGATTCTTATTATTCACTTCCGAAGGAACGACAATAATGTCGCTGGCCAACTATGGGGGCAATGCTCCAGTGTTGTACTATTCCTTCGACAAGACCAACTGGACGCAGTGGGATTATTCTGAGTTATCTATTACCAGCGACCAGCCGTTATTCCTTTGCGGAGACAATCAGGAAGGTTTTAGTTCGAGTTTGAATTGTTATAGCAACTTTTCCGCAATTGGAAGTGTATTCCGTATTTCAGGAGATATTATGTCTTTGATTGATAAAGACAAGATAGTATCCAATATCCCGTCTGCATATTGTTTTTATAATCTGTTTAATGGTTGTACCGGACTCGCCTTGGCTCCGGAACTTCCTGCGACAGCGTTGGCGGATTATTGCTATTATAAGATGTTCAATGCTTGTAGTTCCCTTCAACAATCGCCAGATTTGCCCGCTCAGGTATTATCTGAAGGGTGTTACTATTCTATGTTTGAAGGATGTACTTCTCTTGAAAGAGCGTCTGTTTTACCTGCGACAAAAGCAACTTTGAATTGCTATCGGTCGATGTTTAGTAATTGTTTATCGCTAAAAGTTGCAATGGACCTACCCGCTACAGAGTTGGCATCCTATTGCTATCAATCGATGTTCCGTTTATGCTCAAGCCTTGAATCAGTCCCTTCAATTCTCCCAGCAACGGACTTGGCGACATATTGTTACAAACAAATGTTCCAAGGATGTACCAGCATAACTACAGCCCCTACTCTTCCTGCAGAGATTCTGGAAAGCAACTGCTACGAAAGCATGTTTAATGGTTGCTCCTCTTTGAATTATATTAAGGCCATGTTTTTATCTTTTACAAGAATGGCGACATCCAAATGGGTTGAAGGTGTTGCAGAAGTGGGGACTTTTATTCAGAACGAGAAAGCGACGTGGGACACTAGAGGTATAAATGAAATACCTGTTGGATGGGAAGTTTTGAAAGAAGGGACTTCCTCTGGAATAAATATATTTACATACATGACCCATACAAGAGGGAGGAAAGCCGTCCCTCTCGTTATCCTATCTGAAGGATTTATTAATGACGATTTGCCAATATATAGGGCTCGAGCAATCGAGGGAATTGAAACTCTCTTTTCAATAGAGCCTTTTAAAACATATAAGGATTATTTTAGTGTTTATGTTATAGAGGTGCCATCTGAGGAGTCCGGTGCCAGCATTACTGATGGACAAGGGAATATTACAACTCGTGTTAATAACTATTTTGAAACGAGTTGGGGAGAATCTTCTTATTCGGATATGCAGGCAAACGGCGTTAGGGTTAGAACGGTGGCCTCAATGTGTCCAGATATCGCAAATGGCGATCATACTATTTGGGAAGTACCAATCGCTTTATTAGTAAACGACACAAGGTATGGTGGGATATGTCTTTGCGAAACGAACGGAAATGCTTATTGCATTATTCCTTACGCTCATTCTGGCGAAACAATTACGTGGAACTATCCCGGAATAGAGGCTGCTAATAATGTTGATGATAGTCAAGGCTATAGAACAGTATCAACTTCAGAAGTTTCTGAAATGGGCATTTGTTACGGAGATTGGAAAAACATCTTTGTTCATGAGTATGGTGGCCATGCCTTTGGTCGTTTAGCTGATGAGTATTGGTATGGGAGTAATATGGCGTCATCTCCTTATTTGATTGGTCACTCGTACTCGGTTCCTTTTGGTTTAAATATTTCAGGCTCATTCTCTTCTGTCCCATGGCAGGAACTCCTTGATAAAAGACAAGAGATGATATCACTAGACAATCATTACGAGCGTATTGGTGTTTATCAGGGAGGTGATGTTTATATGTTCGGAAGATGGCGGAACGAACGGACCAGTTGCATGATTGATAATCGTTTTTATTTCTCAGCATGGCAACGATACTTGATAGCAAAGCGAGTAATGACTATTGCTGGAGAAATGGATGAATTCACCTTCGATACCTGGCTCGCAAATGACAATTCTATTGATCCTATAAGGGATATTCGATCCTCATCTTCGCCGAGTATCCTCAATGGACCTATTCATTATGAAGAGTCATTACTACCGCCAGTCTTCATTATGCAATAATCATTAATAATCAATTAAAAAAGCATGATATGCCTAATAATCAAATAGATCCTTTTGCCAAGCTAAGGAAGATGAGTCTCTTGGAATTTGTACAGTCGCTATTTGAATCTGCTCGCGAACCTAATGTTCAAGGGCTGTATATCCAACTCTATAATGGGCATCGTACAAGGGTTCTTATAATTACTCGGAGTAATAAGATCTATATTACTATGGACGATGTTGAAATGGGTTACTTTGAGGAGATTAATCGGCGTGGTTATAGATGCTCTTTCCATCAAAAGGCTCGGATAGGTATAAGAAATGGCTTATTTCCAAACGAGGCTCTGATGAAAAGCATTTGTAATCATCCGTTAGTTTATTTTATTGATGCATAATATGTGGGCCGTCGGACCACATTAAGAACCGACGTCGGAAAAGATGCCCGGGTATCAGAAGTACAATGGTATTCGGATTAACCTTAATAGAGAAATTATATGATTAATTATCAATTAATTCTCAAGGGCGTAGTATGAATGCTTCTGACAGCTGTCACAATTGTTGCAGTCATCAATCATTGAAGTATTCCCTATGCCCCAATGCTTAGACTGTGAATAAAAGTAACAGTAGCATTCTTTAAGGAACTCATCCATGAGTTCAAAAAGAGATGTTAGATGCAGGATGCATCTCAATAGCTGCCTCAGGGTGGCTATTGTTCTTTCATGGCGCTTCCCTTTGATACCCCTGCCGCATGACTGAGCGGAGCGGAGAAAGCGGAGGGACAGGGTCACGGAGGAATTTTTCTGACTCCGGGGCCCTGTCCCGAAGCGTCGCAGCGCAGCAATCTGCCAAGCTCACGCGCTGGCCGCCCCGGCAAACACGTTTTTGCACTTCTACGGCTGTTTCCGTGCCGCACCCTACCTCTGAAGAGGGGGGAGCGGCACGTTTTTCCGGCTCAAAAGGCATAAATGTGTTTGCGGCCAACAGGCGGAAACGGGCACAAAAAAACCGCCCCCGGAGGGAGGCGGTTCCTGATGGGTGCAGGGCGCTGAGAACGCGTCCTGGAGAGGTGCGCTTCGCTTAGAAAGCGTAGCGGATGCCGAGGCCGAAGCTGTTCCAGCCGAAGCCGGTGCCGGGGATCAGCGTGAAGAGCGGACGCCAGTCGAGGGAGAGCTGGAGCGGAACCGCGTCGAAGAAGTACTCGAGGCCGAGCTGGGCACCGATGCCGAGCATGAGGTTGTTGTGCTCGACGTTGTTGATGAAGGCGACCTGGGCGGCGGGACCGACATAGAAATTGAGCGGGCCGACGGGCGCGACGCTGAAGTCGTAGCCGAGTCCGAGACGGAAGTCGTTGATGCCCCAGCCGAGGTCGGCTTCGAGGAAGTTATTGGCACCGAGGGTGTGCTGGTAGGAAATCTCGGCACCCCAGCCGATACGGGCACCGATGGCGCGCGGCTGCGCGGAAGCGACGACGGCAAAGCCGAGGACGGCCGCGACGATCAGAATGACTTTTTTCATGATGAAAACGGATTAAAGGTTTTAATATACAATTACTTGACCATGCCGCTGAAGCCCATGAAGGCGAGGGCGAGGATGCCGACGGTCACGAGGGCGATCGGAACGCCCTTGAAGGCCTTCGGAACGTCGCTCAGCGCGAGCTGCTCGCGGATGCCGGCGAAGATGACCATCGCGAGGCCATAGCCGAGCGAGGTCGCGAAGGCATAGACGAGGGACTCGCCGAGGCTGAGGAAATGGGCCGCGCCGCCGAAGGTGAACTGCTTGGTAACCACGTCGATGGCGACGCCGAGGACGGCGCAGTTGGTGGTGATCAGCGGGAGGAAGATGCCGAGGGCGGCATACAGCGACGGGCTGGTCTTCTTCAGGACGATCTCGACCATCTGCACCAGCGAGGCGATGACCAGGATGAAGGCGATGGTCTGGAGGAAGGTCAGGCCGAAGGGCACCAGCAGGTACCGGTTGATCAGCCAGGTGACGAGGGTCGCGAGGGTGATGACGAAGCAGACGGCCATGGACATGCCCGTGGCGGTCGAGAGCTTGTTCGAGACGCCGAGGAACGGGCAGATGCCGAGGAACTGCGCGAGGACGATGTTGTTGACGAAGATCGCCGAAATGATAATCAGGAAGTACGTCATACGCTATCAGTCTTTTTTCAGGAATTTGTTGAACAGGACCATCAGGTAGCCCAGGCAGAGGAAGGCGCCGGGGGCCATCACGAAGGCGAGCATGCCGTCGCCGCCGAGGAAGTTCCATCCGAAGATGGAGCCGCTGCCGAGGATCTCGCGCACCGCGCCGAGCACCGTCAGCGAGCAGGTGAAGCCGAGGCCGACGCCGATGCCGTCCAGGGCGGAATCCCACACGCCGTTCTTGGAGGCGAAGGCCTCCGCGCGGCCGAGGATGATGCAGTTCACCACGATGAGCGGGATGAACAGGCCGAGGGTCTCGTACATGGCCGGGGTGTAGGCCTGCATCAGGAACTGGACCAGCGTCACGAAGGTGGCGATGACCACGATGTAGGCCGGGATGTGGACCTTGTCCGGGATGAACCGGGCGATGGCGGAGATGACGATGTTCGACAGGACCAGCACGAACAGGGTCGCAAGGCCCATCGAGAGGCCGTTGACGGCGGAGGTCGTCGTCGCCAGCGTCGGGCACATGCCGAGGATCAGGACGAAGGTCGGGTTGTTCTTGACCAGTCCGTCGGTAATCAGTTTCAGCTTGTTACTCATTGTCTTGTCCTCCTTCTTCGGTTTGCGGGAGACTGGCGCCGGAGACCGCGTCGGCGGCTTCGCCGGCGGCGGCCGCTTCCGCCGCGGCTACGGCCAGGGCGACGGCGCGGGTATAGGCGCGGGAAGTGATGGTCGACGCCGTGATGGCATCGACGTCACCGCCGTCCTTCTTGACGGACAGGATCTTCTCCCCGGGGTTGAACCCCTGCCACTGCTGCATGAACTTCGTGTCGGTGGCGCACTTGGCGCCGAGGCCCGGCGTCTCGCTGTGCGACAGCACGGAGGTGTTGTACACGACGCCGTCCGGGGTCACGCCGACCATCAGGGTCAGCGGTCCGCCGAAACCGATGGTCCCGGCCTCGACGGCATAGCCGACGACCTTGCCTTCCGACAGGGCCTTGTAATAGTGCACGTCCTCCCCTTCGACCGCGACGGTCGATTCTTCGATCGCATCAAAGGCGGGAAGTACCTGGGAGAGAGAGGCTTCGGTCTTGGCCTGGGCGGCCTTTTCGATCGGGGCCTTGGTCACCGCGTAGGCGACGCCGAGGAGCGCCGAGCACACGAGGCAGACCGCCCCGAGCGCGAGCGTCATGTTCTTGAGATTCGATTGCGCTGCCATCCTATTTCCTCCCGTATTTTTTCTGTTTGAACGCCATGTTGATCAGCGGGACAAACGAGTTCATGATCAGGATCGCGAAAGAGACGCCCTCCGGATAGGAGCCGAAGTAGCGGATCATCATCGTAAGGAAGCCGATGCCGACGCCGAAGATGACGCCGCCCCAGACCGACATCGGGGAGGTCACGTAGTCGGTCGCCATGAAGCAGGCGCCGAGGATGAGACCGCCGGTGAGGAGGTTGAACGCCGGGTCCGTGAAGCGGGCCGGGTTGACGCCCCAGAAGATGAGGGATACGAGGGCCACGGTTGCGAAGATCGACAGGGTGATCCACGGTTTTATGACGCGCCGGACGCAGAGGTAGATGAAGCCGGCCAGCAGGGCCAAGGCGCAGACTTCGCCGGCGGAACCGCCGAGGTTCGCCAGCAGCATCTGGCCGTAGTCATACCCGCCTTCCGCCATGATTTCCTGGATGGAGGAACCCTGCAGGAGCCCTTCCTGGACGGCGCCGAGGGGCGTTGCGCCCGAGATGGCGTCGATGCCGAAAAGGCCCTGGGGCTTTGCCCAGGTGGTCATGTAGGTCGGGAAGGAGACGAGGAGGAACACGCGGCCGACAAGGGCGGGGTTCCAGATGTTCTGGCCGATGCCGCCGAAGGTCAGCTTCGCGACGCCGATGGCGACGACCGCCCCGATGAAGACCACCCACCAGGGGGTCGTGTAGGGCAGGTTCAGGGCCAGCAGGATGCCGGTGACCACAGCGGACAGGTCGCCGACCGTGGAGGCCCGCTTGAGCATATACCGGGTGATGGCATATTCCAGCAGGACGCAGGATGCGACGCTCACGCCCAGCACGAGGAGCTCCTTCCATCCATAGAAGAGGACGGAGCAGATGACGGCGGGAATCAGCGCGATCACGACGTCCCGCATCAGGGACTGCGTGGAGTCCTTGCTGTGGATATGCGGGTTGGGTGATACGATTAACTTGCTCATGATCGGTTATTTTTTAGCAGCTTCGGCGGCGGCTTTCGCCGCGGCGGCCCGTGCGCGGATGGCGCCCAGGACTTCGCCCTTGGCCAGGCGGATGTTGTCCAGGAGCGGGATCCGGGCGGGGCAGGAATACAGGCAGCAGCCGCACTCGATGCAGTCCTGCACCGCGTTGGCTTCCAGGTCTTCCAGGCGGCCGCCGGCCTTGGCCAGGCGGTTGAGGAGGAACGGCTCGAGGCCCATCGGGCAGGCGTCGGCGCACTTGCCGCAGCGGATGCAGGCGGACTCGGGCGCGCGGCGGGTCTGCTTTTCGGTCAGGAAGAGGAGGGCGGACGTGCCCTTGAGGGTCGCCGCATCGAGGTTGGCGATGGCGCGGCCCATCATCGGGCCGCCGCTGATGACCTTCGCGGCGTCGGCGGGCATGCCGCCGAGGTGGTCGATGATGAAGCTGAGGGGCGTACCGACCCGCACCAGCAGGTTCGCCTGCTTCGGGAAGCATTCGCCCGTCACGGTCACCGAATTGTCGATAACCGGCTTGTTCTTCTGGACGGCGTCATAGACGGCGAGGGCCGTGGCGACGTTCTGGACGACCGCGCCGACGCTGATCGGAAGGGCGCCGGAGCCGACCTGGCGGTGCATCACCGCGTCGATCAGCTGCTTCTCGCCGCCCTGCGGATAGCGCTTCCTGAGCGGCAGCACCTCCATGTCCTTGTAGCCGAGCTTCGCGATGACTTCGCGGATGTGGGCGATGGCCTCGGGCTTGTTCACCTCGATGCCGAAGACGCAGCGGACATGGCCCAGCACCTGCTGGAGGATGGCGGCGCCGACGACGACCTGCTCGCCCTTCTCCAGAAGGGTCCGGAAGTCGGAGGTCAGGTAGGGCTCGCACTCGCAGCCGTTGATGATCAGGCACTCGCACTTGGATCCCGGAGGAGGGGAGAGCTTGACATGGGTCGGGAAGGTCGCGCCGCCGAGGCCGACGACACCGCCGAGGCGGATCTTGTCGAGGATGGCCTTGCTGTCGGCGGGGATTTCGGTTACGAGGGTATCGGAAGTATCGATCCCTTCAAGCCAATCGTCGCCTTCCACGGCGATTTCAATGGTCAGCTGGTCCTTGCCGGCGAGGTCCTTCCGCGGTCCGATGGACTTGACCGTCCCGGAGACGGAGGAATGGACGAAGGCGGAGACGAATCCGCCCGGCTCCGCGATGGGCTGGCCGACCTTCACCTTGTCGCCGACGGCGACGAGGGGCTTGGCCGGGGCGCCGATGTGCTGGGCGACGCCGAGGTACACGGTCGGGGGGATCGGGAGCGGCTCGATGCGGCATTCCCGGGAAATCTTGCTGTCGTGCGGATGGACACCGCCGATGGAGAATGTTCTTGCCATGCTACGCTTCCTCCTTCTTTTTATCAACGTTTTTATCAACGTTAGCGGCAGCTGGTGCCGTTTCTGGAGCATTTGCCCGGATAGGGTCGCGGAGCGACGCGGAAGAAACGGCATTAGTTGCCGCCTCCGGAGCATTTGCCCGGACAGGGTCGCGGAGCGACGCGGAAGAAACGGCACCAGCTGCCGCTTCCGCCGCGGCTTTCGCCGCTTCGGCCGCTTTCTTCTTGCGCTCGGCGATGCGCTCCTTGACGGCCTCCTTGTCAAGCGGTTTCGGGAAGTTCACGCCGTGGATGGCGCCCGTCGGGCAGACGGCCTCGCATTCGCGGCAGAGCTTGCACTTCGCCGGGTCGATGTACGCGACGTTGTTTTCCAGGACGATGGCCTCGTGGGTGCAGGTCTTGACGCAGATGCCGCAGCCGATGCACGCGTTCGCGCACGCCTTCCTGGCGGCAGGGCCCTTGTCCTGGTTGATGCAGGAGACGTATTCACGCATGCCGCGCGGACCTTTGGCGCGGAGTTCGATGATGCGTTTCGGACAGGCTTTCGCGCAGGCGCCGCAGGCGGTGCACTTGGCCTCGTCCACGACCGGGAGCCCTGTGGCGGGATCCATGTGGATCGCGTCGAACTGGCAGGCGGCAACGCAGTCGCCGCAGCCGAGGCAGCCGAACGCGCAGCCGGTATCGCCGGCATAGAGCGTGGCTTTCACCTTGCAGGAGGCGTAACCGTCGTACTCGTTGGTCTTCGGACGGACTTCGCAGCTGCCGTTGCAGCGGACCACGGCGACCTGGGGGGCCTTGGCCTTGACCTCATAGCCGAGGATGGCCGCCACCTTCGCCATCGTGTCGTTGCCGCCGACCGGGCAGAAATGGCTGTCCAGGTCGGTCGCCTTCACGGCGGACTCCGCGAACGCCCGGCAGCCGGCGAAGCCGCAGCCGCCGCAGTTGGCGCCCGGCATCGCCTTCTCGACTTCGTCGATGCGCGGGTCTTCCTCTACCTTGAACTTCTTCGCCACGAGGTAGAGGACCAGCGCGAGCAGGAAGCCGAGCACGGTGATGGTCGCAATGGTCCAGATGATGGTTTGTGACATATGAATGGATAATTAGTTTTTGATCGTAAAGACATAGTCGTCCTGCAGGCGGTCGCGGAGCAGCCAGACGATGAGGTAATAGACTGCTATCGAAGCGATTCCGGCAAGGCCGGCGGTCAGTTCGGACGCCCCGAGGGCGGAAACGCCGAAAAACGCGGCGAGCAGGATCAGCAGCGGGACCATGTACGCGATCCAGACCGCCTTGATGCCCATCGAAGCCTTGAGGACGACTTCGACCTCGTCACCGACCCGGTAGGTGGCATAGGGGTCCGATGCGACCTGGACGGTCTTTTCCTGCATCTCCGACATGCCGCAGAGGCCGGCTGCATGGCAGGAGGAGCAGGCGGACTGCGCCTCGAACCGTACGGTGGTCCACTGCGGATCCATCCCGACGACCTTTCCCCGGTGCGACACGCTTCCCTTGCCCATCAGTACGCAGCGTTCTCAAAATCCGACTCGCCGAATTCCGAATTCATGCGGCTTTCCGTCGTCATGCCGGCCGCCTGCATGTCCAGGGCGGAGTCCATCTCCATGAAGCGGACCTTCTCGCCCTTGAAGAGCATGGGAATGTCCTTGGTTTCGCCGTTGCGGTGCTTCGCGATGATGATGAAGGTCTTCTCCTTGTCCTCGGGATTCTCGGACATGCCGACGAAATCCGGGCGGTGGATGAAAATGACCAGGTCGGCGTCCTGCTCGATGGAGCCGGACTCGCGGAGGTCGCTCAGCTGGGGCTTGCCGGTCGCGCCGGAGCGCTGGACGGAGTTGCGCGACAGCTGGGAGAGGGCGATGATCGGGACATTGAGTTCCTTCGCCGTCGCCTTGAGGGTGCGGGAGATGGCCGCGACCTCCTGCTCGCGGTTGCCGCGGAGCTCCGCGGGGCCCTGGATGAGCTGGAGGTAGTCCACGACCACGAGGCGCACGCCCTTCTGCTTGACGAGGCGCTTGACTTTCGTGCGGAATTCCATCAGCGGGATGCCCGGCGTGTCGTCGATGTACAGCGGGGCCTTCGAGAGGTTCCGGAGGGTCTGCTGGAGCTGGACCCATTCGTAGTCCTCGAGCCGGGAGCCGCCCTTGATCTTGTCCGACGAGAGGCCGGACTCGGAGGTCATCAGGCGCTTGACCAGCTGGATGGCGGACATTTCCAGCGAGAAGAAGGCGACGGGCATCTGGTGGTCGACCGCGGCGTTGCGGGCGACATTGAGCGAGAACGCCGTCTTACCCACGGAAGGCCGGGCGGCCAGGATGATCAGGTCGGAAGGCTGCCAGCCCTGGGTTACCGTGTCGATGGAGGGATATCCCGACGGGACGCCGCTGAGGCCGGGTTTGTCCTGGCGCTTCTCGATGTCCTCCATCGCCTCGTTGATCAGCGAGCCGATGTCCTGGACATCCTTCTTGACGCTGCTCCGGATGGCGTCGAAGATCTTCGTCTGGGCCGTGTCGATGAGCTCGTCCACATTGGTGGAGTCGTCGTACGACTGCTTGAGGATCTCGTGCGAAGCCGTGATCAGGTCGCGCTGGATGGTCTTCTGCTTGAGGATCTTGATGTAGTACTCGATGTGGGCGGCGGCGCCGATCTTCTGGGAGAGGTTCGCCAGGGCCACCGGGCCGCCGATTTCCCCGAGGTTCCCCTTCGCGCGGAGCTTCTCGCTCACGGTAACCAGGTCGATGGCGGAGTGCTCGGTCACGAGCTCCGCCATCGCTTCGAAGATCATCCGGTGCCTGGGGTCGTAGAAACAGTCCCTGGTGAGTTCCTCCATCGATTCGTCGATGGTGGAGGGCTCCACGAGCATAGCGCCGAGGACGGCTTCCTCGACGTCGAGGGCCTGGGGCGGCTTGTTGCCCAGCTCCAGTCCCAGCGCCTCGAGGTTGACGGCCTGATCCTTCTTCCGGTAGCTGCGTTTCGGGGTATCGGGCATCGGGATCCTATTCGAAGTCAGGATTGATCAGGATGCGGCCGCAGTGTTCGCAGATGATGAGCTTCTTGTTGGAAGCGATCTCGACGAGGCGCTGCGGGGTGATGGTGTTGAAGCAGCCGCCGCAGGCGTTGCCGTTGTACACGGAAACGACGGCGAGGTGGTTGTGCAAGCTCGCGCGGATGCGGTTGTAGGCGCTCATGGTGCGGGCGTCGATCTTCTCGGCGCAGGCGGCACGGCGGGCCTGGAGGACTTCCTCCTCCTTGGCGGTCGATTCGATGATGCGGTTGAGCTCGTCCTTCTTCGCCTTCAGGTCCTCGGTGCGGATGGCGATGTGGTCCTTGATGTCCTCGATCTCGGCGCGGCGGCCGGCGATCTCGTACTTGATGTCGCCGATGTTCTTTTCGGCGATCTGGCGGAGGAGCTCCTGGTTCTCGATTTCTTTGTTGAGGGAATCGTATTCCCGGCTGTTGGAAATGGTTTCGAGCTGCTTCTGGTACTTCTCGATGGCATTCTCGCAGTCGACGATGTCCTGCTTGTTCTCCGCGATGGAGCGGGTGAATTCGTCGATGACCGCGTTCATGCGGGCCTGCTCGGCCTTCAGGTCGGCGATCTCGCCCTCCAGCGCCTCGACCTCGGCCGGCAGCTCACCGCGGAGCTGGATGATGCGGTCGATTTCGGAATCCGCTTCCTGGAGGTCGTAGAGGGTCTTGAGCTTTTCCTCGACGCTCAGGTCGGAATCGGCGAAGTTCTTCTGGAGGGAAACGAAGGTTTCCCGCTGGTCGATCGGGGTTTCGACTTTTTTGATCTTCTTAGTTGTTGCCATATGGTCTTGAATAATATATTATCTGCCCGGGTGCATCAAAGGCAGTGCACGGGATTGCTTTCGGCAAGCCGTGCGCTGATGCGGACTGCAAAGGTAGGAAAATTTTTCCGGAGTAGTGAAAATAAAATGGATACGATCTCCACCTCGCCTTCGAAATGGCCGATGTCGGCGACCATGAAGCCTTCCGGGGTGAAGAAACGGTGGTAGGAGATGTCGCCGGAGAGGTAGAGCTGGGCGCCCGCGGCCCGGGCGGCGTCGATGAGGTCCGCCCCGGATCCGCCGCACATGGCGATGCGGGAAACGGGGCAGGAGACCGGCTTCGACGTCCGGATGCAGCGGAGCCCGAAGCATGCCTTCACCCGCCGGACGGCTTCGTCGGCGGAAAGGGGCTCCGGGAGGTCGCCGACCGCGCCGAGCCCGACGCCGTCGGCCTCAGGGGCGAGGATCCGGATATCCTGCAGGCCGAGCCGGCGGGCCATGGCACCGCTGACCCCGGCGAGGACCTTGTCGGCGGTGGTATGGGCCGCATACACGGCGATGCCGGCCTGGACGGCCTTGATAACGGCCTGCCCGACAGGATCTTCCCGATTGATCCGCTTGAGACCGCGGAAAATGAGCGGATGGTGCGTCACGACGAGGTCCGCCCCGCAGGCGGCCGCCTCGTCGATGAGTTCGGGCGTACAGTCGAACCCGACCAGGACCCCGTGGACCTCGTCTTCGGGGGAGCCGATCACAAGGCCGCTGTTGTCCCAGTGCTCCTGGATGCCGAGCGGCGCGAACGCCTCGATGGCGCCGATGATGTCCCCGACCTTCATAAGGCCTTCTTCACGTCCGCGAGCTGGCGACGGATTTCCTTGAGGGAATCGAGGGCCTTCGTGCGGCTGTCCACCGTGCGGCGACTTTCGCGCATCTTCTTCGCGGCTCCCTCCAGGGTCATGCCGTTGCCCTTGACCAGCAGGTGGATCTGCTTGAGGGTGTCCACGTCGGAGGGGTTGAAGCGGCGGTTGCCCTTCGCGTTGCGCTCCGGCTTGATGAATGTCGGGAAGGAATTGGACCAGAAGCGCACCAGCGAGGTGCTTTCTCCCAGGATATCGGCCACTTCGCCGATGGTATAGAACATTTTCTCCATAAATACGGGCTCATGCGCGCCTGTGCTGCGCGAACCCTGCGAATATACTCAAAATCATCGGATAATCCAAGTTTTCTTCCGCAAGCGGGCGGAAGATGCGCCGCGGAAGGGTGAATGGTCTGATATTTGCGGGAATCTGCAGCAGATGTCGGGAAACGGACACAGGAACCTGCGCCGCCTGCTGAAGGCGGCTGGCGTCGTGCTTGCAGGCACGACCCTCTTTTTCGCGTACCTGTGGCTCCACACGCAGCATCCCCGCTTCGAACTGCCGAAAACGGCCATCCTGAAAGGCCGCAACATCGCCTGGGAGAACCGCGTCGGCCGGATCGACAACCGCCTGGACCAGTGTGAGCGGGCCCTTGCCGACCTGCAGGTGCGGGATGAGCGGATCTATCGCTCCGTATATGGCATGGAGAGCATTCCCGACACGGTCCGGGAGGCCGGCCTGTCCGGTGCGGACCGGTATGCTTGGATGGAGGAGACCCGGCGGGACAGCCGGCTCGGCCAGGTGACGGTCCGCCTCGACCGCCTGATGAAGAAGGCCTATGTCCAGAGCCTGTCCTATGACGAGGTCGATTCCCTGGCCCGGCGGGCGGGTGACATGGTTACCCATATTCCGGCGATCTGTCCGCTGGACCCTTCGCCGTCGTCCTTCCTCATGACGAGCCCCTTCGGATACCGCAGCGATCCCATCACCGGGGAGCAGAAGCTCCACGCCGGGATGGATTTCGCCTGCCCGCCCGGCAATCCCGTCTATGCGACGGGGGACGGGGTCGTGGAAACGGCTGACAATGAGTCTTCCGGCTATGGCAACTGCGTGGTCATCGACCATGGTTTCGGCTACAAGAGCCGGTATGCCCACCTGGATGAATACGAGGTCACTGCCGGCATGGCCGTGACCCGCGGGATGCGGATCGGCACGACCGGCCGCTCCGGCCGCGTGACCGGCCCTCATCTGCATTATGAAGTCATTTACAAGGGCAATTACGTCAATCCCGTCCTGTTTATGGACGTGACGCTTTCGCCCGAGGATTATCAGGAACTGGTCAGCCAGGCGGGAGGGGGCGTATGAAACAGGACAGGAGACGGATCCGGAAAAGGGTGGGACGGGTGCTGCGTTTCTGCTTCGCGGCGCTGACGTTCGCCATCCTCCTGTATGTCGTTTTCGCCCTGGCGTTCAGCACGGACGAGGAAAAGCGGCTCGCCCGCGAGAACCAGCTGTACGAGGAGCGCTATGCGATGATGATGGAGCGGGAGCAGATGCTCTCGGCGGCCATCGAATCCCTGCAGGAACGCGATAACGCCCTGTATGAGGGCTTGTTCCATACGGTGGCTCCGGCGCTCGACCCGCTCGACGCCGCGGACGCCATCGCCGACAGCGACTCGCTCTCCGAGAGCTTCTTCCTGTCCTACAGCGCCTCCAAGTCGGAGAATGTCCGGAAGATGGCCGACCGGGTGGAGGACAATTTCCGCGACATCTTCGACGCGTTCTGTGCCCGGCGGGACAGCATTCCGCCGCTGTCCGCCCCGGTGGCCGATTTCTCCGCCGCGCAGCCGGGCGCCTCGGTCGGGATGAAGTACAACCCCATGCTCCGCATCGATATCCGCCACGACGGGCTGGACCTGATCGTCCCGCAGGGCGAGCCGGTGCTCGCCGCGGCCGACGGGCGGGTCTCCGCCATCGTCCGCGGGAGCTACGTCGAAATCGACCACCGGAACGGCTACAAGACGCGCTACAGCTGCCTCGACGAAATCCGGGTCTCGGTCGGGATGAATGTCGCACGCGGACGGAAAATCGGCACTGTGGGCATCTCCAGGGGTGCTTTCGTCCCGCATCTGCACTTCGAGGTCCTTCGTGGCGACACGGTCCTCGACCCTGTCCATTACCTGTTCTCCGCCCTGGGTCCGGACGAATACGCCACCGTCCTGTACACGGCCGTCACCACCGCCCAGTCGCTTGACTAGCCGATTCTTTTTCGTATCTTTGCGTGAGCAAGAACGAACGGAAAATGGCAAGTTTCTTTGAAAGGACCGGGCTGCCCAAAGCCTTGACATGGGGGTACCTCGGCGTGCTCATCTTCATGATGGGCGACGGCATCGAACAGACCTGGCTGAGCCGCTACATCACCGACGCGGGATTCAATGCGGCCGAGCTGTTCTCGGTTTACGGCATCACCGTCGGGGTGTCCGCCTGGCTTTCCGGGGTCATCGCGGAGACCTGGGGCGTCAAGCGGACGATGCTCGCCGGCTTCATCCTCTATGTCATCGGCGTAGCTGGATTTGCCAGCATCGGGATGGCGAAAATGAATTATCCGGTCCTGCTGGCCACGTATGCGGTCAAGGGCCTGGGCTATCCGCTCTTCGCCTATACCTTCATGGTCTGGATCACCTACCGGGTGGAAAAGAAGGTCCTCAGTTCGGCCCAGGGCTGGTTCTGGTTCGTGTTCACGGGCGGCCTCAATGTCCTCGGAGCCTATTTCGGCATCTTCGCCAAGGAGCATTTCGGGGTCATCCCGACCCTCTGGACGGCCGTCCTCTTCGCCGCCATCGGCGCCGTCCTCGCCCTTTGGGTCAACAAGTGCGGCGGCAACAACCTGTTCACCGACCAGGTCTCCTCCGGCGGTTTCCGGGAACTCCTCCGGGGCCTCGGCATCATGAAACGGGAGCCGAAAGTGCTCATGGGCGGCATCGTCCGGGTCATCAACACCACCTCGCAGTTCGCCTTCGTGGTGTTCATGCCCCTGTACATGGCCCAATACGGGATGACCGACGGGCAATGGGCCTCCATCTGGGGTTCCATCTTCGTGATGAACATCCTCTTCAACCTGATCTTCGGCATCGTCGGCGACAAATTCGGCTGGAACCGCACCGTCGTGTGGTTCGGCGGCGTCGGCTGCGCCGTGACTGTGCTGCTGTTCTACTACTCGCCGCAGATCCTCAACCAATACTGGTTCATCCTGCTCTGCGGCGCCCTCTGGTGCATCATGCTCGCCGGCTATGTCCCGCTCTCGGCCCTTGTTCCGTCCCTCGTGGAGAAGGACAAGGGCGCCGCGGTCTCGGTGCTGAACCTCGGCGCCGGCGCGGCCGCCTTCGTCGGCCCCGCCCTGGTCCGCCTCCTCGAAAAGCCCATCGGCTACGAAGGCATCGCCTGGACCCTCTCCGCCCTGTACATCGTCAGCGCCGTCATGACGCATTTCATCCGTCCTTCCGCCCCCGCCGGGGAGTAGGGCGCTCGCCACAAGCGCGAAAAAACCCCGGCAAACCCTTGCAATTGAAAAAAAATGGCTATCTTTGCAGTCCGTTCCGGATCGGCAAGGGAAATCCAAGATGCTCCGGGACCGGTTTGGCCCGGTCGAGTAGCTCAGTTGGATAGAGCAACAGCCTTCTAAGCTGTGGGTCTTGGGTTCGAGTCCCAACTCGATCACGAACGCACTTCTGGATGTAGCGCAGTTGGTAGCGCACCTGGTTAGGGACCAGGAGGTCGCTGGTTCAAGTCCAGTCATCCAGACACAAAAAAGCAGACTCGTCTCGAGCCTGCTTTTTTGGTCTGATGACATCTTTATTATTGATGGGGCGGACCCCCTCAAACACCCCTGGGTCGCTGCGCTCCGAGGTTCGTCTGGATGACTGGACTTGAACCTTCACCCCCGCCGCTGCGCGGCTGCCCCGAGGGGCACAAGGGGAAGTCCCCTTGCGCTGCTCCCGCAGCTATCCCCTTTGTCGCTGCTCCCGCAGCTCCGAACCGTCCCTCATTGGTGGGGCGGACCCCCTCAAACACCCCTGGGTCGCTGCGCTCCGAGGTTCGTCTGGATGACTGGACTTGAACCTCCACCCCCGCCGCTGCGCGGCCGCCCCGAGGGGCACAAGGGGAAGTCCCCTTGCGCTGCTCCCGCAGCTATCCCCTTTGTCGCTGCTCCCGCAGCTCCGAACCGTCCCGCATTGGCGG
>JAEEGI010004221.1_pt1 | contig 33780 bp, 22 predicted proteins | sample 8958751 | NCBI WGS metagenome assembly JAEEGI01 (sample SAMN16246545, study PRJNA631951) | gut metagenome | biome: gut microbiome; feature: rumen; material: KS-attached | host: Bos | place: Iran: Karaj | collected 2018-10
GAGGCTAATCTCGAGGCCGCCCGAGTCCAACTCACACAGTTGCTGACCTCCGTACGTTTCACCTCCGCCATCTGGACAGAACCCGTCAATGTTCAATGTTCAATGTTCAATGTTCAATCTCGAAAGTATCTCAACCAACTCTGCGAGGGTACGACAACATTTGGAGAGGGTCTGCTCTGTGAAGTATTGAAGGAGGCTGAGAAACGTCAGGGTCGCACCCATAATGAAGACGGCATCGTGACACTGGACCTCGACCTGTTGGAGTACGACGGTGTGCGTCATCACCTGCGCGACTGGGAACGCAGTTACGTCAAAGATTTGATCAGCGAACTGTGAGCGACATTCAGGCGGTAACGGTTGTCGGAGAAAACAATATTCATCGTCGAACCAGAAGGAAAGTGTTTGGAGAGTTCGATGGCAACATGTCCCATCGTGCGACGGAGGTTGATCTCTACACAAGGGTGTAATAAAAATTGACCATTGGCCATAGACCATTGACCATTTTCGCTGCCTCTCACAATCATCATATCGATGCCAAATGGACCTTTGTACCGGTCTTTATAAAGTGCGCCAAGAACGGTACAAATTTTTTCTTTAACGACATTCAGTCTATCGACTGATATATATCGACTTATCATTTCAAGCTTTTCTTCTTCTGTAGCAAGGATATTGCCTGTGTAGGCAGCGTTCTGCGTATGGAAGAGCGAAAGACCGAGATAGTTCACCCCACCCTCTCCGTCGCTCTCAAACTCCATGCCAAAATCCTTGACCTTATGGCAATAGTTTTCTATCACCACACATCTTTGGCGTGCGACAACATTCTCTATCCAGCGTTTCTGGTATTCATCGAGTGCGCCGTCGATGAAACGGATACCCCGCCCGCTGCTGCTCCAAGGGGCCTTCACCACAATCCTACTGTGATTCCTGATGGCCTGTTGCACTTCAACGACTGTGTCTGCACACCAAGAACAGCCGGTAGTCCCGTCAAAATCCAGTTCCCGCAGCAGATCCACGGCATGCTTGCGATGCGAGAGGTCGCGGATGCCGGCAACGTCCTCTTCCGACGGAACGGCACAGACGCCACATCTGAGCAGTAGACTGCGCAGCGCCAAATCCCAGCCCCATGGAGAGACTGTAGAGAACTGAGCGCTGAGCGTTGAGAGCTGGTGTTTGTCGATAAAATGACTGTATTGGCGGTGCATCAGACGAGAGAAGGCCTTCTTGGCCACCTCGACATCATCCACCAGCACATAGTCTTCAGGTGCTGCCCAAACAGCAGGCAGATAGCCCAAGTCGTGACGCAGCTGACGTCCGGCATGTGGTGCAGTGAAATTGCTGAGGTTCGCTGCCAGAGCAATATCGTGTTCAGGGTTGAAGATATGTAATACTGCCATATTCCGGCTGCAAAGATACAAATAAATTAAATAATCCTCGCCAATCGGCGAGGATTATTTGTTTGATTTATCCTCCGAAGTTATCATACATGATACTTTCGGGATCTACACCGAGCGAGTCGAGCATAGATACCACGGCCTTCGACATAGGGCCAGGGCCGCACATGTAGTACTCGATATCCTCGGGAGCCTCGTGGTCCTTCAGATAGGTGTTGAGCATGACCTGATGAACGAAGCCCGGAGTGTACTTCACGCCTGCGGCATCGGCTGCAGGGTCTGGACGGTCCAGAGCCAGGTGGAAGTGGAAGTTGGGGTACTCCTTCTCCAAGCCCAGGAAGTCGTCGAGATAGAACACCTCGTTCAGCGCGCGTGCACCATAGAAGTAGTGCATCTCGCGATCGGTGGTGTGCAACGTCTTGGTCATGTGCATGATCTGAGCACGTAGAGGAGCCATACCGGCACCACCACCAACCCAAATCATCTCCTTCTTCGAGTCGAAGTGTGGGTGGAAGTCGCCGAAAGGTCCGCTCATAATCACCTTGTCGCCAGGTTTCAGCGAGAAGATGTACGACGAAGCGATACCTGGGTTGACATCCATGAATCCGCTCTTGTCGGCCTTGAATGGAGGTGTGGCGATACGAACGGTCAACATGAAGACGTCACCCTCGGCAGGATAGTTGGCCATTGAGTATGCACGGATGGTGTCCTCGGGGTTCTTACACTTGAGTGGGAACAATCCGAACTTTTCCCATGATGGCAGATACTCGTCGCCAATGAGGCTCTTGTCAATGTCCTTATCGTAGTCGATGCAATCGAACTTAGGAATCTTAATCTGGGCGTACGATCCTGGCAGGAAGTCCATGTGCTCGCCAGCAGGCAGCTGTACCTTGAACTCCTTGATGAAGGTAGCCACGTTCTTGTTAGAGATAACGGTACACTCGTACTCTTTAACGCCCAGGATTGACTCATCTACGTGAATCTTCAGGTCGCCCTTAACCTTGCACTGGCAACCCAGACGCCAATGGTCCTTGATCTGCTTACGGGTGAAGTGAGGCTTCTCTGAGTCGAGAATCTCGCCCCCACCCTCAAGCACCTGCACCTTACACTGTCCGCAGCTGGCCTTACCACCACAAGCTGAAGGCAGGAAAATGCCGTTCTGGTTGAGGGTAGCCATCAGGTTGTTGCCCTGTGGTACGTTCAGCACCTTATCGCCGTTAACTGTAATATTCACATTACCGCTGGGGCTGAGATACTTCTTAGCCACCAACAGGATAATCACCAGCAGGATGATTACCGCGAGGAAAACCCCTATACTATATGCTATAAACTGAGCCATAACTTCAATTTTTCAATTCTTTAATTCTTAAATCTTATATGTTCAGTCCTGAGAAACACATCATAGCCATAGCCATGAGGCCCACGGTGATAAACACGATGCCGAGGCCCTGCAGAGGCTTGGGCACATCCGAGTACTGCATCTTCTCGCGGATGGCACCCATAGCCACGATGGCCAGTGCCCAACCGATACCAGAGCCGAAGCCATATACGATGGCATCCCAAACGCTGGTGATGGCCTGCGAGTTAGATGGATCCATCAGGATGCGCTGCTGCATAAACAGCGATGCACCCATGATAGCGCAGTTTACGGCAATCAGAGGCAGGAAGATACCCAGCGCTGCATAGAGCGATGGAGAGTACTTCTCTACAGTCATCTCAACCAACTGCACCATACCGGCAATAACGGCGATGAAGAGGATGAACGACAGGTAGCTGAGGTCGACACCCTCAACAAGGCAGTCGGGGCCCAGCACCTTGGTCTGCAACAGATAGTTGACGGGAACGGTAACGGTGAGCACGAAGGTCACGGCGAGACCAAGTCCCAGCGAAGTCTTCACAGTCTTCGACACAGCCAGATATGAGCACATGCCGAGGAAGAAAGCGAAGATCATATTGTCGACAAAGATCGACCTGAATAGTAATGATATTGCGTGTTCCATATCTTATTTCTCCTTATAAAAGTAAGCACGATGAACCCAAATCACACATCCCACGAGAATCAGCGCCATAGCAGGCATTGTCATCATACCGTTGTTTACGTAACCGAAGTCGTAGCAGGCATCGGGAATAATCTGGAAGCCCAGCAGACTGCCGCGGCCCAGCAACTCACGAACGGCACCAACGATAACCAGAATCATAGCGTAGCCAAGACCGTTGCCTACTCCATCGAGGAACGAAGGCCAAGGCTTGTTCTGCATGGCGAACGCCTCGAGGCGACCCATCAGGATACAGTTGGTGATGATAAGACCTACATACACAGAGAGCTGAACGCTAACATCGTAAGCGAAAGCCTTCAGAATCTGGCTAACGATAGTTACCAGCGCAGCCACAACCACCAGCTGAACCACAATACGAATGCGGTTAGGGATAGTGTTGCGGATGATTGAGATAATCACATTCGCAAAGGCGGTAATGACCGTCACAGCGAGACCCATCACAATGGCGGGCTTCAACTGTGACGTCACAGCCAGCGCCGAGCAGATGCCCAATACCTGTCCCAGTATCGGGTGGTCGAGGTTCAACGGATTCGTGAAAACCTCCTTATTTTGTTTACTGAATAATGCCATAGTCTATTCCTCCTCTGCTTTAGATTCAACATCTGTCGAGTCTTTTGCTGCTTTGGGACTCTTTAATTTACATATATTATAATTCAGAATTCTGCTCAAACCAGCCTTAATCATCGCATCCACACCGTTAGAAGTTAATGTTGCACCAGTTACACAATCTACCTGCGATTCAGGGTTTTCCACTTTCTTAACTACAGAAAGAATCACTTTCCCCTTGTCACCATAGACCTTCTTACCGATGAACTTTTCCTGCCAGACTTGTGAGTCTTTAATTTCTGCACCAAGACCTGCGGTCTCACTCTCATGATTAAAATAAGCACCATAAACAATATCGTTATCAAGAGCGATATAGCCACTAATGCCCCCCCAAAGTCCCATACCTTTCAAGGACACAACTTCTATTTCTTTTCCATCTATGGAACAGAAGTATATTTTTTGTCCATCCAAATCTCTTTCATCATATACGACCTCCTTGTACTTGGCCTCGGCCTCAGCGCCGTCCAGGTCGCGAATGTTGAGCGAGTACAGAATTTGTTTCTTCACATCGAGTGCCACGTTAGCATCCTGCATAGGCTTCAAGGCCTGATAGACGAAAGCCAGCAAGAAAGCCACGATGACTACGAGTATCGCGCTATATATAATAATGTACGCGTTAGAGTTTGTATTCAGTTTCATTTGCGACCTCCTCTCTTTAAACGTTTTGTGATATTGCGCTCAACGATGAAGTGGTCGATCGTAGGAGCGAACATGTTACCAAAGAAGATGGCAAGCATCATGCCCTCAGGATAACCGGCATTCATCACACGGATGATGATAGCCATAGCACCAATCAGGAAGCCGTAGATATACTGACCGGTTGTGGTGCGGCACGAGGTTACAGGGTCGGTAGCCATAAACACAGCACCGAAAGCGAAGCCACCCATGACGAAATGGTGCCACCAAGTCATACCCTGACCAGTCTGTTCGAACAGCAGGGCAAAGGCGATACCGCCAACAAACACGCTGAGCATGGTGCGCCAAGAGGCAATGCCCGTCCACAGCAGGATAGCAGCACCAATAGCAATAGCTACAAGCGAGGTCTCACCGATAGAACCAGGGATGAATCCAAGGGCCATATCCAGAATAGAAGCATCTGGGGTAATATTCTGTGCCAGCTCGCCAAGTGGTGTAGCAGCAGTAAATCCATCGGGCAGGTCGTTACCTAGTCCGAAGATGCTGCTCTGAGCCACCCAAACCTGATCGCCTGTCATCTTCGAAGGATAAGCGAAGAAGAGGAACATACGGGCTGCGATGGCGGGATTGAAGATGTTCATACCCGTGCCGCCGAAAATCTCCTTACAGAAGATGACGCTGAATGCGCAGGCCAGCGCCAGCATCCACAGCGGGCAGCCGATAGGAATAATCAGCGGGATGATAATACCCGAAACGAGGTAACCCTCTTGGATTTCCTCACCCTTCCATTGTGCCCAGGCAAACTCGATACCCAGACCAACGATGTAGCTAACCAAGATTTTGGGCAATACAGCTAAGAAGCCGTAAGCAAAAATCTCGCAGAAGCTTGCGCTGGCCAATGTTCCTGCAGCAGCATAGTTCTGGTAGCCGATGTTATACATACCGAACAGCATGGCGGGCATCAAGGCGATAACCACCATACTCATAATACGCTTCGAGTCGATGGCGTCGTGAATGTTCACGCCACCAGCCTTCGCTGTGTCATTAGGCACATAGAGGAAGGTCTCAAAGCCGTCGAACACCGAGCGGAAGGCATGAAGTTTGCCACCCTCCTCGAAGTTCGGCTTGATCTTATTGAGATAATTTCTTAAAAAGCTCATAGTCTTATGCGTTTTCTTTACGTAAAATGTTCAGACCTTCACGAACGATGCGCTGCAACTCAAGTTTAGAAGAATCCACAAATTCTGCCAAGGCAAAGTCCTCGGGCGATACTTCGTAGATACCTAGCGCCTCCTGACGGTCAATATCGCCAGAGATGATGGCCTTGATGAGGTATTCACCGTAAATATCCATCGGCAGCACCTTGTCGTACTCGCCGCTCATAATCATGTGACGCTCGCCACCCTTCACACGGGCATCGAGTGCATAGCTCTTCTTGCCGCATAGCCAAGAGAAATAGCTGCGGTTCACAGAGAACTGCTTGAAACGTGGCAGAATCCAACCCAGCATCTCGTCGGCATCGTTACCCTCAGGAATCACAGTAATCTCAGAGGTGTGAGCACCCAGGAATCCATCCTTGGTAGTTGGGCGGCCTGTCAGCACATTACCATTGATGATGCGGACGCTCTTCGTAGCGTCGTAGCTGTTGCTCAGGAGCGTTGAGAGCTCTTCGCCCACCAGCATATCCACGTAAGCAGGATTGGCAATCTCGCTTCCACAGAGCGCTACGCGACGGGTCAAGTTCACCTTGCCCGTATTGAACAAACGACCGATGAACAGCACCACGGTAGGATCACCGATGGTCCAAACCACTTCGCCCTTGTTGACAGGATCGATGTTGTTTACCTGAACGCCAACATTGCCAGCAGGGCATTTGCCGTCGAAGATATTCACCTCGACGTCCTTGTAATTCTCGAAGCTGGAATGAACACCACAGCCCAAATAGGTCTTGGCAATCTTCGAGAGAGCCGTCAGACCAGTCTGGAAATCAGCCTCCTGACCCTTTACCTCGAAATCGAAGTTACCAGCCAGCGGCTTATCTCTCAGGGCAGAGACAAAAATCGCCTTAGGCTGCGCGCTAGGATTCGTCGAAACAGCATAAGGCAACTGATTGATGTAGCCGAAAAGACCAGCTTCCAACAACGCGTTAATCACTTGCTCGCCTGTCAGGCTGCTGACGTCTTTCTTGCCGAAGTCCACGAACTCCTGCTGCGCGTCGGCATCCACCTTGATGCAGAGCACTTTTCTGCGTTCGCCACGCACCACTTCGCGGACCGTTCCGCTCACTGGTGAGGCAAACTTCACTTCGGGATATTGTTTGTTAACAAACAAGGCATCCCCGGCTTTGACTTTATCGCCCTCCTTGACTACAACCTTCGGAGTAACTCCCTCGAAATCGTCGGGAACAAGTGCATACTTGCCGTTCGACTTCAACTGAATCAGTTTCTCCTCAGCTCGTCCTTGAAGGTGAATGTCCAAGCCTTTACGTAACTTAATTACATTTGCCATTTATATAAATGTTTGTGAATAGTTGTGTTGAACGGATGCAAAATTACAAAAAAATATGGATATTCATAGTAAATATTTCCCGAAAAATGCATGAGTCACAACTTTTTGTTGTAAATTTGCGGAAAAATTTGGCGTAACGTAAAGTTATTGCCATCTTGAACTGACAGAACGTTTACGAAAGTGAAACTACTCAAGAATATCATCAATTGGACTGTATGGAGCATCATTGCCCTATACCTGCTCTTGTTGTTGATCACTCATCTGCCTGTCTGTCAGGCCTATCTTGGCAAAAAGGTAGCACAAGCTATAGGCGAACAGTTAAACACAGAAGTGAACATAGGAAGAATAGATTTAGGATTCCTGAACCGTATTATCATCGATGATGTCTGTATATATGATCAACAGCAGAAGAGAATGTTGCAGATAGCCCGTCTGTCAGCACGCGTAGACATTCTCCCGTTGACAGAAGGAAAAATCTCCATTTCATCGGCACAACTTTTCGGTGCCCATGCCAGACTCTACAGGAAAAATCAACAGACAAAGCCTAATTTCCAGTTTGTTTTAGATGCGCTAGCATCAGAAGATACCACCCACAGCAAGCCACTAGACCTCAGCATCAACTCGTTGATTATCAGAAGGTCAAGTATCATCTACGATCAGTTTGATGCTGAACGAACAGAGGGCATCTTCAATCCTCAACATCTAAACGTACATAATATTTCAGCCCAACTTATCCTCAAGTCCCTCACAAGTGACTCGATAGACTTGAACGTCAAGCGTTTAAGTATTATGGAACAGTCTGGACTAAGTATAGATAAATTATCGATGCATCTAAAAGCAGGCAGGAATGGTGCCCATTTGTCACATTTCCTGTTGCTAATGCCCAGTACACAGTTGAACATCTATACGTTGGAAGCTAGCTACAGGTTCAATCATGACACCCTCGACAAATCGTCACTTCAGTATAAAGGCGAAATTTATGATACATACATAACACCTTCAGACTTAAGGTGTTTTTATAACCCGTTAAAGAATTTCCAAAAGGCCATTCATACAGAACTATCATTTCATGGCACCTGTCATCAGGTGACGTTGCCAAAGTTAAATCTCTACGCTGACGCAGGTGACATAAAACTCAAATCCAATGGACATGCCGACCTGCAGGATGACAAAACCGCGTGGTATGCTAATATTGATGAGCTCACCGTATCAGAGAGTATTCTCGATTTCATCCAGAAAAATATACCTCAGATGCCAGAACAGGTGAAACGTATCGGTAATCTACAATGCAATGGAACATTTCAAGGCAGCACCAAAGGTGATCTCAGCGCTCATTCTACGATGAATACAGGCATTGGCAACCTCGTATTGGACTTTGCGATGACAGTCGACAAACAGTTCAGGGGGAACATTGATACCAAAGGACTTAATTTGAAACAACTCCTGGACAATGAGAAGTTGGGGCTGTTAGCTACCAATTTGACTTTTGATGGACAATTATTCGAAGGACGGGCACCCAATGTGAATGCGCAGGGTGTTATCCAACAGTTGGATTATAATGAATACCCGTTTACCAATATCGGCATCAATGGCAGCTATAGCAGTCAGGGAATATCAGGATTCCTGAAAGTAGAAGACCCGAATTTGGCCTTGGAGCTAGAAGGAGCTTTTCTGAAGACGTCATCAGGTAACGATATCAACCTGCATGGTGTCGTCAGTCATCTGGTGCCACAAGCCTTGAAGATGTCGTCGAAATGGCAAGATGCCGTCTTCTCGGCAAACATCGATGCCGATTTCTCTGCCAAGACCATGAACGATGCACAAGGCAATCTCAGAATCAGTCATTTCTCGATGACACAAGACAGTCATGTACCCTATTATCTCGATAACCTGCAAATCACGTCAGGCTACGAGGATGATCTGCACTTCCTGACGCTTGTCAGTGACTTTGCAAAAGCCGAGTTAAAAGGCGATTTCGAGTATAGCACCATCATGAAGAGTATTACTAACTTCATTGGAACAGCACTGCCTACGTTACCTGGTCTCCCCCCCTACTCTGATTTGGCCAAGAACGATTTCTCATTGAAATTGCAAGTATTCAAGACCGATTGGTTACAACGTTTTCTGAAAACCGATCTTATTATCGGACAGCCCGTCATGCTCTCAGCCCGTGTAAACGACTATAGCCGTACAATCCATTTGGAAACACAGATGCCAGACTTAACCTATAATGGCAACAGATATACCAACGGCGACCTCCACATTACGACACCTACTGACACCATCGAATGTTTCTTATCATTCAACAAATTGATGGAAGATAACCATGCGATGGCAATACGTTTACAGGCCAAAGCAAAAGATAACCTGTTGAACACCAAGTTTAATTGGGACAATCACGATGTCAAGACCCCTTTCAGCGGAGAGTTGAATGTCGCCACCAGCCTGTATCACAATCTCCAAAATGCGGCAGAGGCCCATATCCGCGTACAGCCCTCACATATCATCCTTAACGGCAGTGTATGGAATGTTGAGCCATCAGACGTGCTGTACAGAAATGGCGACCTGTTAGTGGACCATTTCATGGTTCACAATAACCAACAGCATATCATCATTGATGGTAATGTATCATCGAATGACAACGACTCGTTGACGGTAGACCTCAACGATATGGAGGTTGCCTATATCCTGAACCTGGTAGATTTCCATGCTGTAGAATTCAGCGGAGAAGCCACAGGAACAGTGATGATCAGAGAGCCGTTAGACAATTTCAAGGCTAATGCAAATTTGACTGTCAAAAACTTCAAGTTTGAGAACGGGCGTATGGGAACCCTACACGCTTTGGCCCATTGGAACAAGGAAAGAGAACAAATAGACATCAATGCGATTGCCGATGACGGCCCAGAAGCCAAGACCATTATTCGAGGCTATGTCTCGCCCACTTACAACACCATCGATCTCGGCATCCAAGCAGATGGAACCTATTTGGATTTCATGCATAACTTCACGAACAGTTTCCTCTCGTCTATAACAGGTCATGCCCAAGGTGCCGTACGTCTCGCAGGCAACCTCGACGACATAAACCTCACTGGACAACTTGTTATCGATGGCGAAGCAACAGTCACTCCACTAAACACCACATATACTTTGAAGAACGATACTGTCATCCTCGTACCCAACGAAATAGAATTACGTCAGATGCGTCTCTATGACAAGTATGGTAATATTGGAACCCTTGGTGGCGGTATCCATCATGAGTCGCTGACCAACCTCACCTACGATCTATACGTCAATGCGAACAATCTGTTAGCCTACGACTTCAAGGAGTTTGGTGAATCTACATTCTACGGTACCGTATATGCCTCAGGCGATGTAGACATACACGGACGTTCGGGTGAAGTAACCATAAACTGTAATGTCACGCCTGAGAAGAACTCGGTATTCGTCTATAATGCTTCCTCACCCGATGCCATCACCGACCAGGAGTTTATACAATGGGGCTCTGGAAGTTTGAAGGACAGATCTAACGATTCTCAAGACATGCATAATAATCATAGCTATCCGCTATCTGAGGATATTCCTACTGACATCTACATCAATTTTCTTATCAACTGTACACCGGCAGCCACACTACGTCTCTTGATGGATGCCAACACCAACGACTATATTACCCTAAATGGAGACGGGGCGATACGAGCCACATTCTACAATAAAGGACCTTTCAATATGTTTGGAACATTTACTGTAGATCACGGCACTTACGGCATTACCATCCAGAATATCATCAAGAAGAACTTCACCTTCAATCGAGGGGGTACCATCGTCTTTGGAGGTGACCCGTATAATGCCGCCCTCAACCTACAAGCATTATATACTGTGAATGGTGTCAGTCTGTCGGACTTGAACATCGGTACATCATTCGCATCAAATACTATCCGTGTGAACTGTCTGATGAACATCGGAGGACAGCCAAACTCTCCACAAGTAGACTTTGATCTCGAGATGCCTACCGTAAATGCCGACGAGCAACAGATGGTGCGTTCAATCATCAACGGTCAGCAGGAGATGAACCAACAGGTACTCTACTTGTTAGGTATAGGACGATTCTATAATCAAGGACTGAACAATGCCAACACAGAACAGACAGACCGTACCACTCTCGCCATGCAGAGTTTTCTGTCAGGCACCCTTTCCACACAGATTAACTCTCTTCTGAACTCAGTAATCAAGAATGACAACTGGAATTTTGGTGCCAACATCTCTACAGGTGATGAAGGCTGGCATAATGCAGAATATGAAGGACTCGTGAGTGGACGTATGCTAAATAACCGTCTGCAATTGAACGGACAATTTGGTTATCGCGACAATGCTCGACAAGCTAACCCCTCGTTTATTGGTGACTTCGACATTCAGTATCTGCTCTATCCGAATGGCAACCTAGCCCTGAAAGTCTACAACCAAACCAACGACCGTTATTTTACGAAGTCATCGTTGAACACCCAAGGCATCGGTCTTATCATGAAGAAAGACTTTAACGGCATCCGAGAACTCTTCAATGTAAAAAAGAAAAAGAGTAAGGGGAAATAGCTAGCGAAGCTTAAGACCTTGTCCAACGTGGATGTCATCTTTAGGTGACAGTCGGTTCATCTTATATAGACTCTTCAGACGAATGCCGTACTTTTGTGAAATCGAATACATCGACTCACCTTGACGTACATAGTGTAGACGGTCTTTATAGTCTTTAGGCGCTTTCCGTTGTTTCTTCTTCAGCCATACAATCTCGCCGTTCTCCAGACGATCCTTACTATTACGCTCATTATACTTGGCAATCTTACGATAGCTGATACCCACTTCCTCACCAATAGAACGGAAGGTGTCGTTAGGACGAGCAATGAGGTAATAGTTCTTGTTGAAGATCTTAATCGGGTGCAAAGGATAACCATCGACCTTTTGGTCCTTCGTATGCTCTGTCATGAAATGATCATAACTCTTGGCATTATCGTAATCATAAAGTTTGTAGAGTTGGATAATCTCTATCAACTTGTTGGCATACTGAGGATTAGTGGCATAGCCAGCAGCCTTCAAACCTTTAGCCCATCCTTTATAATCGGTGGTTTTTAAGTTGAAAAGTGAAGCGTAACGTTTGCTACCAGAGAGGAAACGGGAATGATCTTCATACGACTCAAAGGCATTATTATAAGCACGGAAGCATTCATTGCGCGCATCATCATCATGGTAGACCTTCCGTCCATTCCATCCATTACATTTGATACCAAAATGGTTGTTCCCCTTTACGGCTAGTTCACTCTGACCAGCTCCACTCTCAAAGAGTCCCTGTGCCAATGTAATAGAGGCAGGAATCTTCCATTTGAGCATCTGTTCGATAGCTATATCCTTATATTGATTGATGTATTGCTGGTAACGTTCGTTCCACCTCGCCTGAGCAGGACAATTGACAACGAATATATGATAGGCAATAAGAATAAGCAGTAATTTCTTCATCTTTTCATGAATTTTGGTGCAAATATATAAAAAAAAATACAGATTTCACTGATAATCACAGATTATTTCGTATATTTGCACAAAAATAGCATCAATCTATGCATGAACTTGAACTAAAATCCACAATTCAGGTGTGTCAGATGGAAGAACTGACACCCAATGAACAACACTTGTTGCAATTGGCCATTGAAGCAACTGGTCGTAGTTATGCACCTTATTCCAAGTTCTGTGTTGGCGCCGCTGTCAGACTCGACAATGGTATAGAATTGGCTGGTAGCAATCAAGAAAACGCGGCATATCCCTCAGGTCTTTGTGCAGAACGAACAGCTCTTTTCTATGCTGGAGCACAATATCCTGACGTTCCTGTCCGTATGCTGGCCATTGCTGCAAGAGGTACTGACGGTGAACTGACAGAAGAGCCCACAGGTCCTTGTGGTGCCTGCCGACAAGTGATTATCGAATCAGAGACGCGTGCAGACAGTCCTATACGGATCCTTCTATATGGTAAGAAATATGTTTATGTGATTGATGGCATACGTCCTTTGATGCCGCTCACCTTCAGCGAGTTTTAGCGATAGCAACCCATTCCCTGTGCTGTAGAGAGGGAATCAAGATGGAAGTCATAATAGAGATTTTCCTCGTCGATAGTCTTAAAATGTTTCTTGCCTTGAACAGAGTCTTTAGGTGTTTCCCAAAGGATGTCCGAGAATCTGATGCTGTCAGCCGTTTCAACTTTCGGCGATCGTAATAAGGTCTTCATGAACTGATATTCAAAAGCCGCTATCGTATCACGGACGGCACCCATCACAACATCTTCATCATATCCTGTCACTATCGAACCCTCACAACGCAGACGGAGTAAAGGTATGTCAGTATCGCCACGATAGTTCGTAAACCTGAGGGCTGCCCCACGATCGGCATTGAACGGATAGAACTGGGCTAAAGTACAATAAGAGATATCAGCAATACCACCTATAATTGATACACAATCACCCCATGTATTTGAGAATTGGCAGTCATGCAGACTGATATGGGCATTAACAGCTTCAAGTCCATTCCCTTTGGCATTATGAACGACACACCGTGTCATAGCTAGCCTCACTTGCATGGTGTCAAGTTGAGCAGAATCGAGCACGATGGCATTCTCAGCATTACGGATTTCGGTATGACTAAGAATGTTCTGCGCAGACGACCCATAGAAATGAATACCCTTCCACTGACCACTCACACGGTCATAAGGCAGATAATCAAACATATGGTCCAGACGGTCACCACGCATCACACAACTGTCTGCCACCAAGTTACCATAGACTTCTATGCCTGCCTGATCATGGAAATAGAGGGTCGTATGCCGTATCGTTAACGTGACTCCTTCTTGAATATTCAGGCCCTTATATATAATAATAGGTGAAGCAGACTCGATGACGGTGTCTTTGGTCACGAAAAGCTGATCATATTTCACAGCATCCCACGACCATGCGCGAAGATTCACCTTCTGTTGCACACCACTTTCAAGAGTGAACACCAAATCGTCTTCTATGAGTGCAGGATCCTTTTGGGAAGTTTCGGAGCATGTGAGTTCCACAAACACCAGAATACTATCATTACGTCTAACTTCCAGATTGTTGATTTGTGAGCCTAAAGTGTTATCGAGATAAGAACCATCCACATTCACCCTGAAACCGGTCTGATTCCTACGATTCAAGTGAACACTCGACAATCGGATGCCTTCATTGTTGTCGTTATGTACCCAAAATGCATAAGTTGATGATGGTGTCCTACTGAAAACAGTATCCATATAAACAGTGTCTGTGGTAAAGGACAGACGTAGACCGTTACTCATGCTGAAGTTGTCGTCATCAGTACAAGCAACGAAAAGAATTAGTGTAATGAATACATAAAAAATCCGTTTCATACTGAGTATAAAACGGATGATTTTGAAATTTATTGCATTCTTACTTGCCGAAATAGCGCTTCAGCAGTCCTGCAAAGCCTGCACCGTGACGTGCTTCGTCCTTTGCCATCTCATGAACAGTGTCATGAATTGCATCAAAACCTGCAGCCTTGGCATTCTTGGCAATACGGAACTTATCCTCGCAAGCACCAGCCTCGGCAGCAGCGCGCTTCTCAAGATTGGTCTTGGTATCCCATACGACCTCGCCCAACAGCTCAGCAAAACGAGAAGCATGATCGGCCTCCTCGAAAGCATAGCGCTTGAAAGCCTCGGCAATCTCGGGATAGCCCTCGCGATCAGCCTGACGAGCCATAGCAAGATACTGGCCTACCTCGCTGCACTCGCCGTTGAAGTGTGCACGCAGGTCATCAATCATCTCCTGGCTAACACCCTCGGGCTTGCCGTCGCCAATGCGATGAACAGTAGCATAGGTGGTCTCACCCTCGTCCTTCAACTCAGAGAACTTAGAAGCAGGAGCCTTACAGATGGGGCACTTCTCAGGAGCAGCATCGCCTTCATAGATATATCCACAAACGGCGCAGATAAACTTTTTCTTCATAATCGTTGTATTCGTTTAGTAATTAATAAATAGGTATTTTAATTCGTCCACAAAGATACGGAAAAAAAATGTAATAACCAAATTATTCGTTTGTTTTATTTATTATTAACACAATGTTACAATGAATTGTATCGCGATTAGTCAGAATAGTTACAAAAGAACGCAAAGGTTTTCGTAGGTTTTAACGTTATATGACATTTCAAATTTGGTAGTTTCGACAAAAAACACTATCTTTGCACTCGCAATTAAAAAAAGAATTAAAACAATATTTAAAAATGAAACCACTAAACAAACAGTTTGCTCCAAAGAGCGTAATGCCTGAAAAGGTGATTCAGTTCGGCGAAGGTAATTTCCTCCGTGCATTTGTAGATTGGATTATCTGGAACATGGACCAGAAAACAGACTTCAATGGTTCTGTAGTTGTTGTACAACCTATCGAGAAAGGTATGGTGGACTGGCTCAATGCCCAAGACTGTCTTTATCATGTGAATCTTCAGGGTCGCGAGAACGGAAAGCCCGTAAACACCTTAGAGCGTATCGATGTCATCAGCCGTGCTCTGAACCCCTATAGTCAGAATGCTGCTTTTATGGCTCTTGCTGACCAGCCAGAGATTCGTTTCGTCATCTCTAACACTACAGAGGCTGGTATTGCTTTCGATCCATCCTGTAAACTTGAAGATGCGCCCGCCAGTTCTTATCCTGGCAAACTTGTACAGTTGCTGTACCGTCGTTATCAGACCTTCAACGGTGATCCAACTAAAGGTCTTATCATCTTCCCATGTGAGTTGATTTTCCTTAATGGCCATGTGCTGAAGGAGTGTATTTATAAATATATAGATCTTTGGAACCTTGGCGCAGACTTTAAAAAATGGTTCGAAGAGGCTTGTGGCGTATACGCTACACTCGTTGACCGTATCGTTCCAGGTTTCCCACGCAAGGAGATTGCTGAGATTCAGGAGAAGATCTCCTATCGCGATAATCTGGTCGTTCAGGCAGAGAACTTCCACCTTTGGGTCATTGAGGCTCCCAAGGAAGTGGCTCAGGAGTTCCCTGCAGATAAAGCCGGACTGCATGTGCTGTTTGTGCCTTCTGAGGAGCCCTACCACAAGCGTAAGGTGACGCTGCTGAATGGCCCTCATACCGTATTGAGTCCCGTAGCATTCCTTAGTGGTGTAAACATCGTGCGTGATGCTTGCAATCACGAAGTAATAGGAAAATATATTCATAAGGTACAGTTTGATGAACTTATGCAGACCCTTGACCTGCCGATGGACGAGTTGGAGAAGTTTGCCGGTGATGTGTTGGAACGCTTTGATAACCCATACGTTGACCATCAGGTAACTAGCATCATGCTTAATTCCTTCCCCAAGTTCCAGGCCCGTGACCTTCCTGGTGTGAAAACTTATCTGGATCGTAAGGGTGAACTGCCTAAGGGATTGGTATTTGGTCTTGCTGCCATCATTACATACTACAAGGGTGGTAAGCGTGAAGATGGTGTAGAGATTGTTCCTAACGATGATCAAAAGATCATGGATCTGCTGAAAGAACTCTGGGCCACTGGCGATACTCAGAAGGTTGCTGACGGTGTTCTTGGTGCTGAGTTCATCTGGCAGGAGGATCTGAACAAGATTCCTGGTCTCAACGAGATGATTAAGCAAGATCTCGACCTTATCAAGAGTGTTGGTATGCTCGAAGCCGTAAAGAGCATCTTATAAAGTAAAAAAACTATTGAGCAATTCGATAGAGATTAAAGGGGCGAGGGTCAACAATCTGAAGAACGTTGACATCACTATTCCCCGTAACCAATTCGTAGTGATTGCCGGAGTCAGTGGCTCCGGCAAATCATCTTTGGCCTTCGACACACTCTATGCCGAGGGACAACGCCGTTATGTGGAGAGTCTTTCCAGTTATGCCCGTCAGTTCCTTGGAAGGATGAATAAACCTGAGTGTGATTTCATCCGTGGAATACCACCAGCTATCGCCATCGAACAGAAGGTCATCTCAAGAAACCCGCGTTCCACAGTAGGCACTTCGACAGAGATTTACGAATATCTCAGATTACTCTTTGCCCGTATCGGGCGTACATATTCACCCGACAGTGGCTGTGAGGTAAAGAAACACTCAACAGATGACATCGTCAGAAAAGTCTTAGAGTATTCCAAAGGAACGCGTTTTGTGGTCATGTCACCTATCCACCTGTCAGAAGGCAGGACGATGGAACAGCAACTGAAAGCCTATCTGTTGGAAGGCTATGCTCGTATCTACGTGAATGGTAATTTCCTACGAATCGACGATTATCTCTCCGAGTACTCTGGAAAGTCTGATTCTCCAGAGTTATCCGATATCTACCTTGTTGTCGACCGCATGAGCGTTGACGACTCCAAAGATGTCATAGCACGTCTTGTTGACTCAACTGAAACCGCTTTCTATGAAGGACATGGTGAGTGTAGAATACTCTTCCCGCCAACCATCTTCTACGATTTCTCGATGAAGTTCGAGGCTGACGGTATCACTTTCGAGGAACCCTCAGACCAGATGTTCTCTTTTAACTCTCCAGCAGGAGCATGTCCCGAATGCCAAGGTTTCGGACGCATCATCGGTATCGATGAGAAACTGGTGATTCCCAATACCACACTGTCCCTCTATGACGGTTGTGTGATCTGCTGGCATGGTGATAAGATGAAAGAGTGGCAAGAGTGGTTCATCCGTCATGCAGCGAAAGATGACTTTCCCATCTTTGAGTCATATATGAACCTGAGCCAGCAACAGAAGGACTGGCTTTGGCATGGACTTCCTTCTGATAAGGGAAAGAAGGAGCGGCCTTGTATCGACACTTTCTTTGAGATGGTGAAAGACAATCAATACAAAATCCAGTATCGTGTGATGATGGCTAGGTACAGAGGAAAGACGACTTGTCCAAAATGTCACGGTACACGTCTGAAGCCTGAAGCTAACTATGTGAAAATAGGTGGACGAAGTATCACCGATCTGGTTCAGATGCCTATTATCAGACTTAAAGAATGGTTTGATAATCTTGATCTTGAACCCCATGAGCAGGAGATCGCCAAACGTTTGTTGACCGAAATTCGTAGTCGACTGCAATTTCTTCTGGATGTGGGACTTGGCTATCTGATGCTCAACCGTCTCTCGAATACTCTTTCTGGAGGTGAGAGTCAGCGTATCAATCTCTGTACATCATTAGGAAGTTCGCTCGTCGGATCACTTTACATCCTCGACGAGCCCAGTATAGGTCTTCACTCCAGAGACACCGAAAGACTGATTCATGTGCTGAAGGAACTGCAGTCATTGGGTAATACCGTAGTGGTTGTAGAACACGATGAAGAGATTATGCGTGCTGCTGACCATCTGATAGACATCGGTCCTGACGCAGGAAGATTAGGAGGTGAGATCGTCTTTGATGGTGATGCAAAAGACATCAAGGAAGATGCGCTCAAGAAATACCCACATAGCTACACGGTGAAGTATTTGCTACATGATGAGAATATACCCGTGCCAGTAAGTCGGAGACCATGGAACAGGCATATAGACATCAAAGGCGCAAGGATGAACAACCTGCGAGGCATCGATGTAGAAATACCTTTGAATGTCATGACAGTGGTGACAGGAGTCTCTGGTTCTGGCAAGTCGAGCCTGATAAAGGGAATCCTCTACCCCGCCCTTAAGCGTCACCTTGGTGATATCTGTGATACACCGGGCGAATATCTCGGATTGGCAGGCGATATTGATGCCGTAAAACACGTGGAGTTCGTTGATCAGAACCCCATAGGCAAGAGTACCCGCTCTAATCCTGCCACTTACGTGAAGGCCTACGATGCCATACGTGACCTCTATTCTGATCAGCCATTAGCCAAACAGATGGGCTTTACACCGCAATACTTCTCGTTTAATGCCGACGGGGGGCGCTGCGACGAATGTAAAGGTGCAGGAGTCATTACTGTAGAGATGCAGTTCATGGCCGACCTTGTTTTGGAATGTGAAGTCTGTCATGGAAAGCGTTTTAAACATGATATCCTTGATGTGAAATTCCATGATAAAAACATCGATGATGTCCTGAATATGACCATTTCTGAAGCTTTGGAATTTTTCACCAAACATGGGGAAAGTGTCATCGTCAAACGTCTGAAAACTCTTCAGGACGTTGGTTTAGGCTATATTAAACTGGGCCAGAACAGTTCATCACTCTCCGGTGGTGAAAACCAGCGTGTAAAACTGGCATATTTCATCGGACGGGAACAACAAGAACCCACACTATTCATCTTCGACGAACCTACAACAGGTCTGCATTTCCACGATATCCAAAAACTGCTCAACGCCTTTAACGCATTGATAGAACGTGGTCATACCATTTTGGTGATAGAACACAACATGGAAATTATCAAATGTGCCGATCATGTGATAGACCTTGGTCCTGATGGCGGAGACAAAGGAGGAGCACTGGTGAAAGCAGGAACCCCCGAGGAGGTGGCCCAATGCAAAGAGAGCATCACAGGTCAATATTTGAAGGAAAAACTTAAATAATTGTTAAAAATTGAACAACGTATCGATATTTTTTGTAACTTTGCATCCGCAAAAATAGAGAAATATAGGATATTAGTTTGATAATCAGTCAGTTAGAAACGTTTCCAAGAGTATAAGATGAGACAACTAAAGATTCAGAAGAGCATCACAAACCGTTCGAGCGAGGCACTCGACAAATACCTCGTTGAGATAGGAAGAGCACCACTTATTTCCATTGATGAAGAAATTGAATTAGCACAGAAAATCCGTAAGGGTGGTCCTGAGGGTGAACGTGCTAAGGATAAGTTGGTTACTGCCAACCTGCGTTTCGTTGTATCCGTAGCCAAGCAGTATCAGCATCAGGGTCTGACACTTACAGACCTTATTGACGAAGGAAATATTGGTCTGATTAAAGCCGCTCAGAAGTTTGATGAGACACGTGGTTTTAAGTTTATCTCTTACGCTGTTTGGTGGATTCGTCAGAGCATTCTTCAGGCTATTGCTGAGCAGAGCCGTATCGTTCGTCTGCCTCTGAATCAGGTAGGTTCGCTGAATAAGATTGGTCATGAAATCAATAAGTTCGAGCAGGAACATCAGCGTCATCCAAGTGTTTCTGAGTTGAGCGAAGCAACAAACCTCGATGAGGAAAAAATCAGTCAATCTATGATGGCTGACGGTCACCATGTAAGTATCGATGCTCCCTTCCAGGATGGCGAGGATAACTGTATGCTTGACGTGATGGCTTCAGGTGACGACAGCCGTACAGACAAGCATGTTGACCATGAGTCGATGGCGCAGGAACTCAATACCGTCTTGAATAAGGTTCTGAAGGAGCGCGAGATTACTATTATCCGCGAGTGCTTCGGTATTGGTTGTCACGAAAAGGGCCTTGAAGAAATCGGTGATCAGCTGGGATTGACCCGTGAACGTGTTCGTCAGATTCGAGAAAAAAGTATTGCCAAGCTGCGTGACAGCGGTAATGCTAAGATTCTGATGAAATATTTAGGCTAAAAAGTTTGCGACTCCAAAAATATTTCGTACTTTTGCATTCGTGAAATGCAAGGAGCTGATAGGACTTATCGTGCTGGGCATACTCACAGGTATGCCCAGCACTGTTTTTGGTAGAGAGAAAGAAGACACTCTCATCCTTAACCGTATCTATGCTTTCAAGGATACTCACCCGACGCTACCAGATAGTGTCGAAGACAATGTCTACGCGAAAATAAGATTCAATGTCGAGCGTCGCAACCCCACGCTATGGCTCATCCCCACGATGTATGTGATGGCAAAAGATGCCCGCGAATACCTTCGTGAGTCCTACAACCATATCACCTATAATGATCAGCTCAAGATGGATATCAACAATCAGGTGCTCTCTGGCACCATCCGCCATAATCGCAGAGCGATGCCTACGCTGAAAGAGCTGGTGATTCCCAATATCTATGACGTCATCCTCTACGACGGACGTGTCCTTTCACCCTTCAACCGCCATAACCGACGTCATTATAAGTTTTCACAAAAAACGCTTAGTGACGGCACAACACGTCTGGATTTCCGTCCGAAGTTCTACAACACTCAACTTATAAATGGTTATGCCATTGTCGACTCAGAGAGTGGACACATCATCCGAACTGTGATGAATGGTGAGTTCGACATGATATCTTTCTGTACAGAGATCTATCAGAGCGATATAGACTGGCCGCTACCCACACCGAAACGAAGTACCACAGCGGCCTCGTTCGAGTTCTTAGGTAACAGAATATCTGCCGTCATCGACGGTTATTTCAACTGCGACAAAACGCTCTCCGATACCATTGGCTTCATCTCTGACCGCCAGATGATGGACTCACTGCGTGCGGCCCCCCTTTCCGAGACAGATAAACGCATCTATGCCGACTACGACAAGATGCACCACGAAGATACGGTTGTCGTTGATACTGTACCTCAGAAGGATAACCTGCTCAAGAAAATTTTATGGGATACCATCGGCGAGACCCTCATCACCCCTATTGCGGCAGAGTCGCAGCATGCCTCCTTCCGCCTGTCTCCGCTTCTCGACCCCATGCAACTCAGCTGGAGTGACCGTCGTGGATTCCGTTATAAAATCAACCTCAGGTCGCAATACACCTTCTCACCTCACCGCTACCTGACCTTTAATCCTATTTTCGGCTACAACTTCAGGTTCAAGGAGTTCTACTTTACGATGCCTTTGCGAATGACCTACAACCCGAAGCGAAACGGTTATGCGGAAATCATCTACGGCAACGGTAACCGAATCTCCAATGGTCAGGTGGCCGACGCCATCATGCATCAGTTTGGCGACACGCTACACTTAGACGATACCGACATCGACAAGTTCACCGACAATCACCTGCAGGTCTTTAATAACATTATGGTCTTCGATTGGCTCGACATTGAGTCAGGTTTTATCTATCACCGCAGAAGTGCCATCAACAAGCATATTATGCGACAATATGGCATGCCGACAATCTATCGTAGCTTTGCACCCATGATTGCGCTGAAGATCAGTCCGTGGCTCAAGAAAGGTCCTCTTTTCTCCATCGACTGGGAACGAGGCATAACTGGCATTTACAAGTCAAACATCAAGTATGAACGTTGGGAGTTTGATGGTTCATGGAAATATAATCTGCCAGGGCTGCGTGTCATCAATATGCGAGCAGGTGCAGGTTTTTATGGCCACAGAGAACAGAACTATTTTGTCGATTATGCCAATTTCCGTGACAATAATCTCCCTGAGGGTTGGGAAGATGACTGGAGCGGAAACTTTGAGCTGCTACGTGGCGAGGTCTACAACCTCTCCAATTATTACCTTCGCGCTAATGTCTCTTACGACTCTCCGATGATGGTGGGCAGTTGGATACCCTATCTTGGGAAATACATCGAACGTGAACGTTTCTACCTCGGCACAGCTGTTATTGCTGATTCCAAACCATATTTCGAACTGGGCTACAGTTTCACGAACCGTTATCTCTCCATTGCAATGTTTGCTGGGTTCAACGGCACCAGGTTCAAGGAGATAGGATTTGATTTCTCATACGAACTTTTCAGAAGATGGTAAAACCCTTAACAGTCTACAAAGCCAGCGCTGGTAGCGGAAAGACCTTTACGTTAGCCACCGAATATATTAAGCTCTTGATTCTTAATCCCCAGAGCTATCGCAATATTCTTGCCGTCACCTTTACAAACAAGGCCACAGAAGAGATGAAGATGCGAATCCTCAGTCAGCTCTACGGTGTATGGAAAGGGTTACCCGCTTCCATGGATTACACCAAGGTGCTCTGTGCGAAGACAGGCCAGACGGAAGCTTTCGTCAGCGAACGTGCGGGCATCGCCCTCGACCTGCTGCTCCATAATTACAGCTACTTCCGCGTGATGACCATCGACACCTTCTTCCAGAGTGTCCTCCGTAATCTGGCACGTGAACTTGATCTTACCGCCAACCTCCGTATCGGGCTCAACGACACTCAGGTAGAGGAACTTGCTGTCGACCAGATGATTAGCGACTTGAGTACAAAGGACCTCTTGTTGCAGTGGTTGATGAAATACATCATTGAGAACATCTCAGACGACAAGAGTTGGAACGTCATTGGTCAGATCAAGAGTTTCGGAAAGACCATTTTCAAGGATGATTATAAGAAAGTGAGCGAAGTCCTCAATGCCCGGATGTCCGAATCCAAGTTCTTCGAGCGTTACACCACCAGCCTGCGCGAGATCCGTCAGGAGGCGAAAGACCGCATGCAAGAACTTTCCAGCATTTTCTTCGAGACCCTCGATGCTGAAAACCTGAAAGTCGAGGACTTCCCCTACGGCAAGGGTGGCGTCTGCAGCATCTTCCTGAAGCTTCGCGACGGTGCACCCTTCGACGAAAGCATTATCACCAAACGTGTGCTCGATACTGCGGGTGACCCTGAGAAATGGTGCAAGAAGAACGATCCCCATCGAGAGCATATCCTTATGTTGGCCGAATCTACCCTCGACCGCTTGTTACGACAGGTTCTCGATGAACGTCCTCTCCAATGGAAACGCTTCCAGTCTGCCGACCTTACCCTGCGCCATCTGAACCAATTGCGCCTGCTGAGTCATATCGAAAAGAAAATACGCGAGCTTAACGAAAGCGCCAACCGATTCCTGCTCAGCGACACTCAGCATTTACTCCACGCCCTCATCGAAGGCAGCGACTCACCCTTCATCTTCGAAAAGATTGGAACCCAACTTGAACACATCATGATTGATGAGTTCCAAGATACGTCTACCGTCCAGTGGCAGAATTTCAAAGTCCTGTTATCCGAGTCCATGAGCCACGAAGGTTCTGAGAACCTCATCGTTGGCGACGTCAAGCAAAGTATCTACCGTTGGCGTTCTGGCGACTGGCGTCTGCTTAACGACATCGAATCGCAGTTCCCATATCCTGAGCAGCAGCTCGACATCCGGACGCTCGACACCAACTATCGCTCTCAGCGTAACATTATCACTTTCAATAACATATTCTTCAAAGCTGCAGCAGAACTTGAATGTATATCCCTAGGCGATTCGTCTGAAACCCAACAGCTGCAGCGTGCCTACGCCGACGTTAGTCAGAACATTCCAGAAAAGCGCGATGCAGGAGGTTACGTCAGCATCCGTCTGTTGACTGGTGATCATTATCAGGACCAAGTGCTCCAAGGTCTTGTCGACATCGTACAGGACCTTCACGCTAAAGGCATCCAACCCGATAAGATGGCCATCCTCGTACGTAGCAATGCCTATATCCCTGTCATCGCCGAATACTTCATGCAGCAACTGCCCACAGTACGCATCGTCTCCGACGAGGCTTTCCGTCTCGATGCCTCTGTGGCCGTCAGTATGCTCATCCAGGCCCTCCGTCTGCTCGCCCATCCTCAGGACGACCTCACGAAGGCTGCTCTCGCTATGGCTTATCAGCGCAGAGTATGTCTTAACGATGTCTGCGACAATGTCTGCCTGCTCACAGGAAAGTCTCTCGACGACCTGTTGCCCGAGGCTTTCATCCAACATACGACCGAGCTCTCCGCCCTGCCTCTCTACGAACTCGTCGAGAAACTCTACACCGTCTTCGCCCTCGAACGGCTGGAATCGCAGAGCGCCTACGTCTGCACCTTCTACGACCATCTCTCCGAATATGTCAGCGAAAACAGTACCGACATCGATACCTTCCTCACCGTTTGGGACGAAGACCTCTGTAGTAAGACCATACAGAGCGACGAGATCGACGGCATCCGCCTGATCTCTATCCACAAGTCGAAGGGTCTGGAGTTCGATCATGTCATTATTCCTTTCTGCGACTGGCAATTGGAAAAGTCCTCTCGCAACATCCTATGGTGCCAACCGCAGGAAGAGCCCTTCAGCGAACTGCCCATCGTGCCCGTCGACTATAGTCAGAAGCAGATGCTGGGTACTATTTACGAGTCCGACTACCATCGTGAGCACCTGCAGAACACCGTCGACAACCTCAATCTGCTCTATGTCGCCTTTACCCGTGCTTGTCATAGCCTTTTCGTCATCGGCCGTCGAGGTGCCAAGAATTCACGTTCCACCCTCATCGAACAAACCCTCCCGCTCATTGCAGAGTCCCTTGACTCTTCCACACTCGAAGGCCTCGATGATGAATCTTCTATGCTGACCTTCGAGTATGGCGACACCGCTATCCCTGCCAGCCATCCCCGACACTCGAGTCCTGTGAACAACCCCTTCCTCGCACCAGTGCTCCCCACACCCATCCACATCACCACCTTCAGCAACAAGGTCGAGTTCCGTCAGAGCAACCGCAGCAAGGACTTTGTCGCCAACGACGACGAAGAGGCCACACGCCATTATATCCATACCGGTAGCGTACTCCATAAGGTCTTTTCCACTATCCGCACCTCTGCCGACGTCGATGGCGCCTTGCAACAACTCCAGCAGGAAGGCATCCTCTACGATGACCATAACACCCTCGACAAGATTACCACGATGCTCCGTCGCCGTCTCTCACATCCGAAGGTTGCTGACTGGTTCTCTGATCGTTGGACACTCTTCAACGAGTGTGCCATCCTGACCTGCGACGATGGTCGCGTCGTCGAGCGTCGCCCTGACCGTGTGATGACCGACGGTCATGAGTGGATCGTCGTCGACTTCAAGTTCGGTTCTCCCAAACCCGAATACCACGACCAGGTCCGCGAATACATGGACCTTATCCGCAAGATGACTGGCGCTGCCGACATCCGCGGCTATCTCTGGTTCGTTTACACCAATCAAATCGAAGAAGTATGAACAGTTTCCTCGAAGCCGTCGCTGCTGACCTCCTCAACCGTTTTGGCACCAACCTCGCCCGGGTGGCGGTGGTCTTCCCTAATAAGCGTGCCTCACTATTCCTCAACGAACACCTGGCCCGTCTCGCACATCAGCCTCTGTGGAGTCCTGCCTATATCACCATCAGCGATCTCTTCCGCAGCCATTCCGCCCTGAGTGTTGCCGATCCTATCAAACTCGTCTGCGACCTCCACCGCTGTTTCGTAAAGTGTACTGGGATGGACGAGACGCTCGACCACTTCTATGGTTGGGGACAGTTGTTACTGAGCGACTTCGACGACGTCGATAAGAACATGGCGCCCGCCGATCGGGTCTTCGCCAACGTACGCGACATTCACGAGCTCGACGACAGTTCCTTCCTCACCCCTGAACAGAAGGACATCATCCGCAAGTTCTTCAGCCACTTCTCCGATGACCACCCCACAGAGCTTAAGCAGCGCTTCCTGCAACTCTGGAGCCATATCAGCGACATCTACCAGCAGTATAACGATGTCCTCGCCCGACAGGGTCTCGCCTACGAAGGCGCCCTCTACCGTCAGGTCGCCCTCGACGAATCCATCACCTTTGAATACGACACCTATGTCTTCGTGGGCTTCAATCTTCTGCAACAGGTTGAGCAGACGCTTTTCCGCCGTCTGAAGCAGCAGGATAAGGCGCTCTTCTATTGGGACTTCGACCACGCCTACCTCGGCAAGAACGAGGCCGGTCACTTCATCGCCCAATACCTCGATCAATTCCCCAATGCGCTCGACAGCAGTTCTGCAGCACTCTACGACAATTTCAACAGTCCCAAGCAAGTCACCTTCATCTCCGCCACTACGGAGAATATACAGGCCAGATATATCAGCACGTGGCTCGATGCCCAGCGTATCACCGACGGCAAGCGCACAGCCATTGTCCTCGCCGACGAACGGCTTCTTCAGACGGTTATCCATTGCCTGCCCGATGAAGCCGAAAAGGTCAACATCACCACAGGCTATCCCCTCGCCCAGACTGCCGTAGCATCGCTCGTTACCATGCTCATCAATCTCCAGACCATCGGCTACTCAGAGAAGACCCAGGACTTTCGTCCGCGCTACCTCAACCTCGTGCAGCACCATCCTTACGGTTCTCTCCTGCCCGATGACTTCGCTGCGACCCACCTCACCACCAATGCAGAACTCCTCGCATGGCTCCTCTCTCTCGTCCGCCATATCGCCACCGCCCCCTCTCAGGCGCCTGACGACGACTCACTCCCCACGTCTCACTCCCCACTCGATCAGGAGGCCCTCTTCCGCATGTACACCCTTCTGAATCGTCTCGCCGACCTCATCACCTCAGGCGACCTCCTCGTCGAACCCTCCACCCTGCAACGACTCATCACACAACTCATCACGACCACCTCAATCCCCTTCCATGGCGAACCCGCTGAAGGCATTCAGGTCATGGGCATACTCGAGACGCGCAACCTGGATTTCGACCACGTCCTCCTGCTCTCATGTAACGAGGGTAACATTCCCAAAGGCATCAACGATACATCGTTCATCCCCTATAACATCCGTAAGGCCTACGGACTGACCACTGCCGACCATAAGGTGGCCATATACGCCTATTATTTCCACCGGCTGCTGCAGCGGGCCACCGACGTCACCCTCGTCTATAACAATGCCACCAATAACGGCCAGACGGGCGAGATGTCGCGTTTCATGCTTCAGATGATGGTCGAGAGTCGCCAGCAGATCACTTTCCGTCACCTGGGGGGACATCTGGCGTCAGGCGAACAGCCCAGTACGGGTCTCTCTCCCATTTCCAAGACCCCTGCCGTCATGTCCATCCTCAGCGACCGCCTGCAACTCCTCACCCCCTCCGCCATCAACCGCTACATGCGTTGCCAGCGTATGTTCTTTTATTATTATGTCAGCGGGCTTGAGGAACTCGACGTCAACGAAGACGAGATCATCGACAACCGAATCTTCGGAAACATTTTCCATCTTGCCGCCCATTTGCTGTATAGCCGTCTCGCTGAGCAGTCGCCAGTCATCACGAAAGAGACCATCAACCGCGTACTCGACAACGAGGTCGACATCCACCGTGCTGTCGACGATGCCATCCATGAAGAACTGAAAACCCTTGAACTCAACGGTCTTCAGATCATCAACCGTGAAGTCATCATCCGTTACCTCCATCAGCTCCTCGAGATCGACCGCCGGCTGGCGCCCTTCACCATCCTCGGCCTCGAATATCTCGTCAAGATGCCTTACCGTGTGGCCTCTACTGGCGCGAAGATAGCCATCGGTGGCACCATCGACCGCCTCGACCTGATCACCACCCCCGACGGCCAACAGCGCATCCGCGTCGTCGACTACAAGACAGGCAGCCGCCGTCTGAAGTCTCTCGCTGATGTCGATGCCGTCTTCGACCCAGAGAGTCTGAAAGACCATAGCGACTACTACCTCCAGACCTTCCTCTACAGTTATATCGTCAGCCAGTCGATGAAGCGTGGACAGCTGAAAGTGGACGGTTCTGATTACCAGATAAGCCCTGCGCTGCTTTTCATCCAGCATGCAGGCGTTGACGACTACGACCCCACCCTCTGTCTCGCCAAAGAGCCCGTCAACGACATCTCTGTCATTGCCGAGCCCTTCATGTCGCATATCGATGCCATTATCTCCGACATCTTCGCTCCTGACGGTTCCTTCGTACCTACCGACGACCGCCAGCGCTGCCGCCACTGTCCTTACGCCGCCCTCTGCAGGAACTAGAAGTAGTACTGTTCATCTGATGCTATATCTGATCTGTTGCTTCGTCTTTGCCGATTTCACCGTCAGCACGATGCGATACATCTCCTGTCCCCACATGCCTTGCAGCAGCGGATCGAGCTGACCGCTGACATCCTCGACGGCTGCTTCCAGTTGGTTAGCGTTGTAGCTGATGTGTTTCAGCGCATCGCGGTTGGTGGTCATCAGCATCAGTCGCGTTGGGGCTTTGCAGGCGTTCAACTCGAAATCCTCAGTTACCGATACACCCGTCTTGGTGGCCGTAACGGTCCTTTTCCACGATTTCACCGCAGCTTCCTCAGGATAGGCACCTGCGATGTCGAGTGTCAGCAGTCCGTCCTTGTGGCTCACCACCCTGGCTCCAAATGTCTTACCATCCTTCTGGTCTACGCCATTGATCTGTGGCAGATTGTGATAGCCCGACTGCATGGTCCATGTTTCATAACGCTTGTTGCTGAACGTCTTGGCTGTATATTCGCCCACGCCTGGATCGATAAACAGAGGTTCGCCGTCGATATAAACGATGAAAGACCCCACATCGTTATGATTATGGCTCTCTCCGTTATGTCCTCCTTTCATGGCTGCAAACAGTTCCCCACGTCGTGCAGTCATGATCTGCAGATCAGGCAACCAAGTGTCTTTAATGAGCGGTTCCTGCGTTTTTTCTGCGATATAATCACGGATATGTCGCAAGAAGAACAGCTCACGACCCAACGCAGGAAAGTTGCCGCTCTTGTCATAGAGTCTGGCGGGGTCGGTCAATACCTGTTTCGTTTTGCCCAGATAGGCGCCAAACTCTCTCATCGTCTTGTCGTTCAGCCAGTGGCCGAAGGGATAGACGATGTTCACCTGCTGCACAGCCTTGTTCTCATGGGCATCGGCAAAGTTCACGCAGTAGTCATGGCCGATATAGGTCTTGTAGCAGTATGCGGCCATCCTCCTGATCTTATCGGCCTGGTCATCGAAATGTGAAGCGTCAGGCAACAGTCTCAGCACCTCGAACATCGAGGCAGCAGCTCTGTCCCAGTAGCCAGGACCCTCGTCACAACCGCCATCCTCAGGATAGGCGTCGATGAAGGCCCGTGTGGCTTTCTCTATCTGGGCGATGGCTTCGGCTTTGCGGGCCTCATCCTTCTCGCAGATCAGCACACAGGCCAGCCAGTTGCTGCAGATCCAGGGGTTCCAGTTCATGCCGGCCGTCTTCCACCAGTAGTCTTTGGCCAGAGCTGGCTTCAGGATACGTTTCTCCACCTCTTGGTCTATCCGCTTACAGATGTCGGGCGAAAAGTCATCCAACTGTCTTTCTAGCATATATCTGGTCCAGACGATGAGACTGGCCGTCTCAGCATTGAAGAGGTCCACCTCCTGCATCTCCTGCTGAGGGATCGCTTTGCCGTAGTGGGCAGGGATACCCCACCAGGTTTCTTCGCAGAAGCTGCCCAGTCCATCGATGATGTCGTTCATAAATCTGCCCTTGCCCTCTACGATCTCTGCCATCACGAGCGCAGCCAACTGACGACGTTTCTCAAAACAGATGGCCTCGTAGTTCACGCGGTTGCCTGTCTTCTTGTTCTCAGCAAACACCGTCCAGGGTAGAGTCGTCCATGTTTGGCCCAGATACCGTTCGCCGTATGCGATATAACTCTGCCTCATCTCCTGAGGAATGGAGTCTCGCCAGAAGGCTTCTTCCGCCTGCGGCAGCAGGGCGATATATCTGACGTATTCACACGCCGCCAGCAGGAAGGCACCCACGCCGAAGTTGGCCTGCGAATTGGTGTCGACCGTCTGACCGGGAATGGCACGCTCGCCGATGGGCTGAACGTAGCCCACCCTGCCGTCCTGTTGCAGGGCGACGGTTGTGAGATAGTTCCAGGCCTTTTCGATGGTTGGGCCAAACTCCTTCTTCGACAGATAGCCGTGATTGACGCCCCATAGCAGACCGTAGCAGAAGAAGGCGGTACCGCTGGTCTCGTAGCCAGGCGCCTGCTCTGGGTCCATCATCGAACGGGTCCAGTGGCCTTCGGGCTGTTGCAGTTTCTTCACGCCACGGGCGAGGTTTACGAACTTCTCCACGAAGAACGGCTGATGGTCATAGGTCTCAGGCATGTCCTGCAGCACCTTGGCGAGTCCTGCCAACACCCATCCGTCACCACGGGCCCAGAAGTCTTTCCTCCCATTGGCGGTCTTGTGCTTGGGATAGACGTATTTGCCGTCGCGGAAGTAGAGTCCCGTTTCCTTGTCCAGCATGATGCTGTCGCAATAGAGGATGTTCTCGTAGAGTTTACGCAGATATTTGGTGTCGCCCGTGAGCTTATACATCTTCGTCATCACGGGCATCACCATGTAGAGGGCATCGGCCCACCACCAGTAGTCGTGTTCCTTCGAGTCGGCCTCATAGCCCATCACCTCCTTGGCACGGGCTACTTTCTTCTCGTCCTTGGAGATGTGATAGAGGTCGATGTAGGTCTGGAAACAGATCTGCCAGTCGCCGAAGAGCACGTAGTCCTGTCCCTCGCCGTAGTTCTTGTACTTCCATTTCGCAGGGTCGGTCTCCGTAGCCCCCTGCCAGTGGTTGTGCTCTGCCCAGCGGATGCTGTAATCGAGCATCTGTGGGTCGTTCAGCAGTTTATACACTTCGATGTTACCTGTGTGATAGGCAGCATTGTCCCAGAACGAACGCACTTCAGCGGGGTTGTTCGTCTGCCAGTAGGTGTTCACTTTCCTGATGACATCCTTCACCCCGTCAGCAGTCCACTTCTGGGCCTGAACAGATGCGAATAACATCAGACACGCTATGAGTAAGAGATTTTTCTTCATTTAGACTGCAAATATACAGCTATTTCTTCATTTTCACAAGATTTTTGCACAAAAAATTAACTATTATACATCCATTTATTACTTTACCCAGCTCAGACCATCAGCGATCTGAGTCAGAAGAGAGGCGAACCGGTTGGCTCGCCTCTTTCTTTTTAGAAGTCCACGTAGCGGCGGTTGCCTTTGGGCCGCACGGCGAAGTGCACCCAGATGGTGGTTCCGCGCTTCTCCAAAATCAGCTCATCAAAGTCCAGCTTCTTCCCGTCCGCGATGTCCAGCAGGATACAGGCATAGCGTATGGCCTGTTCTTTACCTGCGCAGTGGATATCTACAGCACAACCCGTCAGATGGTTCGAGTTTTTCGCACCTCCACATTTCTGATTCACCTCCGGCGAGCGATAGCCACTGTTGATCACGATGGGGCTCTCCTGTGACACACAGGGACTGTCCCCTCTGTGAGCAGGGAGCTCAGCGACCGAATTACAGGGGGACTGTCCCTCGCGTGTCACCTTCCTCTGACCGTAGAGCAAATTATACCTGCTCCTAAGTTCCTCCAACCAGTTCTCACAGAGATTGATGAGGTTCTCGATATGCACCCTTGATGGTATATTCCCATCCTGCGGGTGATAACTCGTCTTGGTCATCTCTCCGAGCGAAAAGTGCTCGGAGAGTTTTGCTTGTTTATTTACTTCTACTTCTTTCATCTTCTTCTAACTTCTTTAACTTCTTTAACTTCTAAAAAATCAAATGTCGCTGTGTCGCTGTGTCGCTGCGTCGCTGCGTTGTCAGAGCATCATCACACCAGTTTTCCTGTACTTAGCCTTGGTGGTGCCGTTCTCCACAAACTCCCCAACCCTTTCGGCCAGATGGTCTTTCTGCAGTCGGATGACCCTTGTACGTGCAGCAGAGAGATTGTTCAACGAGAAGCAGCGTATCACATCGTCAACGGTGAACTCCTCGGGCAGACGGTTGAAGTCATCGATGGTCTTCTGCCTGCGTTGGATGTTCACTGAGGCATCCTTCAACTTATTGTCGAAATAAGCCTCCGCCATGGCGCCGAAGTAATGACGCTGACAGGCAAACTGGATGTTCACGATCAACTCCACCAACCGCCAGTCCACCTCGTCCGTCTCGAACTCTCCGCACCAGTAGGTGCCATCCTGTTTCATACAGTCCCAGTGGCGCATGACGATAAACGGTGCGGCGAAGTTCAGTCCATGATAAGCGCAACGCTTCAACAGCATTTCGTCGGCCTTTGAGTCATTCTCCTTGGCATCCATCATCCTTCGTGCCGTCCAGTCATAGAGCTCATCCACGATCTTCTGCACTGAGAGTTCGCCCTTCATCCTATCCAGTTTCTCAGCCCACGACTTCAGGCGCTCGTCACTTTCAAAGTCCACTTTCGCCTCACGTTCCATCATCTCAAAGTTCGTGGCTGGCAGAGGGATGCAGGCCAAACGGGTTGCGAGACCACTTCCAAAGTTCTGCCGAGATCATGGAAGCCTTTAAGAAGAGTATTGAAAACGAATAAATGGAGGACTGCAATATGAAGAAGATATATCGATATTTCGCAATGGCGGCGCTGGCCGTGATGAGCCTGGCCGTCGCATCGTGTGATGAATACAAGAGCGTTACCGACAACGGCGTCTGGCACATGTGGAAGATCACGGTGCAGGGCGAGGGCGTACAGGGCGACAAGGTGACACTCGCGCTGGGAGAGACCCTGCAGCTGAACCTGACGATCGTGCCGTCGCACGTGAGCGTCGTCGACCCCGTATGGACATCGTCCAACGAGAGTGTCGTCACCGTCTCGGAGACGGGTCTGCTGACCGCCGTAAAGTCCGGCGAGGCCATCATCCACGTCTATTCAGAGTATAATCCCGAGATCTACGACGACCTGACAGTCAAGGTCTCCGGCGGCGCCGTCAGCATCAGCAAGAAGCTGGTCGACCAGAAGGACGCCGACTAATTAAAACGTCATTCACACATGAATGCCCCGCAAATTTGCAGGGCATTTTTGCATAAGCACGCAGCGACGCAGCGACGCAGCAACTTTTGGTATTTTGAATATTATAGGGGGATGTTTTAGGGGCTATTAAATTATATATATATTATTATATATTATAATATATAATAATATATATATAATTAT
>JAEEGI010004224.1_pt1 | contig 33766 bp, 63 predicted proteins | sample 8958751 | NCBI WGS metagenome assembly JAEEGI01 (sample SAMN16246545, study PRJNA631951) | gut metagenome | biome: gut microbiome; feature: rumen; material: KS-attached | host: Bos | place: Iran: Karaj | collected 2018-10
ACTCGCGGAATCCCACGCTCACCTTGCATGCCCTGCCAGCCGGACCCGACGCGTAGGTGGGTGACTTGCCGAGATAGACCAGGTGGAACACCTCCGTTGTGAACCCAAGTTCGGAGAGAACGAAAGTACCCTTGTAGAACTCTTCAAAAAGGGCGTTTTTACGGGTGTTGAACTCAACGACAGTGCTGCCGACCACCTGGAACTCCAGGGTCAGATCACGCGCCTTTTTCATAGGATTCTGGGGGATTATCACCTGGGTCCCGTTCTCAAGTGCCGAGTCGTTCTCAATGAAATCCTTCAGGGGTACCGGGGCGAGCAGGGCCTCGCGGAAACCCGAGCCGGGACTTACCCCGGAGAGAGTGCTGCCGTTTATCTTCATAGATTCTTCGTGTTTTTCCTGATTTCTTCTATGCCGTCACGCATCTCCCTGATGGGTACGATGACGGCCTCCGTGTTGTCCCGGATGGCGATGAGTGCCACATAGGATTCCGCCTGGATTCTCCTGATGTCGTCCGAGATGGAGATTTGCCCCGCCTGATTCAGAATGATGTCGGAGATGGATTCGCCAAGGGAGAGGATTCCCTGGAGGATGCCCTCGTTGGAAATCTGGAGGGCGGTGAACCGTCCGTTCAACTCGGTGGCCACATCCTGGCTCATTGTCTGGAACCCACCGGCCGTGGCCTGTTGCTGGTAGGTGTCGCTCAGATCAACCCCCTTGAGGAACTCTTCAATCTGTGGTGCCATTGCATTGGCCTCGCCGAGCAAGCGGTTGTAGGCTTCTATTGCACCCTCCGTGTCCCTGTCGGACAGCAACCGCGCTATGTCTTTCTGCGCCTCCTCCGTGAATACCTGCTCGAGCAACATAGACTTGACGATGCTTGTGGCGAGATTCCTGTTGAAGTCTTTCAGGTAGGCATCCGTGTCGGCAAGGGCCTTGCCCGTGGCAATGAAATTGTCAACCATCTCCCTCGCAAGGTCGGCGGTCACATCCCCCGTCAGCGAGGAAACGAAGTCCTCCGCAACGGAGACCAAATCCTCGTAGGCGTCCCTCAAGGCGATGGCGTTCTCTATCTCGTCCCGCTGGGCGTCCGTTATCTGGGTGCTGGCATCAAGGAATGCCCGCGCCTTGTCAACATCCAGCAACCCGTCCTTGCCCCAGATGTCGAATTCCCGCAAGTCCTGATACTCGTCTTTTTTGCCGAAGAGGTTCGCCCACCAGTTGAAATCCTTTGTCTTCACAACCTCGGAGTTCAGTTCGCCCGAAGCGGCGGTGAACCGCTCGACCGCCTGCGTCATCTTGTCATAGGCACTCACGAACTGACCGTAATCGTTCTTCCCGAAGGAGTTGTAGAAATCCGAGCCGTTGACCGTCAGCTCAAGCATCTCAAGGTTGCGCTTGAAATCCTTGACGAACCTATCGTATTCCGCGTTGGCGACGGCGACCGAGTTGAAAGCCCCGATGATCTTGGATGTTACCGTAGTGACCGCAGTCGCTATTCCGCCCCATAGTCCGCCCGTGGCAAACCCCTGGGCAATGTTACTCACCGCACCGCCTATCTCGGAGAAGCCCTCCGCAACCCCGGCAAGGGCGTCGTTGCCGGAGATGGAGGCAATCTGCGCCATTGAATCCCCTACCTGGGAGAGCAGTTCCCCAAGGTTGGTGGATATGAGGACGGCCGCCTCTTTCTGCATCTCCGCCGTCCACTTGACGGAGGCATCCGTGGCATTGTTGATCTGCTCTTGCAGGTCCTTCCAGGCTTTGGTGTTCTCATAGTCACCGCCTTTCTTCTTCATCTCGGCCTCGGTCTGTTTGAGCGACACGAACCGCCCGAGTTCTACATTACGCCTGTTCCGCGCCTGAATGAGACCCTGAAGGGTGCCGCCCCAGCCGCTGAAATCAATGTTGTCCCTTGCCGTCTGCAACTTGTCTATCTGGTCCCTCAAGGCTTTCACCTCCTCCACCGTTGCGCCAGCGGAAATCCGTGCCTGGAGCATCGACTCCGCGAACCTGATGGTATTGTCAAGTGTGCCCCTCGTCATGGAATCGGCATCCGCGAAAATCCTCTTGTATTCCGAGCTGTTGGCCATCACCAAATCGAGAATCTCCTTGTTCATCTTCTCCGTCGCCCCCTCTTTCAAGTCGTCGGGGAGTAGGGCAATCTGCGCCTGCCATTTCTTCCGCAGAGCGGCCAGCATTGCCTCGTATGAGCCGAAGTCGGCGACCTCATCCCAGTCGAATTTCGCAAGTTCGAAGGCATTCTTCGCATCTATGAGCCCGACATTGTCACTCCCGTTCTTCTTGACAAACTCGTCCCTCCGCGCATTAAGGAGCGCCACAAGCGCCGCCCGGCGGTCTGCACCGGTGCCGTACTGTTCCGCCGTTTCAACATCGAACTCCGCGAGTTTCACCTTATCCATAGCCATCTTGATCTCCCGGTATTTCGGGTCAATGGTGTCAAGTTCGGCCTGGAGTTGTTTCTCAAGGGCGTCCCTGCGGTTCTTTCTGCCCCCGTAGGTGTCCGCAAGGCCGCTGTCAAACTCCGCAAGGGTCACTTTCTTCCGCGCCTCCGCGGCGGGTTTCTCCGCGTCCTCCAGGGTTTCAATCTCCGCGTTGAGCATAGCCTCAAGTGCCTTCCTTATCTGGTCCTGGGTGCCGTACCTCTGGATGGTTTCGTAGTCCATCTTGGCGAACTCGTAGGCACGGACTTTCTTCGCCTGCTCGGAGAACTGTCTCATCACATCCCCGGAGGAATCCTCCCAGGCGAACTCTTTCTCCAGCGCGGTTCTCTTCTGCGAGGTGGTGCCGTATTTCGCTGCCATCTGCTGGTACTGCTGGTGCGATAGCTCCCTCATCTGCTGGTCATACGCCTTCTTGTAGAGTTCCTTCCTCTTATTCGCCTCGGCACCAGCAACCTGCGCATCCTCCATTCTGGCATTGAACTCGTCTTGCGAGTTGGGATTCCACCCGAGGAGAGAACCGAAATGCGTGTCTTTCCACTGTTGCTTCCGGCTCTCCTCCTGCGCCCGCACATACTGATCTTGCCAATCGTCAAGGTCGGCAAGTTGTATCTCGTAGTTGAGTTTCGCCTGTTTGCGTTGTTTCGCAAACCCGTCCTGCATCGCGTTGATGGCGAGCTGATCCCCCTCGCGGATGATGTCCGCCTTGCGCTTATCAATGGCTTTTCGCTGGTTCTCCCAATCAAGGGCCAAAGAGTATTCCTCCTGAATCGCAGAGTAATCGGCGGCATTCTCCTGACCGTTTCCGGGGAGCATCTTGTTCGCCCTCTCATCCCTTCTCTGCCATCTACGGAGAACTCTGCCAATCCCGGCCGCCGGGGCGCGTTTCAAGATTCTCCTCGCCACATCGGTCTGCGGTTCCTCTCCGTTTATCACGGCACGATAGACCTGCTCCCAGGTGTCCGCGACATCCATGCCCGCAATTTTCGCCTGACGGGTGGTGACGTTGTAGAGCCGTTCCATCTTCCCCTGGAGTGCCTGCCCCATCTGCTCGTCGTTCTTCTTCTGGACGGCCTCTTTCTGCTTTTCAAGGTTCGCCTCTATGATGGAAACACGGAGTTTGTTATAGGCAAGGCTGAGGTCCCCGACACTATCTATCTCCTCTTTCAGATACCTGTCGTACTTGCCGTACTGCCTGATCAGCTCGTTGCGGGTGTCAACATACTGTGCGGAACTCTTCTCCGCCGACTCAAGTTTCTGTTTCAGTTCGTCCAGATGACGGAGTTCAGTCAGAGACTCCCTCGCCGCTTCTCCACCCGCCTGCTTGATGGCCGTGTTGAATTCCCGCCAACTGGTTATGAGATGTTTCAGGTCTTCAACCATCCTCTTCCCGACCGTCTTCCAGGCAACCCAGACGGCGCCAATGGCGGCCGCCCCAACCGCACCCCATACGCCAAATGACTTGATTACGGTCTTGAGTGCCTTTCCAAGTCCACCGTTTCCCGCAAGCTGTTCCGTTACCTCTCCCAAGGCCCCTCCGAGATCACCCCCGATTGCCTCCGCGGCGCCTTTCGCTATATCCTCAAGGCTGATACCGGCGTCGCTGAACGCCTTCTTGATGGCATCCGCCTCCTCTATCAGCGTCCCTTTCTCTCCTTTCAGGTCGTTGATAACTTTCTGCGCGTCTGACAATGCCGTTCCGATGGACTTAACCTGCTTGTTGTACTCATCGTAACTCATGGACGCCTTGTTGGAAATCAAGTCCCCGTACTCCTTGCTCAAGTCCTTGATCTTCTTCTCAACGTCCTCGATGGTGCCGTTTATTGCATTGACCTTGGTATCAATGTCTTCCAGCCGCTTTTGTAGGCGCTCAACATCCTCCTGGCCTTTTATTTCGATAGTGAACTCCATAATCGTCTAATTTCCCCAAAAGTAACTCATTATGAGACCAAAGCGGACGGGGATCACGACCGATGTTTCACAATCGGCACCGAGTGAAAAGAAAAATCCCCGGTCAGGCGGCCCGGGGAATAGCGAAGTATCCAACTATGGAAAAGATGTGTTATGAATGAGGTAGTAAATGCCTGTCCGCGCCTCGCGGCGCTCTTGTGGGGGGAGGGGGAATCGAACCCCCGCCTTTCTCCCCGGCTGCGCGCTTGCATGCACAGATTTCACCTCCGGGTTCTCGCCCAGACCTTACCGGGCCGTCCCCCCTGGATCGTCAGAACGGCATATCCGGCGGGTTCTCGTAACTGTCCTGTGTGTCACCCGCATCAGACCTCGCGGAATCCCTACGCGGGGAGAGGTTCTGGATGCTGCTGGCGACAATCTCCGTGACATACTTGGTCTCGCCGTTTCTGTCCGTGTACTTGCGGTAGCGGAGTCTGCCCTCGACATGGAGCTGGGTGCCCTTGAGGACGTTCTGCTCTACATACTCTGCGGAGGGGCCGAAGACCACGATGCTGTGCCACTCGGTCTCCTCGACCACGGAACCGTTGCGGTCCTTGTACCTCATTGCGGTAGCAAGGGAGAAACTCGCAACCTTGCTGTTGCCGACCGCCCGGACGTCGGGGTCACGCCCGACATTGCCGATAAGGAATACCTTGTTGAGTGTTGCCATATCACTTGATGGTTATGGTGTTGTTCTCCTTGACCTCGCAACCGGCGGGCAGAACCCCGTCGGGGAAGGCGTCCTTGATGCCCTTCTTGGATACCTTGACCTCTACGGTGAGGTAGGGGGGGAGGGCCGCTTGCAGGGCGTCAATTTTCTCCTTGTACTGCGCCAGGAGGGCGTCCTCGTCCACCTCCAGGGACTTGGACTTGCCAAGCCGGAAAGTGGTCATGTTGCCCTCCAGCTTCTGATAGCCGAAGAATACCATCGCATCGAGGATATGGTTGCGGATGTTCTTCTGCGCGTTCTGCGCTACTCTCTTGATCCTCTCCACCCGCTCTATCTCGGTCTTGCAGGTATCTTCAAGGGACTTGAACTTGCGGATCATCACTCCGTAACCGTCCACCTTCTTCGGGAAGAGGTCGCGGGTCTCCGCGAGGAGTTCTTCAATCTCGGGGGTCAGTTCGCCCCCGCTCTCCTCCAGGGAATCGGCAATGAGCCGATCCTGCTCTGATAACTCGAACAGTGTCATCTTTTAGGGTTGTTAGGGTTTGTACGAATGGCGTTGATGAAGTCCGGCTCCTGACCGAACTGCTCTTTGTAGGTGTTCCAGACGGCGGTGAGCATACGCGAGGAATTGGCCTCCCGTGCCTTCTGCACCGCGTCCGCAAGGGTGACGGACGACCGGACGGGCGCATCCCCGTAGGAGAAACGGACGGCCTTGTTGCGGTCAACGATGACAAGCCGGTCGATGACCCGGTCGCTGTTGACCCCCAACTCGGTCACATAGAAATTCGCAAGGCACTTGACCTTGCCGTCGCGCTCCGTGAACTCGTTCTGGTTGAGGGTGATGAAGATTTTCGGGGAAGTGTACAGCTCTCTGCCGATACCCCAGTTGAACCCCGCACGCTTGAAGGCGTCGGACGCCTGACCCTTCTCCTTCTCGGTGTTGGATTCGGTGCCGACATTCTGCTTGCTGATCCAATCCTCTTTCTCCCGGTCCCAGATGGAGATGGTGCAGTAGAGGGAACCGTTGATGAACTCGTAGGAATCCTTCCAGTTCATCGGTCCGACCACCTCGTCCAAGAGTTTCTGATCCACGCGGGCGTCCTTGTAGATAAGGATGGAAGCCCACGCCCCGTTGCCGCTCTTGCCCGCCTGGGCAACACGGCACTCTACCTCACCGGCGGTGAGTGGTCTGAACATGTTACACATCAATCCTCTCGTTTTTGTCAATCAGACCGCCGACAACAATGGTGGAATAGATGACCACCTCGAAATCGGTGGTCTTTTTCAGATGGTCGTGGAGCCGCTTGGCCGCTTCCAGACCGATGGCTGTTCTCTGCCCGGCAAGGAATCCTGCCTTGTTGCGGGCCTCAATAAAATAAAACATGGCCTAAAAATTGAGTAAAATGCTTTTCATATTTACACCTCTGATGATCGCCTTGTAAGCGTCAATCATTCGGGATGCCTCTTTTGTACTTAACCCCCTGTTTCTCTCCCGATACCAATCAATGCGCTCGATGGGTACATTCAGGAGGTCGGGTCTCGCCTCTTTCATTCGAACCACCCTCTCGGAAAGGGCGTTCAGGTACTCTATCTGCCGGTCGGTCGCGGTCATAGCAACTCGTCTTTCAGCAACCCGCAGAGCCGGGTCAGGTTGTAGAGGAGGTTGTAACCGTCCGTATTGAACCGAATCTCGCCCTTGTAGTACACCAAGGTCCCCTTGTACTCCAGACCGCCATACACGGCCTGAAACGAGCCGAAAACGGCCTCGAAAAGTTCTCTCTCGCTCATAGTCACGCAATCCTCATAAGGTTGGCTTTCTTGTAGCACCGCCAGTCCTGCACCTCCGAGTCGAAGTAGGTCTGGACGGTGGCATTGGTGCGGCGGCCGGTGCCGAGGGTCGCGGGGACCATCCTTTCAGCAAGGGTGCCGTAGGCCTCACGGATAGACCCATCGACCTTCTGATAGTAGAACTTGACGATACCCGCAGTCATAGCCTTGCGGAGTTTGGTGTTCAGCCAGGCCGTCTTGAGGGCCTCGCTCTTGTTGAAACCGTTCAGCCGGACGAACTGCCAGGCGAGTTTCATGATCTCAGAGTAGTTGTAGTTCATAACACAGTCTTTACGCCCGCTTGTTATATTATAAGAGGTGGGGCTTACCCTCTCACACCACAAAGGTAGTAATAATTTTTGGATTTGCAAGTAATACCTTAAAATTTTTTCACTTTTTTTCGGATTATTTTTTCTGCTGACTTAATTTCTGCTTGATGAACTCCCTCTCCTCCTCCTCGGACATTTCGTGATACACCTTGCCGGTGGCGACGTGCATCTTGTCCCTCGACATAAGCAGGAGATTCCGATAGGGTATCCTCTCGAACACCTCTTCGTAGGTCAGATGCAGAGCCTCCATGAACGTTGCTATCTGACCGAACATCGTGTCATTCCCTATGACCTCGGTTTTGCTATCAGGCTTCTCACGTTCCTCGCCAAAGCTGATAGCCTTGAAAAATTTCCGGGGTCGATCATCCCCAGGCAGGTGTTGATCCCGAGGACTACATCGTTGACGTTCGCATCAAGAAAGTCCGCGTACTTGTCCCCGTTTCCGAAAAGAAACCAGCTCAACGCTTTCGCCAGGCTATCATTCAGGGAGTCCAGCATCTCGCCGCGGGTCTGCACCCGTTCCACCCCTTTCAGATGGGGTGCCGCTCCCACAAGTGTCCTGATGGTCGGGGGGTGTACCACATACACCTTCGACCCGATGAAGATCACCTCCGTATCAATTCCCAACAGGGCGGAACTGACCATTTCTACTGCATCTTTACTCATATAGTGACGAAAAAGGAGGGGGCTGTGAACCCCCTCCGATTAAAGTGATTCCCTACGCCGAGGGTACGTCGAACCAATACTCGTCCGCGATTCGCAGGTTCGTGGTGTTCACCGTGTCCTTGGAGAAGTAGTTCTTCCCCGCGACGGCGGTGCCGGTGGCGGCGGTGTTGTTCAGCCACACCTCCTCGCCCGCCGGGGTGGAACACCGCACGGCGTTGGCCGTGGTGGACTCCACTTGGAGATAGACCGTACCCGAGATGGCGGACCCGGCAGTCTGCGCGGTCAGCGTGGCCGTGGGAAGAGCCGGACCGGGGTTCTCGTTCTCCATCGCAAGGGCGGTGACGCCGAGGCCTACGGCTTTCTGTTGCTGATCCCCCTTTGCGATGAGGGAGGCGTTCGAGAAGATGATGTAGGTTCCCGTCCGCGTGAGTGCGATGATGGACTTGTTGACCATAGCGGGGGTTTCCGGGGCTTTCCAGCCGACGGCGTTCGCCGGGTTGGTCGTTTCCGTTCCGTCGGATTTCACCGCGGCACCGCCCTGAAGGGCCGCCTTGGTCAGATAGTCATACTCTCCCATCGTGAACTGGATGGTCTTGTTGCCCTGGCTCTCCGTGTCGCGGAAATAGGGCCTTCCCGTCAGTTCATTGATGTAATCGGTCACGGACGGATCGTCCTGCGAGTATCCCCAAGTATCCTGGTGGACGTTCAGCACCTCCGTAGAGTTGCCTATGAGCGTCGCCACGGAACTCTGGCCCGGGATGGCGGTCAGCACATCTCCGTACCAGAGTCTCTTGATTCCGATGAACTTGGGCATGGCGGTTACGGTTTATCGAACCAATACTCGTCGGCCACACCGGAGGCCGAGTTCTCCATTGCCACGGCGGTCACTCCGAGGCCGACAGCCTTCTGCTGCTGGTCGCCCTTCGCAATGATGGAAGCGTTGGTGAACACGATGTAGGTGTTGGTCTTGGTGAGTGCGATGATGCACTTGTTGATGAGCGCGGGAGTGGCCGGTGCAGACCAGCCGCCCGTCACCGCCGTTCCGCCCTGGAGGGCGATCTTGGTGGCGTAGTCGTACTCGCCCATCGTGAAGTTGATGGTCTTGTTCCCCGCCTGTTCCGCATCCCGGTAGTAGGGCTTGCCGGTCAGCTCGTTGATGTAGTCCGTCACGGAAGGGTCATCCTGGGAGTAACCCCAGGTGTCCTGATGGACGTTCTTGATCTCGGTCGCCGAGGAGACCAGGGTCGCCATTCCCGCCTGCGTGGGCGCGGTGGCCAGAGGGTTGGTGTACCACAACTGCTTGATCCCAATAAATTTCGACATAACTATCAGATGTTTAAGATTTCGAACAAAAGTCTTGCGTTCACATAGTGATATTTGGCCTCTTTCTCGGCGAACGTCTGGACGGAGTGCAACCCGTAGCGGTAGGTGTCGTCCCTATACTCTCCCACGGTGTCGTAGCGGAACGCATCGACAAGGATGTCCTCCACCTCCTGCAGCCTTGCGTGGTTGGCTCTTCCGTTCTCGTCGGGGCAGACGAAGTTGACCTCGACGAACCCCTTGTAGAAGATGTCCCCCCGTTGCTGGCTCTTGACATGAATGAGGATTCTCTCGTCCACCCCCTCGGGGTAGTCGTCGGGGACATAGATGGAACTCAAGGGAACGATGCCAAGACTCTCGCAAGCCTGGATCATCACAAGTTCTATGTCTTTAGTCCCCATTCAGAATTCTTTCTGCCAATAATGCACCGCCGGTGCAAACCATATAGCCTTTCGACTCAACATAATCCGCGTAGTCTGCGGAATTCCCTATGACCAGACCGTCCTCCCTCACCTCGTAGTAGTTGGACCTTCGGAGGTTGTATGTGTGGTCCTTGTAGTCACCGTTGGCTACATTGAACTCCACACCAGCCTCCCCGGCCTCCACCATCCTGTCGTGGACTTCCCGCCTGATCTCATCAAGAAACTCCTGAATCTCATCCTGCATAGAAATCCGTGTAGTTGAGGTAGTTCAGAACCCTGACCCTGTCCGCCTTGCCCTCCCCGCGGGAAAGGCCGTTGGCGTCAATCACCCGGACCCTGTCTCCGTTGTGTATCATCGTTGTCCTGTTGGTCACGATATGGTACTTGGGGACATACTCCAGGGAATTCTCCGTCGACACTATCCTGTCGGTGTTGTCGTCGCACCGGCAGACCCCCACGCGCTCCCATTCCTCGGAGACGCTCTCCACCCGGTTGTACTCGTCACGGGTTTCGGTCTTCCGCTGGACGAAGAGGGTATGAGGGGCGTAGTTCACCAGATGTCGGAGATGTCGGTTATCGCGCTGATTCCGAGGAGAGACACCACATCGGGGTCGGGCGTGACGCCGTACCGCTTGCAGAGCCAGAGGTAGTATTTCCCCAGGTTCTCCCGGTCCCAGCTCATGGAGAAGCCGTTCTCGTTGACCGACTTGACCGAGGGGGCGAGGATGATGCCCGCAAGCATCTGGACCATCGCCGTCCCGACGGTGTGGAACATGTCGGATGTGTACTGCGCCCCCGTGTCAAGACCGGCGTCCACGAGGAAAGACTCGGGAACCGTCAGCCCCGGCAGGGTTGAGGCAATATACTCACCGACAGTCATCTACTCCGTCTTTTTCTTGCGCGTCCTCGGTTTCTTCTTCGGCTCGGGTTCAGGTTCGGGTTCGGGTTCGGGTTCAGGTTCGGGTTCCGGCTCCGCCGGTGCCTCCACGACCTCCTCCACAATCACTTTCTCCTCTTCCACGAACGGCTCGCCGAGAGAGAGAGCCACTATGTTCTGCGCCCGCTCGTCCTCAAATTCAACAACGTCCCCGGGATTGAACACCCGGGAACGGTTGAACTTGTCAACGAAGGCGTTCTTGACCTTGATCTTCATTACGCCGCGACGTTCTTGGGGTCGAGGGTGTAGATGCGGTCAACGGAGTTGATGATGGGAACCACCATCGCCTGGGACGCGGTGAACTCGCGGTACGGGTCGTTCTTCGCGTACTGGGACGCGAGGATGAACTCGTCGGCGGTCTGATAGAGGACGCCCGGAACGGGACGGCGCTGCTCTACGCAGTCAGTCCAGACGAGGTCGCCGATGCGGCTGTCGCACACGAACACCAGACGGCCCTCGGCCCACGGGGAGTGGGACTGCTGGATGCCGTTGATCTCGGTGCGGACCTTGCGGCGCACACGGTGCAGGGTGATGTTCCACTCGTCCTCGAACACCTGATTCAGCTTGTCGAAGTTCAGGGCGGGAATGGTCGCGCCCACGAAGTCCACGATGAACGCGTACTTCTGCTTGATCTCGTCGCACTTGTAGAGGGCGCGGAGGGCGAAGTCGTCCAGGTAGAGGTCGGAGATGACGTTCCCGTCCTCCTCGGCCTTATCCACGACGGCCTGGATGTCCTCGATCGGGGTGGCGGTGGTGGGGTTCGTGGCCCAGGTGGCGACCTTGGCGAAGAACTGGTTCTCGGCCTTGTACTTGACGTCGATGCGGACGCCGGTGCCGTTGGAACGGGTGGCGAGACCGACGCCGGTACTCATCTCCGCGAGGAAGATGTCCTCGATGCGCTCATAGACCGCCTGGATGGCCCAGGGAAGGTCCTGGAAGATGCGCTCGACCACGCGGTTGACGGGCTGGCCCTGGGCGATCATCGCCTGGATGTCCTTGATGTCCTTCTCGGTGAGGTAGCGCTTCAGACCCAGCTTGGGGATGTCACCGGCGATGTTCTCCACGGTGTCACGCGCCTTGAGCGGGAGTTCGGAATCCAGGGAGACCACGTCGGCCGCGACCTGCGTGTACTTCGCAAGGATGGAAGCCCACTTGCCGTCGGCAGAGAACTGCCGGGTCAGGAGGTCACGGTAGAGGTAGGTGAGTGGACGGGAGGAGTCGTTCAGCTTCTCCGCGATGGAGAGAACGAGCTGCGGGAAGAATTTCTCCGCATATTCGAAAAACATTGACTGTTCCATAGTGCTTCTCTTTTTTTACTCGGCGGCTGCCGCTTCGTCCTTGATGAACTCGATGAGCGGCAGCGCGCTCTTGACGGCGGACAGGATGTCATCCATCGGGAAATAGAGGGCCGCGACGTTCACCTGGCCGCGAGTCATCACGGCGGCGGCGGGCTTGGTCTTCAGGATGGACTTGTAGAGGATACCCGCGTAGTCGTGGTTGGCGGGCAGGGAACCAAGAACATAGTAGGTGTTCCCGTTCTCGTCCAGCTTCTCCACGGTGGTCGTGTTGGACGTGTCCTTGGTGTAGTAGGTCTTGTCCGCGGACGCGTTCCCCGTGGCGGCGGACGCGGCGAGGTACACGATGGTCTTGTCGCTCTTGGCGCACTTGACGGCGTTCGCCGTGGTGGCGGTGACGCCCTCATAGACGGTGCCGACGATGGGAGACCCAGCGGTCTGGGCGGACACGGCGGCGGTAGGAAGGGCCTCGGTTGCGATCACCACGGGGAACGGCTTGTAGTTGCCGTCCTTGACGATGACGGGCGTACCCGCGTAGATCACATCGAGGGCGTAGCCGGTCACATCGAGTGCGCGGCCACCAGGGAGACCAGCGATGTAGTTCTGGGTGATGATCCCATCCTTCCCAAAGTTCAGCTTGGACTCCTTGACATTGATGTTGTAGATTGCCATTTCGATTGTTTGTTAGAGGTTCTTGACCATTGCATCGGCGATGCCGTCGACCTCCTCCTTCGTGACCTTCTCTTCCGAGAGCCTACCGGCGTGGTTGCCGGGCAGGGTGTTGGCCTTGATGTTCTTCGCAATGGTGGTCAGGGTGGTAGTGATGCTCTCATCCGTTGCATCATCCGCGATGACAAAACCCTCGTCGATACGGTACTGGGGGATTCCGAGTTCCTTCGCCTTGTTGACGATCGTCTCCTGTCTCTGACGGGCTGCCGCTGCTTTCTTGAGGTCGTCGTTCTCCTTGCGGAACCCGGCGATTTCAGCCTGCATCTTCTTGAGCGTCTCGTTCCAGGCGGCGTTGCGCTCCTCCTGTTCCTTGCGCTCCTTCTCTCTCGCCGCAATAGCCTCCTGAAGTTCTTTCTCCCGGTCGGCCTTGATGCCGTTCAGGAAACTCTTCACGGAATCGGGGATGTCTTTCTCGGCCTCCTCCTTTGCTTTCCGCACTGCCTCCTCTGCGGCTTTCTTGGCTTTGTCCTCGGCGTCCTTCATTGCTTTCTCTGCGGCTTTCTTGAGTGCATCGTTCACTCGGGAATCGTTGTACTGCTGAATGCCTTCGAGATAGGCTTTCTGCTTCGAGATCACCTCGTCAATGTTCTGGTCGTTCACAAGCCCCAGCCCCGCGAGAGCGTCGGCGTGCGCCCGGAGAACACTTTCTGCTAACCCAATGTAACTGTACGATTGTTTTAGCTTCTGGAAAAGTTTGTCGTTCATATTGGTCATAAAATTGTGCGACCAAAGGTAGAGGTATAGGTGTGCGCCTGCAATCGGTTCGGGCCTACGCGATTCACTTGCGGGAGATTGTGAAAAAGAAAGCCCCGCCAGAGCGGCGGGGCCACACAATGTGAGAGAGTTTGTGTTATGAAAACCCGAGCGGGTCTTTCTTATCTCCAATAATAGCGAAACGGCCTGAAATTGAAGTTGGAGAACAGGACTCCTTTCTCCTGATACCAACTGCCGAAGAGGTAGATTTTGCCATTCTGCATAAAGGCGAATTTCGAGCCGCCGATCATACCCGACACGATGTTGAAGAACCGGTGGCTGTCCAGGCCGAAGGCGGTTGCGGCCGGGTGGAGGATGCCGATGAACGCCGTCTCGGAATCGGTCATATCGTTCTCGGTCTTGATCCGCAGGATGCCGTTGTGGGCGAAGTAGATGTCACCCATCTTGAAAGGGTGGCAGTTCTCCACCTTGTGCGAGCCGTGGGTGGCATACCTGAAATGGATGATGCAGGCGTCCTCCTTTCGGACCTTCTGCAATTCGGTGTAGAATTTCTCGAAGTCCATGCCCCTCCAATAGATGTTGTTGGAGGACACGAACCCGATGCCGTGGGGGTTGCAGATGTAAGCCTGTTTCAAGGTGGCTTTCGTGGGCATTTTGACGCCCTTATGCTTTACTATGATTACACACATGTCTTTGTCTTTTTAGGTGGTTAAAATGGGGGTTTCAGGCCCACTGGACCTCCCGCTGGCGGGCGGTGAAATACCTCTTCTCCTCTTCGTCCAAGAAGGGGATTTCGGCAATCTCGTGGATGTAGCGGTCGAGGACGTTCTCCTTCGACCAAGAGACCAACTTGAGGCAGAAGTTGACCCACATAGATATTTTCTTGTGGTTGGTGGTACCCTGGTGCTGGCGAAACTCCACCGTCTTATGGCGGCGGTAGGACTCGGGATTGACCTTGAAATAACGGCCGCCCATAAGGGACAGGACGTTCTCTTTGGTCAGGCAGTAGTTGTAGTTGAACCGCCGGATGGAGTGGGCCCAACTGCATTCGCCTCTTCTCGAAGGGGCCATAAAGGAGTCAATCAGCTCTTCAAGCCTCTGATAGTTCTTGAAGATGTTGATGTACTCGGTTTCGGTGTACTCTTCGACCCCGACGTGGACATGGAGCCCGCAGGTGGAGTTGACTCGCGCACCGGCCTCGTTCAAGGCCTTGCAGGCCGTCTTGAGGGATTCATGACCATCGGCGCTGTCCTTCAGGATGGGAGAAACACACTCGATCGGGTCGGGCAGACCCCGGACGGAGGAGTCGCACACAAACTTGTAGTAGTGGTCATTGTCGCGGTGGTTGTAACCCTCGTAGTTGATCTCGAGGTTGTTCTCACGGGCCGCATTTCGCATGGCAATCGCGTTGACAAAGCACTCGATCTCCACCCCGAAGGTAAGGCTCTTGCCATCGAAGAAACCGGTGAACTCCAGGTACTCGATGTCGCGCTTGCGAAGGCCAAGCTCGATGCACATTTGCTTTTTCTCGGCAATGGTCTTGCCGCTCTTCTGGATGCTTTTCAGCAGGTCGTTAAGATTCTCCATAACACTTGGATATTTACGAGGCAGCTCTATGGGTGTGCCTCAATGACCCTCTCACATCACAAAGGTAGTAATAATTTTTTAATCTGCAAAAAATAACTTAAATTTTTTTCACTTTTTTTATACCTATATTATAATACACAAGAAAGGGGATCACCCGGACCCCCTTTCTCCCTTTGTTTTCAGCCGCCTGATCTCTTTCTCGAATTCAGGCTCTTTCACCTCGAAGCAGAGCCGGATCATCTCCCTCATTGGCAGAACTCCCGGATAGGCTTCCCTGATGGCGACCAGCCGCCGGATGGCGATGTGATCCTGACTTGTCATAATATGCCCAGGGTTCTGTCCATCTCCTCTTCAAGTTCGGTGTTCCCCCGGCGTTGAGAAACATAGATGTCGTACTCGTATCTGATTAGAACCCCCCTGTCGTCGAAAACGGGTTCCGGCTCAAAGTTCTTTTTAATCTGCGTGGCGATGGAGTCGGCCTTCCGGTCTTTGGCAACCCTGGGTATCTTGCTCACGGCGTAGCGGTAGAGGTCCGATTCCGTGATTGTGTAAGTGACCTTGACCGGTATGACACCGGTGGAGAAGTTGCGGTATGTCCTGATAGTCTGTTCCTTTTTCACAATGATCCGCCGGTATTCCTCCATCTGTTCCTTGCAGGAGGCCAGCTCCTCCTCAAGTGCCTTGATTTTCTTTCTGTTGAACATGGTTATATTGCTTTCTTGAATTTGTTCCAGAGGTCCCATTCCGGTTCGTATCCGCCGAAGCGATAGCCGAGGATTCTGTCCTCGTAGTAATAGACCGTCGAGCGGTCCATGCCGATCAGTTCCCCGATCTCCGTGTGTGAGAATCCCTCGGTTATGAGCGTGTGGGATATGATGGTCCTTGCGGCCACCACCTCCCGTCTCCGGGACTTGTGCATGGGGTCGATGCCGGAGATGTCCTGCATCACCCGGCAGAGGTGCTCAACCCTCTCTATCTGTTTCTCGCTTATCATGTCCTATCTCCTTGTAATAGTCGTCCACTATCCATTGGACGGTTTTCTTTGCTATGATTTTGACGGCGAGTTGGACCCGCTTGAACTGCTTTTCCGTGAGGATGGGTCCCAGGCCGAACCTCAACCTGGAGTATTCCTTGCTCACCCTGATGACCTGTTCGATGTACCGGTCATTGAGGGGTTGTTTCTTCCCCGTCCGCCAGCACTCGTTGTGGAAGTCCTGGGCGTCAGATGCGAGGATGTTGCAGAGCCACACGCGAGAAATCTCACGCTGGAATTCGATGGGCTTGTCGTTGTCGCACTCCTGGATGGCGATCTCCGCGATGCGGAAGTGGTGCGCGAGTTTCTCCTCGTAGTCGTCCACCTTGTCCAAGAGGAAGTCGGTCTGCTCCGGCGTGAACGCGGAAAAGAAGTTCTTGAAGAACAGGTGATACCCCTCGGCCATCTGATTCCGCATCTTCTTCTGGAGGCCGGTGCATTCATGTTTCTCCACATCGGCGAAGAACGACTTGGACGCGTCCATCATAAAGAAATAGAAGAGTGCGGAGAGGTTGTCCTTGTTCCCCTCATATTGCGTGTACCCGCGTTTCTTCAGCAGGGCTTCATTGATCTCTCGGTTGTTCATCTTTCACTCCCCATATTCTATCAGTTTCCGTCGGCAGAGTTCCATCCGCTCGACGATTTCGAGGTTCCGCAGGACGGTTGCGCGGTATGCACTTGATTTGTTGTGGTACCGTAGGGCGAGTTCGATGTCCTTGTCCGCGTTGTAGTGCCCCTGAAGGAGCGCGAACATCTCGATAGAGGAATTTATGTCGAAAGCGTCTTCGTGCGCGAAATTCGCCCCGGAAATGCGATTCACCTCACGGACATACGGCTCGGTCATCTGGTAGATGCCGAAGTCCCCACTTTTACCCACGGCATTGGGGTCGCCCTTGCTCTCGGTCATTATGATGGCAAGTTGGAGGAGTTGCCACTCTGACAGCGTGTCGCGCTGGGTTTCGACCTCCCGGGTCGGAGGCTCGATCACCGGCTCCTCCTGGGTGGTTTCTGCTTTGCTTCCAAGCGCCGCGAGCACCAGGATGCACATTATGAGGAAAAGTAAAAATTCACTTGCTTTCATTTTGTTCAGACTCGTAGTATTTTCTGATGATGATGTAGATTGACCGGTGGCCCCTGGTGATAGCGGCGATGATGCCGAGGATAATCAGCACGAGGCAGAGGCTTGCAAGGACTTGGAGGAAAAGTGTCATATCTCAAACAGTTTCGGTTCGGTCTTATCTTTCTCGTACCGCTTGCGAGGGCGTTTCTCCTGCTTGTAAGGGCAAGTGAATGTCCGGCAGATTTCGATAGTTCGCATCGAGATTGGCTCGTTGCTCCACATCCTTTGCAGTATGTCGCGCTGGATTGCACAGATGATCTTGGTGTATTCAGCCTGCCCGTCTTTAAGCACCTCGCTTTTGAGGCGGGAGGACTTCCAGCAGTGGTCGCAGTTCCGCTCCTCGAACATCATGAACTCCGTCCCGTTGCTGAACGGGTCTTTGTCTATTTTCTTCATCTCATTTTTGGTTAAACTTAACACGAACTTAACACGAACTTAACACGGGGTTTAGCCATAAAACTTCATCAATCCAATACGAATTAGGAACTGCTCCCATTTCGTGTAATAGTCATTCATACTTCCGTACATATCCATTTGGTTAGGGGTTAAAGTGGGTCAGTTTGCTCCGGCTCACGCCCTCGCACCATATCCATATAGGCATCCACATCCACGCCTTTCCAAGTTGCGGATGCCTTCTTGATTTTGGCATCAAGGTCGGCCATTACTTTATTTAGTTCCTCTTTGTTCATATCTTGCAGTTTCAAAAGGTGATTTCCTTTTCGATTCCGAAGTGTCGCAGGGCGTGCTGGAGTTGATGGACATGGCTTACCATTACCTGCTCGCTGGGGATAGACGAGAACTCCACATTGTCGCAACGGACAAGCCAGATGCTATCACTCACTTCGCAGATATACAATTCCTCATAGTCATCACCATCGAAGAACTTTCCGCCTACTGCCTTGCCAAAGTTTTTCTCCAGTATCTCCGGGGTGAGCGGAACAGGCTGAATGTCCTCGTCAGAGACTTCCATATATGCTCCGCCCCCCATAATGGCAACTCGTTTCTCGTTTGGGATTCCAACTACTTCTGAATAGGTGTCGGGCAGAAATCCTTGCACCCAATCACCAATCATCAATTCTTCTGCTTTCATATCTTCGGAATGAATTTGCAAGGTTCCAGGTCAGTGAGCGAGCAGCCGGTGGTATCGTTCCCATGACGGCACCGTTTGCACTTATCATCCGGTACGCGAAGATAACTCCCGTCGAACTTGGAGTCCTGGTCAATATCAATACTGACCCAGGCTTCTTTCCCGAGGTCTTTGACTGTGAGCATATCGCGCAGCCTTGCGTAGCACTCCGCGAGGGAGGATGCGTGTACTTCAATGTGCTTTTTCATCTGTCCTTTCTATCGTAGCAGATTTTCTTCCTTCTCCTGTCGCGGCAGGTGTGCCAGAGATAGCAACCCGGTCCGCATTCGTAGAGCGAATTTGTTGATTTGCGTGGTGCGTAACTCACCTCACTACTTGTAGAGAGGATGCTCTCCGAGATGAGGTCCACCATTGTTGTTACTTCCGGTTTTGAATACTTCTCTTTCATTTCTTGTCCTCCTCCTTTAACTGCTTGATGAGTTCATCGGCATACATCACGGCCAGTTGCGCCTGCTCCCTCTCTCTCCCGCGACCATAGCCGCCACTGACCATAGCGCAAAGAATGTCCTTCGCCGCCTCTCTGCGGAAAGCAGCCCAGTCAGTGGTGTCCTTCGGCTTATCCTCCTCGACAATTTCCACATCATCGCCAGAGCGGATTGGGCCATTCGTGCCCTTCTTCACATACAGGACTACGCCGTTCCAGTTCTTCCAGGTTTCGGCCTCATAGACCTCGCCTGATACTTTGTCTTTGATTTTCATTTGTAATTCCAGAGACCAATAATAAAATGTTTCTTTTCCCGCATCGCTCCGAGGAGCATGTCTAAACTCGCAGCCCAGCAAGTCGTTTTGAATTTGAACTCTCGCCAATCGAAATAAACGAATTGGCAGTTTCCTTCTGTGTCAAACCTAATGATTTTCATATTTCTTCCTCCTTTAAGAATCGGTAGAATAAGTTATACATCCCGGCCCAGGCATTGAGCATCTTGCGTTGCTCTTTGGCGGTAAGGTCTTTCCATTCGTGTATCCTCCCGCTGATGTAGAAGGCAACTCCAGCGTTGTTATCGTCCTCCCGAATCTCGAATGTTGCTTTGACTTTCCTTGCTTTCATTTCAGATTGATCTCGATAATTGGTTTCTCGTTGTTCGGGTAGTGGAACTCCAAGTCGATGTCCACCTCATACCCGTTATGGCAGATCGGAACATCCCCGCTTGAGAGTTGCATCGCCATCGCGTTGGCTTTGCGGATTAGGTCATTGAGTGTCATATCTTTTCCTCCGGTATTTTCGGCATTGGCATCCAGAACTTGACTCCCGGAATGTTCCAGCCGTTAAAATCTATGCAACGCTCGGTGTCCACTATGTGACCAACGCAGATGTTGTAAATAGGTTCGGTTCCAAGTTCTTCTGTCAATACGATGACCTCCTCGTCGATTTCGGGCAGAGAGTAGTTAACCGAACACCATTCAAGTTCACCGCCCGCAACAAGTCTCGTTGCCCAGTCCTTAAAGGTGTTCAATGCTTTGAGGTATCCCGTTGCCATACCGTGTTGGTAGGCATCATAATTCGGATGGTTAGTATCCCGTTTCGCTCGATGTTCAACGGCGTGGTATTCCCATCTGCGCTGTAACTTCCCGATTTGTGTGAGTAGTTCTTCCTTCGTCATTTCTTGTCCTCCTTGATAACAATTACACGAACCTTGTCGCCAGCCTTGGCAAGCGGCTTGTCATTCTCGTAGTCGTAGAGTTCAATCGCGTTGAGGGGGACGATGGGGGACCCGCCAGCATCTTCCTTGACCTCAACCTCTACCGCCCCCTCCAGCATCTGCTTTTCCATCGCTTTCTTCCCTTCTTCCACTCCGTCCCAGAAGCATCCGTCACGATCTTTTAACCATTCGTCCATCATTTGCTCTTTCTGCCACTCCGCTCCGGCTTTGAAGAATTTTTTTGCAAAAGGACGAAGTTCTAATCCTTGGCGTTTACCAAAATCCTCTGCCGCTTCCTCCAGCCCATCGGGGAGAAAAGGCTCCTCTTTGTATTGGTCATATTCGGACGTTTCTATAAAGTCCAAACAGTTACAAGAAGGGCATACACATCTATACTTGGGTGGTATAGATGTGCAAACCGCGCTTGTGTCGATTTTCATTTTAGTGCCGCATATCGGGCAAACTTTTGTCTTTTTCATTTACTTGTCCTCCTTTGCTTTTTATTCATCATCAAGCCAAGCGGCGGTTATCTTGTCTACCGGCTTGACTTTGCCATCATAGATTTCTTGAAGGACTTGTTTCCTTCCCCACTCCGCGAAGTGGCGGGCGACTTCTTGTACAGTGATATAGTCATCTATACTACCATCAACTATTACTCCTTTTTGCTTTTGCTCCAACCAATACTGGCGTAGCTCTTTTTCGAACTCCTCATTCCCCGCTTCTTCTGCTCGCTGCCTTTCATACTCGATGTCATCGTACATCACGGCGGTACGGCGGCAACCGAGTTCGTAGAAATGGCGCATAATGTAACCAAAATCTTCCGGTCCTCCTTTCCAATTATTCCAAGCCGCGACTATCTCCTTCTCCAAGTCAACGTCTTTCTGCAAGCCACGACGCTCAAGTTCAGCAAGTAGAATTTCGTCTGACGCGGAACGGAGAGCGAGGCCAATCTCTGCGGATCTCTGTTCTTTCTCCTCCGCCTCAAGGGTGTCAAGGAAAGGTAGAATAGATTCATAACCGTGTATTAGTTGCCATTGCTCTCTAAAATAGGTTTGTATGAAAAGGTCATTTCCAATCTTCCTTAAGTTCGAGATTCGCCGCTCAATCTCGGCTTTCAGTTTTTCTGCGTCAATGTATTTACTCATAATTTCCGATTTGTTCGAGTTGTTCCAGATTTACCATCACGAAACGAAAATTCTTATCAAGGATTACAACGGCATAAGGAATGTCATCTCCGCCTCGACAATACCCATCTACAACACCGGTGTCTCCGGGTTCCCATTCTCCGTAACGGCTTCTACCATTCATTTTTACTCTCGGTTTCATATCTAAATCAAGTTAAAAAGGGTGCGATAAGAGGAGCCTTCCCGGGAGGACTCGTGGCAATCACTATTTACCATTTTCTCGCACCCTATCAGTTACATCAGATTCTTCAAATGTTCATACAATTCAGCGAGAACACGACGGTCTGCTCCTCCGAGATGAGCAATACACCAGAGTAACGCCTCCATCTGCTCCTCGCTGGGACGCCATTGGGGACGGAGGGATTTGAGCCAAGAAATTTCGTGGTCATAGGATGTATCTCCGTCAGTTTCCTTATAAGCGTACCGATTCTCCTTTGCTTCTTCAATAGAGGAAATACAGCAATTAAGTATATCTTCATCCTCCTCGCTCCACTCTGCGGGCTTCTGTAAACCATATTCTTCTGGATGGTCAAACACTTCTTTCCTCCCTGCACTCTTACCCTCTCTAAAGGCTTTTTGAATCTCTGTTTCATTGTCACCTTCTGCGGGCTTCTGCTCTCCGGTCAAATACAGGTAATCAGACAATGTGATTGAGCCGTTTTGAAATAATTGGTGCAGGATTTTCTCTCTTGACATAACGGGCTTCTGCTCTTCATAATCATCAAAGTGTTGCTTCATCCAATTATCGTTTAGTCTCTTGGTACTTTCATCAACTTCTGCGAGCTTCTGCTCTGGGGTAAAGTATGCGTTTGCTCCGACCTTCCAAGGCTTCTGCTCTTTCGGGTGTTCATCGGCCCAGCAAGACGGAATCATCGTGGATGCGCTTACGTTTTCCACTTTATGCTTTTCGAGGTAGGCAAGAGCATCTTTATGGAAAATTCCTATCTCTTGGTCACGGTTCTTTTCAAACTGTTTCTTATGATATTCAACAAGTTCTTTCCTTATCCTCTCGTCCTCGCTCTCCTTCAACTCCGGGAACAAGAACTCCAGGGTCGCGTCGTCATAGGCACCAGTTCCATAGGCGGATTTTGCTCTATTGAAAGCGACATCATAGTCGCGGATTTGGTCTTTGATGCTCATGCTCTATCGGTTAGGGTTATCGCAGATGATCTCTAACTCGTTCTGCTTGTACCAGTCCGAATCAATACCGCCAAAATACTCACATTCAAGGCAGTTGAGAGGACAGCCCTCGCACCCCTGTACGGGGTTGATCTGAGCGCAAGGAATGTACTTTGTCATATTCTATCTATTTTTTGCTGATATTTCGATACCCCGGAAAGGGACTCTCTTCCTGATGGCAAGACGCACGGTGGACGCCGCGCATCCTATGTGCCTGGACACGCTCTTGATGCTCTTGAACTCGCGTTTCTCCCCATTGATGACGGCTACCACGGGTACGCCCCTCGCCTTGATAAGCCTGTCAACCCTCTCCCTGCTGATCTCCTTCCGATAGCACCCGCAGGACTTCGTGTGTCCGTGGACGAGGCTCGCCGCATTTGTCTCGAAAACTGTCCCACAGTCGCACCGGCAACGCCAGCGGGCACCCCCGTTGTTGTTGAGCTCAACGAACTCCAAGACCGTCACCCTTCCGAACCTCCGACCGGTCAGGTCGTGTACTTTCATCGGCATTTCCATATTGTCAGACAGCCGCGTGTATTAGGATGTACGGGGTGTTGTTCTTGATGTTGGAGAAGATGCCGAAACTCCAGCAATAGACGGAACAGAGGGCGGCAATGTCCTCGATGATCGGACCGAATAAGCAGTAGCTGGTTCGGATGTAGATAACATGGATGGCGCAGTCCAGCTCACAGGTGAGCCCGCTGCCGAATAGATTCTCGGCATGTTGGACGCGCTCGGAAATGATGTCGAATTGTTCTTTGGTAGTCATAACTAAATGCTCTTAAAGTCATACCTTTTATTTTAGCGCAAATATAGTGCAAATAACTTAATAAGCAAGGGTTTTCAGCAAAAAATTACTTTATTTTCTGTTGAAAAGTTTTTTTAGTTATTCTTTGCAGTTCCGCAGAAATCTTTTACCTTTGCGAAAATTTTACGATATGAGACTGAAAGAAATTGCGAAACAGAAAGGCATCTCCGGATCGGAACTGGCCCGCAGGATGGGCGTGTCCCCCGCGTACATCAACCAGGCATTTCAGGGGAAGGTGAACCTCTCCATCTCCAAGTGCGAGGAGTTCGCAAAGGTGCTGGATGTCCCGATGGCCTCCCTCTTCGATGGGTGGCACGACCCGGATGTCACCTTCTGCCCCCATTGCGGGAAACCCATCAAACTCGTCAAGGAATAATCCTCTCCTCGCACAGAACCGCGTTGCCGGAGATGAACCTGTCCCACTCGGGATTGTGTTCCCGCGCCAGCTCCGTGGCGGTCTTGTTGTAGAGTTTCTCCTTCTCCGGGCCGTCCACATCGAAAACAAGGTACTTCCCGCCGACGGGCAGGACATCTATGTACCCGTCCACGAAATCCTGTAACTCCTGAACGCAGAAGGTCGCCCCGTTTCTCGGGACGACCCTCTGCCTATTCCCCCGCGGGTCTATCAGCACCGCCATTCTTCAACACGGCTTGCTGCTCGAACGCCAATTCCTGGGCCTGCCGCAGTTTCTCGATCTCCTCCTCCGGTGCCTTGACCACCGACAGGAGCATAACCGCACTCTCAAGGGAAAGCAGCCCGGCACCGTAGAGTTTCGCGATGGCAGTCCACTTCTCCCTCTGGTCGGATGCGAACGGCTCGGCGAACTCAAAGGAGATGTCAAGGGCCTCAAGGTCCTTCCGCTTGTCAGGGTTCAGTTCGCATAGGACGGCGACGATGACGTTCTTCATCCGCCCAACATACTCTTTCCAATGCTCGATGTTCTTGTCCCGCTTGATGAACCCCAGGATCATCGCGTTCTTGACGGCGGGGCCGGTGAGTGTCCCAAGCCCTTTCATCTTCTCCACGTTGAAGTCCGGGGTGAACGAGTCGAAGAGGATGGAATCAGCGAGGACGGCCTGCTCGTCCCGGCGCGCCTCGGAGTTCTGCGGGGGGTTGATGTACTCGAACTTGGACTTTTCCCCCGTGAGCTGGATGAGACTGCCGATGCGTTCCTGCTGGTTGTTCTTCGCCATCATCTGGATCACGTCCGCGGTGGCGGCGGCAATCGGGTCGGCGAAATAGTTGTTGGTGTCGGCAATCTTGGAATCAAGCTGTTCCTCGCGCTCTATCCTCAACTGCACCCCATCCCACGCCTTGTTCTGCCTTGCGTAGATGGCGTTGATCTTCTTGGTGTAGTTCGGGTAGGTGTTCACTTTCCAGCCGACCATGTCCTTCTCGCAGAGGAAGGTGTTCTCGGGCGTGAGGATGTCCCAATGCTGGATGCTCCCTTTCGTGGACTTGGTGGTGTAGCCGTAGGCATAGGCGACCAGGTTGCCGTACTGGTCGAAGAGGGTGCGTAACTTGTACCCCGTGCTCCGCGCCGCGAGGAACACGTCGCAGGACATATCCCCGCCGTCATCCCGATAGAGCCTGAACACCAAGGAGGACTCGGTCTCCGACCCGGCAAGCCGTTTCAGCTCACGCAACTTGGTGTCGATGTACTTTTCCTTGATGAAGTCCGTGAAGAGCTTGTAGGCGTCGTCGTCACCGCCCTCCTTCTTCCAGATGATGGGAGACCCCAGGAGGAAGAACAGTTCCACCTCGTTGATGTACCGTTGCCGCGACCGGGGGAGTTTCTCCGTGATGTAGGGTTCCATCTTCTTCCGAATCTTGTTCGGGCGGCTCATGACCTTGTGGGTCTCCGGGTGGTACTCCTTGATGGCATTATCCACCTCGTCCGTCCTGTCCTGCATCAGCGAGATGGCCGTGGAGATGTCCTTGTCCTGAATCAATTTGTAGAAATCCCTCCGCACGCCGGTTGCATTCAGCACCAGGTTGCGGAACTGCGTCATGATCTGATTGAGATACTCGTTCATAATATTCCAAGTTCTTCTTTGGTGAGTGTGGCAGGTTTCTTCACCTTGCCAAGTAATACCGCCAGCACATAATAGCGAATGGCGTCGGCGGCGTGGTCATAGCCCGTGTTCATGTCGGGAAGGTTCAGGTACTTGCCGAACTTGTCCCGCGCCCATACATAGTTCCGCAACTCCTCCTGGACGTGGACGCTCCGCTTGGTCACGAAAATCTCCATGCTCAACATGTGGTTGATACCGGCCATCACGGAACCCGGTCCCTTGTCAACCCCGTAGATAACAACCCCTCCGAGGCCTATCTCGTCCAGCAGTCGGGGGTCCGCACTCTCCGCGTACACGAACCCGTCATCACCGGACTCCTCTTCCCTCTGGAACTCGCGCACCAGATCGACGGACTTCATGTGCGTCTTGTAGCACAATTCGTCCACATAGAGCCGGTTGTCAATGATTCCGCACCTGACTATCGCGGTGACATCGTTGGTGTAGCCGAAGTCGCACCCACGCGCCACTTTCTTGCAGTATTTGGGGAACTCGTCCACGATGCCCCATTTCTTGAAGATGGCACCCTCCGCAACATCATCCCACCTACCCATGAATACATGGGCGTACCTGTCCGGGTCGTCGCGTTTCATCACCTCCGCCGCATCAAGGAACTCCTTGGAGAGATGTTCGAGGTTGTCAAGGTAACTTGTATGGATGTGGAGGACGTTCGGGTGGGTGGAAATCTGCACGGGAACGCCGTCGAACTCCACAAGTTTGTGGGTGTCCTTGATGAAATGCTCGTACACGAAGTGGTTGGAGTCGGCCGGGTTCATTATGATTATGATCCTGTTCCGCAACCCCTTTGTTCGGATGGACAGCATTATCCGCTCGAAGTCGTCGTAGACAGTCCATTCCTCGGCCTCGTCGCAGACGAAAGTGGTCAGGCCCTTGATGGACTTGAGTTTCGCCGTCTGGTTGCCGGAGGAGGTCTGGATGCCCCTGAACATCACCCGCGACCCCGTCATCTTGTTCACCACGTCCGTCTTGGTCTTGCGGAAGTAGTCGTCCGTCCCGTCCATCTCAATCTTCTCCTCGAACTCGGGAATGACGGACATCCCCGCCGATACCATCGTATAGCGGACAAAGAGGATGTTGTGGGCGATCTGCATCTCCTTGTTGTACTCGAAGGTGAGCCTCTCTATGAACGTACCGGCCGCGAACGATTTCCCCGAACCGCGTCCCCCGGTGATGAGGATGATCATCTTGTCGTCATCCAGGAAGAGGGGGTTATAAATCGGGTTCAGCGTCACCATCGTTCATCAGTTTGATCCAAGCCTTTATCGGCACGCCGTTCTTGACCGTCTCCTCGTCAACACCGTGGAAGCCTTCCCTCGCGCCCAGGGACCCCATGAAGTACCTCAACATGTTGGCATCGGGCCTCTCTATCCAACCTGCGAATTTCTTCGCCCTTTTCCCGTCCTTGTCAAAGACCGGGTTGCCGTTGTCGTCTGTCACATCCTCGAAGGCGCGTATTCCCATAGCGACAAGCCGTGCGGTGGCCACGCAGTCGTCGTAGAGCCTGCCCCGCTCGTCCTTGACCACCTGGTTGAACTCGGGATCGGCCTTCATCCAGTTCCAGATGGTCGTCCGGGAAACCCCGAACCTCCGGGACACGAGCGTCAGGTTGCCACCGAGATCAAAGACCACCTGACGGAATACCTCCAAATCGGGTTTCTTGTACGGTTCTGTGTTCATAACTCATATAGTGTTAAAGAATGTTCATTTTTTTAATGACGCACAAAGGAAAGTAAGCCCTGTGACAATAGGGTCCGTTTTTCGGCTATCGGATTCACTTGATATTTTTTGTGAAAGATTGGTGCGAAAAAAAAGTTAAGAAATATTTGGATTATTAAGTTATTATTTGTATTTTTGTGTCGAAAATTAAACTTATCATAATAGGACATTTGAGTTGGGGCGTCGGTTGTGAAATCCATGCCCCTTTGCCTGAAACTAAATTCTATCAGATATGACTATCAAAGAGTATGTGGAGGCCTACGGGTACAAGGTATCCGACCTCACCGAGAAAGAACTCGAAGAGGTGAAGAAGGAGATGGAGATGAAAGAGCGCGGGATTGAGGTGCTGGATGGGTTCTTCAGTCCAATGAGTCCGTTCTCGCAGAGAATGCTGAATTAAGAAAGGAGGGTGTTGAGCCCTCCCTTCTTTTTTTGAACCCATGAATATCTTATGCCCGTCTCCGGGTGTAAGTCCATCCGTATCTCCGTGCCATTTCCCTTGTGATGGAGTGTGACATCACGGCGTTGTACCGCCCGAGTTGCTCCCTGCCGGACTGCGCGTATGATCTGTTCTCGTCGCGGAACCGCCTTGCGAGCGCGTACCACTCGCTCTGGATTTGTTCGGGGTTCAGGCCGCCCCAGCCGCCGCGGGGTCTCCTGATGGAGTAGGTGTAGGTCGGGGAAACGGCTCTCACCTCTTTCGCGTTGGTCAGGATGGCAAGGCGGATGTCGTCGCCAGAGAGGGATGTGACCAGCCTCGCGCCCATCCCGGTTCCTCCACCGTGGACGCCGATGACCCTGCCGTTTCTCACTATGGGCTGGTCAAGTTCGTGGGGGTGGTTGTGCGTGAGGACGGAATCCTGCGGAACGAGCCGCCTATCCACCCCGGCCCTTGAGCGAGAGCCGGTGCCGACGGTGATGTTGATGACCCTTCCGTCATCGGTGATGGCCCTTGCGGTCTCCGTTCTGCGGTTGCGGATTTGTCCCTCCACTTGGAGGGTTGCCTGACGCTGTGCGGGTGTCATTCCGACATCCGTCGCCGCTTTCCCCCTGCGGTCTGTCCTGATTGTCGTTCTGGGTGCTTCGTACCGCTCCCTCTGGGAATTGGTCACGGGCGCACTCTGTGCCTTAACTCTCGGTCCTTCTGCCATAGTTATCTGCTTCTTTCAATGTAATCAATCATTTTCCTACGCAGGTAATCCCTCGCCTGTTGGACGCTCATCCTATCCAGGTCGATGGTGTCAAGGTACTCCACGTTTTCCCCGCCCATCAAGGTCACATCATAGCGCTTGTTTGTTCGATTGATCGGCTGAAGGAGTTGAAGTTCGTACTCATTCCCGTCAGCAGTCACCCGATAGCGGTTGTATTTGACCCCGATGTCACTATGCGGGGTGAGGGAAAGGTTCTTGAAGTCTATCCCATCAACCATATCCCACACGGCTCTCTGGGTGTAGGGACTCCCGCCCCATCCTCCTCTCAAGCCCTCACCTGTACCCATACGGGCTATCCGCTCGTTCCTCGCCCTCTCGGAAAGGATGTGTTGCCGTAATACTTGAGGTTCTGCCATACTAATACGAGTTTCTGAGGTCCCTTACTTTCTTCTTCCCGAAATGGAGGTCACGCTCTATCCCGCCGACGGGGTAGTTGCCCATCCGGTAGATGTAGCCATGAAGTTCGGAAAGACGGAAATAGCCGTACTCTCTGCCCTGACCCATATCCACGATGCCGAACAGCTCGTAGTCGTCGTTCGGGAGCGGACTCGCCTCAAGAACATACCATCTTCCCCGTCCGTATGGGTTGAAGTATTTGACGAGGATGTCCGCGTCCTCGCCCTTGCCGTCCTGGGAGTAGAGGGGATGCTTTGCGAAGGCGTCCGCGATGCTCTGCGTGACCAGATGCTCGGCACGGTTCATCTTCATCCGTCTTCCGTAGGCGGCCATATTCTCGCGGTAGGCCGACAGTGTGTCGGTTGTCCTTATTGATCCAGGTTCAGCCATTTTTTCTACAAACTATTTGTTTTCTAAAAAAAGTTTTCTATATTTGCATCAGAAAAGGGATTTCAACAAAGTAGCAGCCCTCGAAACGCACGAGCAAGCGGGCTACATAGTTGGAGTCCCTTTTACTATTTGTGGGGCTCGGTCTTCTTTGAAACGCGTTTCGCTATAAATCGCATGAGGTTTGTACCTCTTTGTCGATTTCATATACCTCATCCCCAAGTATATCTTTTGCCCGATTGTGTCACTATAATATGTAAAATAGGCCACGTCGGGGTGAGTACCATCATCCGCAGACCACCCAACATATTCCCCATTTTCAATGATGTCTCGAATCCTGGGGATGATAGTTTCACGATCACCCTTCAGTTCACCACTTATCTCATAGACAAGATTATGAATGTCGGTTTTTGTTATCTCATATTCCCCGACAACACCATTATCCAGGTCATATTTGCCAACAAGTCCTTGAGCATCCTCAATAATTTGTCGATTCGTCTTTGGGACAGATTCCTGATGCGTAACCGGCGTCTTGGACTCTGCTCTCTCAACCGCACTCCGCATCGGGACGAACTTCTCAAATATGACCTCCCCGGACTCTGCCATTATCTCCTATTGTTCCTTCTCCTGAAAGGGAAGACGGCGGTGGCCGTCGCCCTGGTACTGAAGCCATACGGCGCGACCAATCTCCCCGTCGCATCAAGGGCATTCCAAGTCCTCATTGCCGCCCCGCGAAGTCTATCATCCGCGTTCTGTGGGTTGCTGTCAAAGTAGTTGTCCAAAATCCGCTGGATTTGGGAACGGGTAGCCGATTCGGTGCGGTTTCTTCTCACGATGACTCCGGCGGTCGGAATTCCCGTGCCGCCCGTGTAGTAAATCCTATCAAGGTCTCTTCTGATTCTGCCGGGTTCTGCCATAGTTGTATTCCTTTATTGGTTTCTATTTCTCCTTGCGTAAACACTCCTCGCTATCGGCCTGTCATAGAGCCTGAACTGACGGGGATAAGCCATTCCGCGCTCCCAGCCGGGGTACTGCGTGTTCATAATGTTGGTCTCATATCGGTCATAGGCGTCCCTGATGGCCTGACGGCGACGGAAGAAGTCGTCCTCGTCCATCCGATAATTGATGTACTCCCGATAGAGCCGGTTGTCTATCCGGGAATACTGCTGGTCTATCTGCCGGAGGGTCTTCGCCCTCTCTCTGCGTGGGGTCTCACTCCGATAGAGGACATCCCTCATTGATGCTAATCTCGGTTCGCTCATCTTATCTCCTGTTGTTTCTCATATAGACACTCCTCGGGACTCTCCGCCGACGGTTCTCCTCGGTCTGCCAGAGAATCTCATACTCCGGCGCGTTCGGTTTCAGGTACCGGCCGATGTTCTCCGAATAGGCGTTGTACGCCCGTTGCGCCCTGCGGAAAAGTTCTTCGCCCCTGTCCGTAGTCCACTCGCGCAACCCGCTTCTTCCGTCCGGCAGGGTGAACCGCTCACGGGCGGTGTACTGATCGTAGATAGTCTGCTGGATTCTCTGCATCTGTGCATCCACATCCGCCATAGACTTCCCACGCCCGCCTACCTGTGCAACGGTTGCGGCCTTTATGGTTCTCGGTTCGCTCATAATCTGCCTCCTTTCCTTCGAATGTACTCATCAATCACCGCCGTGATGCTCTGCATCCACGGCATCCTATCCCACCGCTCATCGGTCTGCCGGTAGTTGTTGTCGAAGTAGTCAACAACATTGTTCCTCAATGCCATAAGGCTCTCCACAGTCCGCCTCTCAAGACCGAAATGCCGATTGATTTGCTCAATCTCTGCATTGGAGGTGAACATATCATCCGCAGGACGGTAGTTGGTGAAATTGGCTATGAGCCTATTGTCTCGGGTCATATTCCCATAGGCTGTCGTGGCTCTGAAAAGCCGCCTCTGGTTTCTCCTTATGTCCTCCCACGGAATCTGCCTATCGGTTGCTGCGGCACGGTCGAGGGCCGCACTGTTCGCATCATCGACTGCCCCGTAAATTCTCCTTAACTGGGCGTCAAGTTGCGCCCGGGTCTTTCCATTCTTTACTGCTGGTTCCGCCATACTATCTGTTGTTTCTTCTTCTCCGTGCGTAAACCGAGTAGGGAACGGCCACCCTGTCCGCCGCCCGGTAGGCCTCGTCCCTCGACCCGCGGCTGTTCGCGGCGAAAGTCCTGGTGTATGCGGGGGAATTCACGATGTTGTCCGCATAGAGGTTCATCAGCCTGTCCACAAGACCCTCGCGCCTGCGGGCGGTTTCATCGTATTCCCCGCGCTCGTCCAGCTCACTGAATCGGGCGAGGAGGCGGTTGTACTGCGCCACTGTACCGGCATAGGTTCTTGTCCGGCGGGAAAGTGCTGATCTCGGTTCTGCCATAGTCTATGTTATTTGGTCATCCTATTGAACCTCTCTCTTGCAAGGTTCTTGATCCAATTCCTTCGAATTTCCACAACCTGACTTCTGGTAAGATTCAGACCATGCTCGGAGGAATAGTCCTCGATGACAGTATCGATGTCCTCTCGGATACCATCATAGTACGAATCATACTCGTCAAGGAGTCGTTCGTAGCTAACGGAGTATCCACCCGGGAAAGCCTCATTGAAATAGGCATTGATTTCCGTATTTATCTTATCCACCGTATAGTTTTGGCGTGGTGCTGCGGCCCTCTCCTGCTGTGCAATGGAAATGGACATGGCACTGTCATTCGCTTTCCTTGGTTCTGCCATAACTAAAGCGCTCTATGTACCCTATTGTAAACCTGGTCCCCATAGTCCCTGCGGATGCGGGAGAAAAGGTCGTTCATCGCCCTCATCCTCCTCTCGTACAACTCCTGCGTCAGCCCTCGCGCCTGGAAATGCGCCCGGTTGATGTTCACGAACTCTTCGGTCAGGTCGTCGTAGTGGAAGTGGTTGGAGACCGTCCGCAAGGCCTCTCCGTGGTAGTTCTCGTCCGTCAGGCGTTCCACCCTGCGGAGGGTCCTGGTAAGACCGCCTCCCAGATCGACCGTGTCACTCCGCATCGAGGCGGAAGCGCGCCGGGCCGCCCTCTGGAGTGCGGGGGTTATCCCATTGGGGTTCACCACCGTTCTTGTGACTCTTGGTTCTGCCATAATTCCTTGTTTTTTGCAAGTTTAGCCCAAAAGAAAAGTCCCGACAATCAACTTTGCCGGGACACATTCACTTGACGGAGATTGTGAAATCAGCGGGGGATGGCATCCATAAGACCCATAATATACCAATGCCTTTCGACGCTCCATTTATCTACCTCCCACAAGGGCAGATTTGTCTCTTCGTCGTACTGCATCTCGTACTCGATCGGGAACTTTTTCAAAGCCTTGTCAAGTACCTCTTTCGGGTACTTCTTCAGATAGCCGGGGATTACATTTGCCATAGCGTTTCGTTTTGGTTTACGCAAAGGTACAACCTAATAGTGCAACCTATTTGCACAATAACAATTATCCACATACGGCGTCGATGATTTTTCGGTTCGCCTCGTCCACCTTCCGCATATCGAAGTCGATGTAGATGTCGGTCAACCCTCCTCCGTGCCCCATGCCCTTGGCTATGGTTTCCTTGGGGATGTCCAGGGAGATGCCGATGGTCGCCCAGGAGTGACGCGCCCAGTTCGAACTCAAGCCGGGGAAAAACCCCTCGGATTCTATCCTGTTGTTCTTGCCCCTCCTGACCCCGATCCTCTTCAGACCGGCGTTGAGGTGGTGGAGGTAGTCCCGATAGTCCTTGTACCTGTCCAACGGGGAGAGCAAGTAGTCCTTCCCCTTGTACCTCTTGATGATGTCTTCGGCTTCGGGTTCTACCTTGACGGAGAAGAGCGTCCCGACCTTGTTCCTCCGGTATTCGAATCTCCCGTTCACGATCTGGTCTTTCTTCGCCATCAGCAAGTCACCTATGTTCACCCCTCTCAAGTAGAACATCAGGAGAAACATATCCCTGTATTCCCTCTCGTTGTCAACTTGTGACAATAGCCTCATCTGCTCCAGGGAAAGGGCTTTCTTCTGGGTGGGTGCGGACTTGATACGGAAACTCCTGAAGGGGTAGTGGGTTGTGATCCCCGCGTCTATGGCGTCGTTGAACACCGTCCTGATGTTCCTGAAGAGGATGCTCCTTGTGTTCACCCCGAGGTGGGAGCAGAACGATTCAAGTCCCTTGAGGTAGTCGGTGGTGATGTCCTCGAACCGCCGTGTTCCTATCCCCGGGTCGTAGCTGTGCAGCTTTCTTGCACACCAGAGGAAGGTCTGCCGGGTGTTCTTCTTGGTCTTGAGGTTCATGTAGCGTTCGAGCCTTGAGAGAAAGGTGGTGGAGTTCCGTGTCGGGTCGATGTGCTCCCATATCCGGTCCCGCAAGTCGGTTGCGGACATCGAGGATAAGGGTTTGGTGTCGGAGATGACCAGCAAGGCCCGTTCCGCCGCGTTCCTGGAGGATGAAACGGAGAGGTTGATGCGTTTGCCGTTCGGGTGGTTGACGACCCTCTGCGATGCTTTCTCCCACTGGTTCGGGGAAACCCTGATGCCGAGCGGTATGAACGCCGTCTGCGAGTTGTGGTTGATGCAGAGTTTGAGGGGCGCTTCCCCCTTGGACGCCCTGGTGTCGAGGTAGAGTCTGATGGTTGCCATTTGCAGTTTATTTGCAGTTTTTTTTGCGATTCGTTGAAACAAAGTGAAACCGATTGAAACACGGAACTTCAAGAAAGGCCGTAAGGATTAAGTGGTTGTCGGCCTCAAAAAACTGCGTTGGCAAGGGGTTAAAGGCGTGTCTTTCAGGTGTTTAGGTCTGTCTGTGGGAGATGGCGGATTCGAACCGTCGACCCCATGCTTGTAAGGCATGTGCTCTAAACCAACTGAGCTAATCTCCCGTAGCGCTGGTCCTTAAAAAAGGGATTGCAAAGATAGGGATTTTTGTAAATCCGCCCAAAA